>Ga0116230_10001367_pt1 | contig 23054 bp, 19 predicted proteins | sample S1TSphfallax_3_FD_88678 | JGI IMG/M metagenome (GOLD analysis project Ga0116230, IMG submission 88678) | Host-associated microbial communities from peat moss isolated from Minnesota, USA - S1T2_Fd - Sphagnum fallax MG | ecosystem: Host-associated > Plants > Peat moss > Unclassified | place... | reverse complement strand
TCTTCTTCTTCTTCTTCTTCTTCTTGCGAGTGTCGTTGCCTAATCATCTTCTTCTTCTCCACAACCAGATCCGGACACACATGCGGTTCCGATTCTACCTGGGCTTGTTTTGCAGCCCATGACCATGTTCGGTAACATTTATGGACGTCGCAAGGGGAACTGTCAGAACTCAAAGTGGAACCCACCACACTCAGGGGGGCTTAGTTTTTTTCTTTTGCGTTTTTGTTGGGGATGGGTAGGGGCAAATTCTTTTTGTTTTTGGTTTTTTTTTTTTGGTCGGTTCCCAATTTGTTCTCATAAGATTGGATAAAATGCTCTCCAAGTTCCCAATGCGTTCTCTAAGAGGTTCCCAATAGCACCTCAATTTTTAATCCCATCTTCTCTCACCATGGTTCCACTTCCAAGCATATAAAAGTGGGGGGAGGGATAGGGTGGGAGTGTGATAAAGCATGCTTTTGTTTTGGGGGAGGGAAGTATATTTAGGCTTCTATGTTAGGGAATGGCCGCATGTTCCAAAAATATTGGTGATGGTCCAATCAAATGGCTCCTTTTGAAACCCTAAACAAACCCTTAGAAAAAAAAGGTACTGAATAATAAGACACCACCAAAACTGGTTCGGTACTTAAGTTCAATGAGCTCCTTCATAGTCATTTAGATTAGGGTTTCAGGTCAATTATTTGTGCATCTGGAAAGTGGATCTTAACAATTCAATTCAGGCCCATTTTAGGCAAAAGTGAAGGGACCAATTTGAAGCAAATTGAACCTTAAATTGGAGCCTTCTTCATATTTAAGAAACATTTTTTTTCAATGGTACAATAAGCATTTTTAAAGGCTTGGGGTCCAATTTGAGAGTTCGATTTGAGGGTTCAATATAAAAAATGTGTGATGTCAATGTGAGAAAATTAAGTTAACCTTTCATTTTTTCCTTTTGTGATGGTCTTTTTCTGGGCCCATCACAAAAAAAATTCATCAAGTCCCAAAATAGATTATTGTGATGTCCTCCTTTTGGGTTTGGTTATTTAGGTTATAAGCTTAAAACTTCCTTTACATTATGGTGAGAGATTGTGACCATGAAGACATTGAAATATTGTATCCTCAAAATAGGTTATTAGAGGTTAAGGTTTTTAAGTTTAAGATATCATGGGGCCCAAGGGTTAAAAGGAGGGACAAGTATGAAAAATAAATAATTTAACTTATGGACCCTATCTTGAGGATCTTTGATTGGGGCTTTCGAATATGGAGCCAAAAAGAGACAATTGATTATTTTAAGTAAATTTTTATTTTTAACTTGATGTTTTATGTAATTTAAAAAGTGATTGGTTTAGGGTTTAGGGTTTTCATCATTTTTTCCCATCCAATTTTTCTTCACTTTCTCCATTTCAACAAGAAGGATGACCATGGATCATAGAACAAAAATATATATATATATAAAAAATCAACCAAACATAAATTTTTTTGGCTCAAGGGCTAATGAACTTTGCATTCACAATTTTTTAAAAAGTCCTTAATTTTTTTTGAAATATAAACATATATCATCCAACCAATCATGGCCTTTCATGCCCATGGGTTAACAAACGTCACCCCTATTTTGAAAAAAAATTGAGAAAAAACCATGACAAAAAAATTATAGACTAATCATGAATTTTTGGACTTCTCATCTAACAATTGTTCAACCCATCTCTAAAAATAGTTGTAAAAACAATTTGAGTTTGGAATCCAAATTTTAAAAGCCTAACAAGGAAGCGAAATTAGATCATGAAACATTATTCATAGTGCATTTAATGCTGATTTTTCATCCATTTACATTTCCCTAGTCCTTGGTCATTCAGAGTGAACTTAAAACCTTAAAATTACTTTTCCTCCAATCATAAATTTTCTATTTTGATCATGGGCTTCCACGCTCTAGTGTTAAAGGGGCCTAAGGATATGTGACAAAGTGAGTAATATGGAGGCATGTCCTTTGAATGGGCCACCAGCAAAAGACATGAAACAATTAAATACCCTTTCAATAATAGCCTAAGGCAACTCAATAAAAAAAAATTCAAAAAATTCAAAGACACCAATTTAAACAATCTCATTGGCTATGTTTATTTTTCTTGACACCTTTAAGTGCCAATTTTCTGAAGAGAACTTGGCAAAACAATACAAGGCTTTCCATTTCTAAGAACCTCATTGGACAAAAAGGCTTTATTTATTTATATATTTTATGTTTCATCCTGAGGCACAAGCCTATTTGTATATTTTTGTGTATATTTTCACTAATGTACCATAATATTCTTTACTCCATTGAATAGTTTGCAATACATACATTTCAAATACCATAGTGCCTTGGCAGCTTTGACACAAATCATATTCTTTTTTAAAATGTTGAAATTTTCAAAAAAATTGTGAAAAAAAGTATTGAATTTTCAGGACTATTCTATTTGTTGAAATGAAAATTTCAAAATCAATTCCTCAACTAAATACTGTATGTAGTTGGCCACTTCAAAACACGTGTGTCAAATAATTAATTCATTTTAAGATTTCATTATGACAAACGATATATTCCTTAATATTTCATCAAATTCTTTAATTTCCTTCAAGAAAAAAAACATTTCTGAAAAAGAAATATTTTTTGAAAATTTCAACATTTCTGAAAATAATATAATTAGTGTCAAACTGGCCCAGGTAATTACACTAGGTCAAGTACATCCCAAGGATTACCACTACCAAAAGCATGAACAGGTAAATGCCAAGGAACCTTAAGATTCAATTTGTGAAAATTATACAATAGATGGGGGCTTTCCTTTGTGGAGCTCTTGTCAACTTTCTTGATCCATGGAGTGGGTAGCACGCCCAAACATTCGTTTCATTGTGAATGTGTTTTTGAGGTAGTATTCATTTCCTCATTTGTCCATTTATGATAACAAGTACCTAATAACATTATGCAATGACCTTTGTGTGATGTTTAAAACTACAATAAATACAAGTTTGGAAGAGCTAAATTCACATGCACACCTTTCACAAAACTAAAATGGTAAGGTTTGTAGTTTTGCCAATTGAGTTTCCTTGATAAGAAGAAAGGGCCTTGTTCACAAAATAGACACACCGTATTGTAAGCACCTTTGCAGCTTCGACACTAATTATATTATTTGTAAATGTTGAAAGTTCCAAAAACATTTTTCAAAGGAAAAAAATTAAAATTGTGAAGGAAAATAGAGAATCTTTTGGAATAGCCTAGTCACAAATATTCAACATGGAATGTTCAAAATGAATGAAATATTCAGCAGACATGTGTTGAAGCTGCCCCTTGTACTTCCGTATAAGGCACCCAGCAATAGCTACTGTAGCTTAAGTAAAATTTAGAACTGAAAACAGACATTTGTAAATGGACTAAAAAAGCATTGTAGTACCAAATTATTGTCAATGCTGCTCGAGCTTTTAAAAAATTGACCTCTCAAAGGAGCCAAAATAAAAAGCTGAAAAAATCCATTCCTCAAACACGCCTTCAACAAGTCTCCTCAACATAATGCATTGCACAAAGGAAGGAAGTTTGCTGCAGGCTGAAAATTCCTAATATACCTTATACCAAATAAGCAAATACTGAACAAGATGTGAGGTCATTGTGTAAGGACATATGCCCATATGCACCGAGTATGAGTATGGGCTACAACAACCTGGAATGATAAAAAGCTTGTCATTTCTGGTTTTTGAAAGCTCTCCCATGTCCATGAATAAACCTCGCAGAGTCCTCTGTGAAAATATGGGTCTCACCTGCCAACCTATCACATGCACCCATGTTTCTTATCATCTGGAAATGGCCATTTTTGTGGACTAGGTAGCTGGTGAGAGCTGCAAGGCTATCATTGCACCTAATGTTAATGTTCTTATGGCTCGATTATGTGTGACAACTCAGTAGCTCTCACCGGTTACCAGACATAACAAGTTGTCTGCAACAAGTTACGGCAGCACACTAATGGTGCCTCATGGTGCTTCACTCATCAGCTTTACCCATTGTAAAGCACAATGTAAATGGTATCATGAGCCTCAATGAAATCAGAGGTGTGGAAGGGCAAGGAATCTTGCCCCTAAGTATGTGTAATATAGGTGCATGATTTGTCACACTCCTTAGGAGTTGGTGTAAGAACCCTCCACTTTTTTAGAGGGATGTTCATATATGTGAAGGTGCCCTCTAAAAACGCTAGAAAGCTCATCCAAGTGCTTTACGAGATTTAATTCCAACCTTTGAATTATCTTTAGGTTTTGAAGAGATAGAGGGTAAAGAATTCATCTCTCGAAGCCACTTAAGCTATATACCAAAGCAGAAAATAAATATAATTGACAAAATTTTGCCCTTAGGTTTCTCCTACCTAGACCATACAAGCCAAAATAAGAGAGAACATTGCATACAAAGGAGGTCAAATCCCACAATGGAAGAATTTGAAAGTGTTGCAATATAGGGTGGTGAGAGTTAAGGTACATATTCACTCACGTTTTCCAAACATGTTTGTTCAAGGCAAGCATAGCACACAATGTCTGGCCATCCAAAAAATGAAGTTCCCCTTGAATTCGGTTTTGGATTCTATAGTTAGTCTCCTCCATCTTGATCATGGGAAACGCTTGATCCGATGCCTACACATAAATCCCAACCATTGGGTCATTCATTGATCCACAACCAATCCATGTGTGCGTGCGCATGTTTTTCTGCCCCTCACTCCCCTTGTTGAATTCAAACTTTCATGTTTGGCCATTACCAAAATTCATCCCATGTCTTGTATAAGTAGATATAGTTGGATATGAAGTTCCTCATCCATTAGACAATCAGAAGAAATGTAAGAACTTCTAAGCATGAAATGATCTCTGGTCAAAATTAAGGATGCACAGCCCAGACATTTTTCCCAATGTAATTTTCCTAAGCATGGGATGGGGTATCTGTCCAGCCACTCCATTTTTTGCTGAGGAGGTTGGGAGGGATGGAGTGGGTTTGTAAGAGGAACTTAGGGTAAGGTTATAGGTGAATACAATGGTAGGTTTGTTTGTAGGTAAGTAGGAAGGCTTCAGACAGACACCATTATTTATATTATATGGATTGAGACTCTAGAGTGTCAAGTGTCAACCTAAATCTTCTGGGAAAGGATGTGCTCACCATAACCCAACCCCAGGTATCAGCAAATGATGGTACATGTGCAGCATAGGGCACTACATCTGCAACATGGGTTTAAAAAACTCATTAGATTTCACAAACCATCAAAGTTCCAAAAACCAATGAATTGGATAGCTTACTATAAAATTGAAGGGTTTTCATTTATGTGTGCTGTCTTTTACAATTGTTTAGTTAAGCCTCAGCCTCAATGAGGTTCTTTTTATAAAAATTATGAGTTGATATAATTAAAATATTTGACATTGAGAAATTGGCGATTTTTTTCCAAAAAATAGAAAATTTAGTCAAATTTACACTTGTCAAATAAAAAACCAGTTTTTTCCCCAATTTTATTGTTAAAATAAAAACACTGACCTCAATAGATCTGTATTGTACACCTCAAGCAATGCAAGGTTTTGTATATGTTGTTGTTGCAAACACTGGCAACCTAATGAGCACTTGAGACTTACACTTGAAGGTTTGTCTTAATGTGTTGTAAATTGATGAGTAGACCTCTCTGTGAGACAAAATTCCTGCTGGACCAGCCTGCATTCTCCACAAATGAATGCTGTTACATACATTCTTCCTGAGGCTTAAAATTCACACAAAAGTCTCAAAAGTCTCTAAACCATGAATTTGGAAGACTGTAACTAATAATATATAGTCCACAATTGATGGTTTCATCTGGAATTCTAAACACGTCTTACTTTCTAGATGGAATGGGGTTCAACTTAGCAAGCATGGTTTTCCATGGTGGAACTCATAGAGGAGAATGGTGATCCAAAATTCGGTAGGTAGTTTTTAAAAAAGCAACTGAGTTAACCAGCATGGTTAGCTAGCTGGGAACTGGAACCCAATAGAAAATTGTTTTGTGATCACTTACCATCCATCCTTCATGGTGCACTGGTGGGTGCTGGTTCACTCTGGCCATACATAGAACCAAGGTCACCGAGAAGAACTGAATGGGTGATGGGCTTATTACCTGGGTGACAAGGATTCCACCAAAATTGAGTTTGGGCTTGAGAATATTCATGTAAAATGACTGGGTATATAGTGTAAAGCAAGGGCCTCCATCCATGGGATCATTCAAGTCACCTATTATGACATCAAATTTTTCATTGCAACTCTCCAGCTCAGCCCTGCTATGCACATATATACACACACACACACACAAAGTTAATCATATGATTCTTCATTAAGAATAGAAATGCAAAACTATCAATGAAGGTAAACAAAGTGAATTGTTCTTCAATATGTGTGTATATCTGATGGTCATGATCAATTACTAGACATCTCAAGCTCTGCCCTAAACTTTTAGGCCATCCCGTAGCTATACACAAAATAAGTTGTAAGGAAGGTTCATGTACTCCTGGGTTCTCCTGAGGGAGGGCCAAATGACTCTTTTTATGGAACATCAAAACCTAAAAAAATAGGGGGGGGGGGGGATCTCCCCCTGCACATAACACCCTAGGGTTCTTCTCCTGGAGACAATCCCTCAAACTACACAGAGAAAAAAAGAAGACAATGGTTTACGTTCATTTTGGTCAAATGAGTTGCATATGATCAAACAAGTGATCAATGATTAATACCAAAATGTCAAGGCAGATCAATTTGGTTCACTTTTCAATATATATTTGGCTTTTTCTTCTGATGTTTACAGGTTAAGTTAATGATCAAGCCCACCTTATTAGAAAGAAACATTAGTGTAAATTAGTTATTCCTTAATGCTTCAATGGATAAGAGAAATATGATGACCAGCCTTTTATTTTCTGGCCAACTGGTGCAAAATTTCAGCTTCTGCTGCGTAGGCACAACCATCATAACATGAGTTTTTAGCTCCAATGGGGGGGGGCATACACTGCCAATGGATGAGGATCAGGGTGCCAATTTGCATCCAGTCACACAGGAGTTTTCACCAGATTTTGCCTGTTTAGGGAGTTTTTCTACTAGTTTTCTTCTGTTATGACAGTTTCCTCAAAACTTTTTGCCACTAATGCTAAAATATAATGTGGGATCATTGCCACTAGCACTACACCCCTTGTGGGATGATCGTCACCTATATATGCTACATCATCAAAATGGAAAAAGAAAACACAGATGGGGGACTAACAAGGTTCAAAATGTGCTGCCTATATGAGAATTAGGAAATACCTGGCATCATTAATCACGAGCTCAAGGCGGGGGCTGCTAAAAGCTTCAGCATTTTCAGTCATATGTTCCCTACAGAAATCCACAACTTCCTGCCAACCACAAACCCACTCTCAATGAAAATGCACCTAGAAAAAACCAAATTCCATATTTGAAAAAACCTCCACCCAGATTTGTAGAGTATCTGGACCACATGCTTACAGAGTGGAAGAACCCACAGGGTATTTCAAAAAATGAATTGCTTGCATGTGTGAGCATTCTGTTTTCTGAAATGTCTTGCCCATGAGTTCTTTCACATGATACCCAGAGGGTACCCACCGGGTTCAAGATGGTTAATAAGGAACAGAATTTGAGGAAGGACAAGCATAAGAAAGCACCAAGAAGTGAAGATCAGCAACTTCCATGAAGAGCATTGAGTGAGTTTCAATCTCACTGTTTGCAAGTAACACCTAGTGAACATTCCTGAAAATGTTGGAGCAAATGAAAGTCTCTGCATCTAATCTCTCCCTTAACACCTAGTGAACATTCTTGAAAATGTTGTACCAAATGAAAGTGTCTGCATCTAATCTCTCACTGAGGAGCAGGACCAACAACAAAGCTAGGTAGGAGAAAGGGATGGATGAAAAACTGGTGTGCATAGAAGGAGAAAGGAGAAGAATGCTACTAACAGTAGTGGTACCTGATCAATGTCACACATGACCACTTTTTTGACACCCGAATGCTTCAAAGCCTCTCTTGCTGTTGAGCCTTCCCCACCACCCATTATGAACACGCTCTTCGGGCTGCCACCATTGAAAATTTTGCAACAAATTGGAAAAAAAAAGTTGGTGCATAATTTCAGCTTTACCAAGGTTCCACTTTCTTGAAAAGGGTTTAGTACTTAATTTTTTTTCAAAAACTTGTAACAAAGTAGGTTTGTACATTTGTTAGTCACATGTGAATTTTTCTAAACGACTTGGTTATATACAATACACACTAGTGTTACAGATTTTATAATCTTGGACTGGTTCAGCAGAAGTGGAACTGACTATTGTTGCTAGGTTCCAGGTTTTATTCAGGTTAAGGTCAAGGTTATAGGTCAGGTTCTAGGGTCTTTGGTTCCCAGGATTTGAATATTGTTAAAATCATCATTCCAATTTAACCATATAATCGGTCTTTTCTCAAAATTGAATTGAAATCTAAACTAGGAGTGCTGCCCCCATTTTAAACAGGTTCAGGTTCTCTAAGTAAATAAAGTACAACTTTTTGAAAATAAAAGTTTTGTCTTATATATTAAGCAAGTTATTACATTTGATTGGTTGTACATAATTAATATTGCATAATTTTTATTTTAAATTGTGAGCACTATTTGAACATTGAATAAACTAATATTAGACCATTTTTTTATATTTATAGTTGTGTGTAATGGAGATGAAACTGGACTTACACTTCAATCAGATCAGCTCTAAATTCTTTGTAAAAATGACTGGGAACTGGAACTCTTACAAATTCACAGAATCAGATCATGACTCCAAATTCCATTGGAAGTGAATTCACTTGAACCAGAGGTTTAAAGTTTTGAGAAACCTTTATTCTCAGAACTGCACTTGAGGTTCTATCAAATCAAAAAATTAGTTGAAACTGAAATCAGAAGTTGGGAACTGAAACTGGAGCTCAAACTCAAGGTCCTCTTCCAAACCCAAATCCAGACACTGCTATTTAAGTAAAGGCACCGGTTCTAAGCTTTACAGAAGGTTTAGAAACTGCATTTAAACTTACATAAAGACATGTTGAATTGGGTGTTTTTTTTAGGGGGACTAGCTAAAGACTTTAAGTACTTTCTTTAAATTTTCTATAACCTTTATCTGCAGCATAGGATTTACAGGCTTGATCTGCAGGGTTATGAAAAGGGATTACTCAGTACTAACTTGGAGTGATAAAGGAGAGCAGGGTGCACAATGGACTCATGGTACACAAACTCATCCAACTCTGCACTCTGAAGCTTTCCATCCAACAGCAGAACCTGCAAAGCAATCATCAAAGTATAATGTTGTGTTAGCAAACATGACAACTGATCATTTTGTGAGGATTATGATTGATTTGTGAACATTAAGGTCTGAGGTGGCAGATTATGTTATTTTCTTGATCACACATTAAAGGACGTAATCTTCTGGGGGTGATAATTCACTTGTAACAATGACCATGAATTTTTTCATAAAATGATGTTGAATCTGCCACCCCAGACCTTAACATCATGGACTGGTCTTGCCCTTGGCCATTATATTTGGTGCAACCCTAATGGGTTCCATTGGCACCTTTACCCAACATAATGGGCAGGGGATTGACCATTCCATGGTATATTGGTGACTCAAACACCACCAAGTTTATTATTCCAATAAACAAATTGTATGCTTGAAATTTTTCCACAAACTGAAAATATGCTTGATCCCCAGTAAAAATAATTAGAAAATTTTAGATAAGTTTCTAAATTAAAAAACTGAAAGCTGTATAAAATGGGTTGTGTGAGGTTGGGTCCAAGTCCGATTCTAACTAGAGTCAAGTGAAGGGTGATTAATTAAGAAGAACCTGCAGTAGGTAGGTAGATAGGTAGGTACCTTGCCAAATGGTCCGCTCTGCACAAGCTCAATAGTCTGAAACTCGCTTGCACCTATGTGCAAAATCCTGTTCCAACATAAATTCTCAAATGATCATCAACTAACTCTATGTGGAAGAGACAAACTTTTTCAGGGAAAAAAAAAACATGTCCAGACATGGATGATGACGATGATCTCGTGAATAAGTATGCTCGTGATCACCAGCAAGCCTGCTGTTAATTCCTTCCTGCAGATAGATCTAATATTGCACTCGCAGCATCTCCAGCTGTGCTAAGTATGTGACCCTGAACATTAAAATTTGATGAAGAAAAGTCAAAATATGCAGGTTTGGTTCAGCAAAATGGTTTTGGCCCAGCATTTTTGCAAAGTGTGATGAGGTTGGTAAGCGGGAAAGAAATGTTGTACACTGCTAGAGAAGAGTGTAATAAATATGATCTGACTGCTGCTCTCGGTTTCTGATTGGCCAATCATAATGATTGTTCCATGTAGTTTGCTATTAGTAGTCTCCCACTATTTGCAGTCCCAGTTTTAATTTTCTGGGCTGGGTTGCATACAAGTAATAACTAAACTTGGATGTGAGAAATAATTCTTGCAGGGTCACATACTGAGCTGAGCACCGCTGGGGATGCTCCCAGAAACACTGGTAGAACATGAATACCATCATCTGATCCATGACGACGCCGACGTAGTCGTGTAGTCTCTTGATGCGTGGTGGGTCATGTCTATGAGCTTGAAGCAAGCTCAAAATTCAATGATATCTTTCTTCAAGAAAGAAACAGGGGTTAAGTATACAAATCCTTTCAAGAAAAGAATCGATTGTTATATTCTTGGGACTAATTTCTCCCTCGGTGCTGCTCAGAGAGAGTCGATCCAGACTTTAATTTGTACTTGTAAACTGCAGAATTCAAGTGGTTGAATTATAAGTCGAGCACTGATCATCTATAAGCTAGATATTCTCAGATTTTCGAAGTGATCAGCAAGCAAGCAAGCAAGTTAGACGTAGCTTGAAACACTGATCTAGAGCATGCAGTAGTCACATGACGGTCATGATCAACATCTGATCAGGAGGAGTCTCTCCTAGCTAGCTAGTATCACAACAAAGAGAAAGTATAGGTGAATGGCAGGTCAAGAGGGTTTCTACTGTTAGGGGGCATGGGAAATCAGGCTACCAAGCCGAAAAACAACAGAATAATACCCCGTGTGACCTGTCATCATTCACCTACTTAAAAACCTGACCTAATTTGAAATTGTGCAAGAATTTCAGGCTTGGTAATGTTTTCCTCGGTATCTACGACGGAGTTTATGCTTGGTAAGTTTGACAGGGTTTCATCATTATGCTTGGTAAGGTGCACCTCGTTATCTACGACCAAGGTTATGCTTGGTTGGTAAGGTACGTGTGCCTCGTTATTGACGACTAAGGTTGTGCTTGTGCCTCGTTATCTACGACCAAGGTTGTGCTTGGTAAGGTGTGCCTCGTTATCTACGACCAAGGTTATGCTTGGTTTGTAAGGTGTGCCTCGTTATTGACGACTAAGGTTATGCTTGGTAACGTGTGCCTCGTTATCTTCGACCAAGGTTATGCTTGGTTGGTAAGGTGTGCATCGTTATTGACGACTAAGGTTATGCTTGGTAACGTGTGCCTCGTTACCTTCGACCAAGGTTATGCTTGGTTGGTAAGGTTTGCCTCGTTATTGAGGATTAAGGTTATGCTTGGTAACGTGTGCCTCGTTATCTACGGCCGAGGTTATGCTTGGTTGGTAAGGTGTGCCTCGTTATTGACGACTAAGGTTCTGCTTGGTAACGTGTGCCTCGTTGTCTACGACGAAGAAAGTTTCTATTGGGAAAGCAACCTCCAAATACAAAAGAAAAATTAGGTCGGATTTTTAAGTAGAAGAAGAAATTCAAAGAATTTGCAGGAGCAGAGAAGATATCATTACTTGGAAATACCGTAGACCCATCTGAGGTCACGTTCCACCTCCTCCTCAAACCACAGGCTACAACGCTGCTGCTGCTGCTGCTGCTGCTGCTGCTTGCAGTTCTTTACATGCTCCTCCTCTTCCTCCTTGTCCTGCAGTACCGGCGGGGTAATAATTCTTCCATGGGCACCGGCAGCTGCTGCTGGCGAAGAATTACTGCAATATGCAGATGATCCATTGTTGTAGCAGCTGACGTTGAGTACTGGGTGATGATGATCATCATCCTTGATCTTCTTGTTTATTGCAGCAGCAGCAGCAGGAGGAGGAGAATCATGCAGGACCAGATGCAGCTCCTGATCATCGTCAGTCGCGACTCCTCCTCCTCCTCCTGGCATTTTTCCGTTGCTATATAACAAGGCTAGTACCGTTATACACTAGTGTAGAACACAGTCTTCTTCTTACCTTGAAAAACTTCCACGTCCCTCCTCAAGCTATCATGGGAGCATGCATGCAGCAGCGCAGACAGCAAAATTTAGCACATCTGAAAACAATCTAAATCTCCCCAATCTAAGAAGAAGAAAAAGAAGCAATGTTCAGGGAGCTGGATTCCGACTGCAAGTACACAGACAGCAATTGATGATGAGTGCAAGATGATGCAAAAGAGATGAAATTGTTGTCTAGAGATCTAGAGCAGCTGCAAATTTAGCTGTGAAAGCAGCAGCAGCAGCAGCAGCAACTGGATCATGAACTGTGCTTTGTGAATCTGAGAGGTTATTGGGGAGATTTGGTAGGGTTATTTGTAAGCAGAAGAGAAGAGAAGATGAGAAGAGGGAGTGGCGGTGTGCACTTGTTGCTAGCAATTTTTTATTATTATTTTTTTCCCCTGAAATTTTTGTGAAATGGAGATATTATTTTCAAATTGGAATGAAAAATCGAAAAATCGCCATATTATATACGAAGTTCCCTCTACAGGAAGCCAAAATATAGAGGATGCTATACATTTTATTTTATTTTTAATTTTCACATTTTGAGGCCAAGCAGCTCCCAAATGTCATAATTTCCCCAAGCTCATTCTCTACAAGTTATCAAATTTAGCTGCTTTTTTTTTGAGTCTCTTAATTGCCAAATTTCTGAAGAAAAACCTTTTTTAAAAAACTTAAAATCACCAAATTCTATCTTAAGTTTGAGCAAGTAGTCAAAATATAGAAGGATGCTAGATTTTTTTCTTAAACTTTCTTATTTTCTTATTGCCACTTGAGCAACATGACAAATTTGAAAAAGAAAAACACATATCAAGAGTAAAAATTCCCCTCTATTCTTCTCTCTCTCTCTCTCTCTCTCTTCTTACCCACTAACTATTTTTGGCCTTTGCAAAATTTAGGAGATTGCAGATTCTTTTCAAAGTTCAGTTGGGTTACAAATTGAACCATGATCTGTTTCCAAATCAAGGATAGCAAATGTTTATTATTTTGGGAGAAATTTTTTAAGGAAATGTTCTTGAGTTCTTCAATGTCCATTGAAGACTTGGCCTGATTTTTGGGGTTTAGAGACAACAATGTACATAAGTTTTTTGGAGTTTGGGGACAAAGTATAAGTTTGGAGTTTGGAGACCAACCAAGCATTTAAATAACTCTCTCTTTTTCTTCTTTTCTTTTGGGGGAGTTTGGAGATGAGCATAATTTTTGGAATGCATAGGTTTTGGAATTTGAAGACAAGCATGTTTTGAGTTAGGGGACAAACTTTTTTCTTGTAAGGGAAAGCGGGGGAGTTCTTATACAAAAATTGCATGCACATAGATTTTGATAAATATATAGTTTCAAAAGGGAATCCCCCAAAATGAATTCCTGGCCAGTTTTTTACAAGTTTATATGTACAAAATAACCATGATGACATTGAAGAGTTACACTACTACCTTACCCTAAGGTCAGTTTCATCATTAATATAATTCTCAAAATAGTGAAATGAAATTTCGTGAAAAATATGAAGTTGACATGTTGAAAATCATCATAATTATCGTAGGCTACACTCTGAATAATTTCACTACTTATATCACAATATTATAGTAGATGATGAAAAATTATGTAATTTCAAATTTTTTTAAAAAAATCATTTTTTTGCCAAAAAAATAAATATTCATGTTCTCAGTGTGGAAACTGACCCTAGGCTACTGTAGCCTAGAGAGGATCTGAGAGAGAAAAGAATGATCAATGAACAGGCTACTCATCTGTGTAGATAATGGGATTGTTCCTCTGATGAGGGTATTGTTCAAACACAGTCATGAGAAATGATCTGGAGTTGTGTAACTGCAAAGATGGTTGGGACATTCTAAATGCATGATGACATTTGGTGAAAAAGCAGCCTAGAGAGTACACAGATGCAAGGTGGGGGAAGAGTTGGATGCAAAAATAGAAACCTCTCCAAACATATCAAAAGAGGAAAGGTTTCTTTTCCCTTTTTGGACCTCTTTTTTTTTAATTTCTGAACTTTATTGCCAAATTTGGCTAAACCTTCTTATGGATGATTACCATTTCAAATACATCACAAAAATTGGAAAAAAACAAAAGGAAAAATAAATATGAGATTCCACATGTAATCCGTGATGAATATGCTTTTGGGGCGTCCACACCCAAATAACTAGGTTCTAGATTTTTGTTTGGTTTGAACTTAAAGAGGGAAGAGGGGGGGCAAGGGGTACGGAAGTCGCGTAGATAACCATCACCTATGATTTGCTTTATGATGTCATTTATCATCTTCCCATGCAATGCAACTTATCTCCTTCCTCTCTCTTATACATTGTGTCCATACGATTTTTTGAGGGAGTACGGATATTCCAATGGATAATGGTCATGATCAATTATTTTTTCATTGAATGTTGAACCACTGATGTCATGTTCGACACAAAAAAATATTGTATGTTTGGATTCTGGATCCCACAATTGGGCATGTGTATAACCAACCCTCTTTGACAAATTAACTCTCAGCCACAATACAGTTTTTAGTTTTGTGGAAGACTTCCCATACGCCGTAAACCCTACAAAGTTCAATACAACGGTCCAGAGTGAAATCAGATTGCACATCTTTCTTCATACTTCAATCCAAACTTATCTGGCCAGACTTATTCCACTTCTAGCTTATAATATGTCTAGCCTTGTTGCCTTCAAGCCAATGTTGTTCAACATCCCTGCACAATTTCCTGGGCCCTGTTTCCACAGCTTGCAATTTTGACATCTTGAGTTGCCGCCACCCTATGGACATTATCAAGATAGCAGCAGAAGGTTGATGAGTTCCTCCTACTTCATTACCCCATCCACCAAACAACTTTCATACTTTGCAAAGCTTTTGACCCGAAAAATCTCATTGCTTTCCAAAACTTTGGACTTTGTTGTTTGGGGCCCTCTTTGTTGGTCAAGAACTGAACTTGTGCAGCACCGGGCGGTTGGTTAAAATGATAAAATAGAATGAAGATCAAGGCTTTCCATTGGACGTTTCCAAACAGATTCTGTGATGTCATTGCCAGCACCCCACCGCCCAATCCTTGCATTGGACGGTGGGATGCAATGATTGGGCGGTGTGGTGTGACAATCACAAGTTTCATTCTCATTCCCAACACAACACAACACATTTAAGGACAGTTACAACTGGTTTGGGTGAACCAGCACCCACACTCAAACATGGTTTTTGGAAAAATGACCCAGCTTTTTTGGGTTGGCTTAGAGAGGCCTTGGGTAAAGCAGCACCTACAAAGGGGTACCACCCTCAAAACTCCAAATTATTTTGGGTTTCCTCTAAACATTCCAATATCCTGTCTCAAGACAAAATCAGGGTTTCCTAGTACACATTTCACGTCTTCCCGGAGGCTTATAGCCACTCCCTAAGGACCTCTCTCAAGAAGGTGAAGATTTGAGTGTAAGTTCGAGTTCTTCCTGGCCTCTATCATGACCTAAGTATGTTTTAACTTGATCATGGCTACAGGCTATAGTGGACCATCTACCTAGCAGCCATTTTTTGGGGTGAAAAATAGACAAAAGACTATATCAGCAATGACCGTGCAACATGTCCAATTACAAATTAGAGAGGCCCTAAAAGTGACACCATCACCTAATCCTCTTGGCACCATCATCACAGCCCCAAAACCTTGGGAGGTGCTAAATACCCCCTAACGAGCTCTGCCCGGTGTTGTTTCAGCGTCCGTGCCCCACCACCTGACCCCGCTTTCACACCTTCCACGTCCCAAGCAGGCCCCACCACTAGACCCCATCCTTTCAACCTCCATGTCATCTAGTGATCCCACATTGACCTTTTCCATGTCACTAGACAAACCCACTAGTTCATATCCATCCACCCCTACAAACCATCATCAACACTCATGTCATGTTCGTCATCGAACCTCACTTCACGGTTGTCATCGACTGCAACACCATCGACATGATCTGTAGCATGATTTGTGCTTTGCAACAAGGTATGTGTTCTACAAGAAATGGTGTTCGCAAATCATGTTTGAAATTTCCCTTTTTTAGATGCAAAAGGATAAGCTACATGTCTATGTCTAAAGCAAAATATGAAGGTTTAAGGTTTAGGGTTGAGTTGCAAATTTTTGTCATGTGCTTTCACATTGATTAGTGAAATGATGAGTTTAACAAATTTAGTACTAAAGCACACAACAATCTTATGTTGCATTTACTTATGTTGCATTATTAAGTTTGGCCAATCATGGAATGAGCTTTTCCCGGAGAGAACACATAGTCTACAACTAGAAGCTTTGTTGAACAACATAGTTCAACACCTTCTAAAATCAATGTGGATTTCACACAAATTGAACCGAATATCACAATTGTGGACATTGCCTATGCAATTGAGTCCGTTGTGTTGGGGATCGAAAACATCCTATAGCTTGACAACCTTAAAGTCATGGCGATGGCAACAAACAAATAAGGAGAGCATAGGCGTTTACTTCAAAAGGTTTTGCTAATAATTGTTAAAGAAGACCCCTACATGATTCGCCTCCTTGGTTGACATAAATACATCAATGTTGTAAAGTCAGTAACAACAGATGACTAGAAGGGGTGAGTCTCCCATTTCATTTTTTTTTTTCCTTTTCATTGTGTGTGTTGGAATGTAGTTGCTTCGAACTATTGTTTCATTGTTGGGAAAATCCAAATACATAGCATATTTAAAAACCCCAATTCACCAACAATCCATCTAAAATCTAAAAATATTGAATGACCAAGAGTTAATGGGTGCTTGATTTCTTTTGTTGTCCTTTTTGTGTAAGTTGTGTTGTAAGTTGTTGATTGCCATGTCCAAAAATATGTGATGAGTGAAATGTTTGGTTTTGAGTTATGGAGCATGAATAGTAGCTATTGTTTGTTGTTATATTTTCTTTTTGCAAATCAGCTGAGTTTAGAACTTTTTTTATTCATTAGGGTACATGGGGTTTTCTACTACAATTCATAATTATAGTTGTAAAACCATTCTTGGGCTTTTCTTAAGCATGCCTAAACATATTAAAGTCAATTTGTGTTGTCAACAATTCGTTGATTTCAGCAAAGTCTTGGTTGAAATTCAATTCTAAGCATAGTAAAACTTTGTTTATGGTCTAGGATTTTGGTGCTCTACTTTAAGTATAGGAAGAATTCAATGTAGATAATAACTTCTTATGACTTTTTCTTCATTTTTTATTTGAACATAATCTCTTAATTACATTTTGATAAATAATTCAATCACATTAGCTGAGGGAAGAATCTCACCTTTTCTCATGCAAGGAATCATGTTTAGATGTTTATGCATGTTTAGTCTTTATATTTGTATACATTTTTGTTTGTTTTACCACTACTTCCAGTCCCTCATTCAATTAAGGTTAAGTAGAAGGAACATCAAGGTTAATAGATTGACATTAGGTCCAGGTTCCACATAATCCTAGAAGGTACCTACTTTCCTCCAGCTTCTCTACACTTCTTATTATAGTTAAATTTTGTGAACTTTTTGTTATAGTTGAATCTTGTGTTACTACAGTAATGTTGTGGGTATTGATCCAACTTCCCTTCAAATTAATAATTGTAATAACTATTACTATTATAATAGCAATCCATTATGCCCATGATCCTCTTAGTCGATAATTAGGAACCAATCCTTGCAAGAATAAACAAAGAAGCGCATGGAAAACACAACCCAATTGCTTGATTAGTGTAAAACTGAAGTGGCAACATGTTATGATGGAATTCAATTAGGATGTCCATGATAGTGGAAGATAACTAAACACATCCTATACTAGCCTCAAGTTGTGTGAACCACAAAAAAAGTGCAAGTCCAAAAAAAATAAAACAAGAGGTTTAGAATTGTGTTTTAATAGCTCTATGGAAATTGACATGTGTTGTACATATGATGAGATTTGTGTCTCATTGCTTCTTGTTTTAATATCATGTTGCTACAACTATGGCTAATCTAGAAAACTCAACCCATTTTTAATTTATGTACAAAAAAATCCAACAAAGCATGCGGATGAAATATTGTGTGTCAGGGTCTAATGTCACCTGTGAAGCACAACATTACCATGTCCAAAGTAAATATAGATCCTTGAGTGTCATGAGCAAAACAAATTGTTTGTTGTTGGAAACCAACATGCGTGTGATCTAATCTAATAAAATTTCATGTAGACAATATTGCGATGTCCAAAATATGTCCAACACAATAATGTCCAAAAGTTGGTTTTTGTTATTTCTTGGAGAACCAAGTGTAGTTGTGATGGTTGTTTTACTAAATTATGCCTTGAGGTACTGTGTGTTGCTATGCCAAAATACATAATTATTGATGTAGTGGGAAATGATAGCCAATGATTTTGGCATTGTAGGTATTTGGAAGTCCACAAGGGAACAACAAGAATTATAATTTCACAACGCAACAAAGTAAACATCATTGTGTCACCTTATACCTTGAAAACAAATATGAGCAATTGGCCTTGGAAGCATATCTTGATATCTGATGCGTTGATGTGCTTATAGGTAATAGGCCATCATTTGAATGCAAGTTTTATGGCAATATTTTCAAACACAAAAATATTTTGTTTTACCACATAATGATGAATTTATGCCTTAATTACACAGGTGGTGAACTACTCAAAATGTATCCAACAATGACAAAAGTTGAGCTTAAGGAGGTCAATAAGTTTGGGGTGAAGTTTGGGAAAACACTCCCAAACCAAGGCAAACGAATAATTGATGATGTGACAAAACAAACCACAAAAAGGGCTGCACCACCAAAAATTACAAAAACAACCATCTAGTATGCTAGCTCTAAGACCCATACGTCCAAAGGAGAAAGAGGTATATGAACTAAGTACTAATGAAAACTTTTCTTTAGGTTGTAATGTGAAAGCAAGTATAATTCTTCATCTCTCCTACATTTTATTTCCTAGTTGGAAGTTGACATTTGCAATGGCAACTATTGGCATGTTTCTTTTCTTAAAAATTCCATGAACTGGATCTTTCTAGGTTCTGTTGCAAACAATTAAGGAACAAAAAATAATGTTCCACAGAAGCAGTCATTAGAACATGCAAAACCCAATAGTAAACCGTTTACTAAGCAAAATAAAATAGCCTGAGCCCCTTATCATTATTCTCATCTATGTTTATGCCACTGAAGAATACAACCCAATTCACAAAAACTAATGTAAAAGCAAAGGCAAAAGCAATTGTAAAAAGTTTCACAGTTGAGAGCTCTTATGAACTACCTCTTCCCTCAACAAAAGTGAAAATCAATGGACTTTATGTTCTTCTATCAGAAACAAACACTATGATAGACAAGAAGATCTTGGAAAAGCTTGAAAAGACTATGGCGCTTTTGATGAAAATGGAAACAAAAGTTGTTTTGGGCAACATGTTGGTTTCTGCATTTGGCCAATGGTACTTTCATCCACCTATAAGTATTATAAGGTTTGCAATATTTTGTTTTCTTTAGTTCTTGTTTAGATAATGTTTTCTTACCCTTTTTTTTTCCATGCAAGTTGGTGGAGGGATTGAAAAGACAAGCCACATTAGTGATATTGGTAAACAATCCATCAATGCATGGACATCTAGAGGGGGTGGAGATAACACAATGAACAAGTTTAATCAAATGAAGTGCCTTTGGGAATACCTACAATACCTACAACTGAAAAAAGAATATGATGATAAGAAGGTAGGAGCTGTAAAAACTTTGAAGAAAAAAGAGGACTATGTTTAGCAAAAACTACACAAATTTGACAAACATGTCAAGGCCACAAAAGAAAGGGCAACATGGGGTTGGTCACCATTATACCATTTGTTGAAATCATTTCCTGTCCAAGTTGGACCTTAGTGCCCTTGGGAGCACATTAAAAAGGAGCTATAGAACATCATGTTAGAAATGGATAAGGAACCACATCCATTGTCTCTTAACATGGAATATTTTCACATCATTTGTGCATTCAAGTTGTTTTGTAGAAATAGTTTTGGAAAACTACATCCACTTGTTCATGCAAATACGAGGTTGATTCATTGCAACATCTTTCATTACTGTCAAGATCAATCCCATTTCATCCAACTAACCATAGCAATCCAAGTCATTTTGGATTACAAATTTTTATGGTTTCCAAAACAACAGAAGTGCATTGAAAAAGTCAAGTAATGTCGTCAAGACTTGTTAGGCCCTCTTGGATTTGATCTTTAACAACAAGAGCCAGTTGTTGAGAAGACTCTAAGGTTCATGTCAAAGATTATTCATAGAGCAATCTCAAACATGCAAAAAGTGGGAATGACATCGAAGTTGCAAGTTATGTGGTGCGTTTCCACAAATGGCCATGATGATAGAACTCATTTGGAGCAAGTATTTGATTTAATTTGTTGCCATCCTAATTGCCAATATATCATTATTTTAATAGTAAGCAACATTGCAAAGTTCCCTTGCATTATAGAAACCTAGCCTTTGAACTTGGCACCTTTAGGTGGTTTTTGAAGCTTTGTTTATTTCAGAAGAGATAGACATTGGCTAGGTCTTCCCTAGGAAGCTTTCCCTTACATCTGATGGAACTATTTCAGACATGTATCTTAAATGCACCACTACATTGGTTGAAATCATGCATTGTCAAGTCCTTGTTTTGCATGTGAAGTTTGACAGAGTCAAACCCCTTTTGGCAATTGCAACAGATGTGAACACCACCTCAGAAAAAAATGACAACTCCACAATAGGTATTATTTCAGCATCTAAAACTAAGCTTTTCAAGTTTGTTGTGTTTAATGTTCTTTTAGTCCATGGTGAATACTAACGTGATTAAACTGTTAAATATAATGTCTTAAAGAGATTAATCATGGTTCTACCATGTTTTGTAAGTGTCAATTCATCAAATGCGTTTGATCTTGTGCCCCTATAAGTTGAAGATTCCATTCTGCTAGATGTTTCTTCTTAGGTGCTACAAAAAAATACAATGAACATACGCCACATGGGTTATTTGGTAAGATTATCAATAATGAGAATCATAGGTAAGGCACGAAAGAGGAGTTTGAGTTTGATCTATAGTCCTATTTCAACAATCCAAGCCTGGCCACTTTGTTGTAGTCAACAACAATGTCAACAACTTAGATTAGATTTAAACATACACCTTCACTATCCTTAGGATTGTGACCTCATAGGGACTCCTCTCATAGCCCTCTGAGAACAATACCTAATTTGAATTATGAGATGTGAAACCAAAGAACACCTCAGTTGCAACCAACCTCAAACATGCAAGGCATAGTTAAAGATAGTGACCCTAATAGTTTGTTGTCTTCCCCATTGCTATTACAAAGCATGACGAAGACACAATAGTTGAATGATTAGACATTCTAGCTACAACAATTCATGCAAAACAAAAGTAAGTAACAATTTTGTGTTAAAAATTTAAGGTTTACTTGCTTTAGTCCATGTATTGAGTCTCTATAGGATTGTATACCTTTTCCCACATAATCAGGCCCAACTAACAGACAGTTCATGAATAAGATGTACAACATAATTATTTATCAAAATTTTAACTTTATAATGCAATTTTTTTGGCATTTTTTTCTTGTTTTTTTGGAAAGGTTTTCTTGTCATTGATGATATTTTTAACCTCCAAGCATAAACATTAAGTTATATATGTCTGTTGTCAACACATTGCAATATTAAATTTTTTTTCCCAATTTTCAAGCAGAGCCATCATTGACACTTGTAGTTGAAATTATAATTATGAGACAAGTTGGTGATAGTGGTCAAAAATTTCATTAACTCCAAAGGTGGGACAAAGGATTCTGCAGTTTCTTTTGTCATTTCAAGTGATTATTTGAAATTGAAAATCGATACATACGTTACCCTCCTCAACTGTAGTGAGGGCCACTTTTCCACTAACGTTATGGATTTCTTTAGGTTGTGGTTTATGCACAAACGTCTTTCATTTTATGATTTATACATCACACAATCCCATATGTGGGACATTGTTAAGAATTAAAGAAAAGAAAAAGGGGAATTTGAGCATAGTGTCACTCATTTTGTCTACAAACAATTTCAATTGCTTACGACAATGAAAACAATATTTATCCCAATCCAAGATGCTAATCACTAGAGTCTTTTGATCTTGAGTGCAAAACATTTGTTTCATTATGATCCTCTCAAATTTACAAACCTTTTTCACAATGCCATCTTGCACCGTTTTTTTGCAAAAGTACGGGCAATTATAGAAGGAAACTTTTCAAGGTCACATGCATGGCAACGAGCAATTTCAAAATCCAATTGGGTGTGGCTTGATGGTCCACATCAACAATCAAATTGGGAATGCGGCTTTTATGTTATGAAATTCATACAAAAAATTTGTGACTACATGGCAAAAAACATGGAATCATCCATTGAGGTATGTGCATTTAAGCCCTTAAATGTAGAATTGTTTTATGTCCATGCGCAAGTTTTTTTGCAAATTTACTAAACACAACTATATGTTGTTCTACATGTTTTTCTGCAGATGACCCTTTTAATGGGGTTTTTTTATTCCCATTAAGGTTAATTCACCTCTGGATTTTTCCTAAAACAACAAATACATACAACACACCAAAAAAAACTTAAGCTACTACAAATCCTAAACTAACATGTATACAAATTGCTCAAACTTAAAAGAAATAGTGTCGCAACCCTAACTTAGCCAAGTGTGGGGGTGAAGCCCAACACTTGGAAAAGTTGGGGATTTGGAGTCCTCCGGGACTCCCGAATGTTTAGAGCTCGACAGCAGGACCCAAAACACCTCGTATTGGGGTGTTCTTGGTG
>Ga0116230_10001366_pt1 | contig 23078 bp, 15 predicted proteins | sample S1TSphfallax_3_FD_88678 | JGI IMG/M metagenome (GOLD analysis project Ga0116230, IMG submission 88678) | Host-associated microbial communities from peat moss isolated from Minnesota, USA - S1T2_Fd - Sphagnum fallax MG | ecosystem: Host-associated > Plants > Peat moss > Unclassified | place... | reverse complement strand
GGCGGGCAATGTTCTCGCGCCTCGCCCTCGTTGTTGTTGGCCTCCTTCTTGCGATTCTTCCGAATCGGCGAGTGGCTTTCACGTAACGACGAACGAGTCGAACCTGAAAAAAGCCCCTCGCCGAAACCCGGTGGGGGGCTTTTTTATCACCACTATTCCGATTCCACGAATCACTCTGGAGGAACGATGAAGGCCTATTACGACCGCGACATCGATCGCGGCGCGCTCGACGGCAAGACGATTGCCGTTATCGGGTACGGAAGTCAAGGGCGAGCGCACGCGCTCAACCTGCAAGATTCGCATCAACGCGTGGTCGTGGGATTGCGCCCCGGCTCCAAATCCCGCGAGATCGCCGAAGGTGACGGTATCACGGTCACCACCGTCCCCGAGGCCGTCAATCGCGCCGACGTGGTGATGATCCTGATCCCCGATGAAGAACAGCCCGCCGTCTACTTGCGCGAGATCGCCGAACATCTGCGCCCGGGGACGGCGCTTACGTTTGCGCACGGCTTCGGCATCCACTTCGGCACGATCGTGCCGCCGGGCGACGTCGACGTGATCATGATCGCGCCGAAGGGTCCCGGGCGCCTGGTGCGTTCGGAATACGTCGCGGGCCGCGGCGTGCCGTGTCTGGTCGCGATCCACAAAGACGTCACCGGCAACGCGAAGGCCATCGCCTGCGCGTACGCGGCGGCGATCGGCGGCGGCCGCGCCGGCATCATCGAGACGAGCTTCCGCGAAGAGACCGAAACGGATCTCTTCGGCGAACAGGCCGTCTTGTGCGGCGGGCTCTCGGCGCTGGTGACGGCCGGCTACGAAACGCTCACCGATGCCGGCTACGCGCCGGAGATGGCGTACTTCGAGTGTCTGCACGAAGTGAAGCTGATCGTCGATCTGATGTACGAGCGCGGCATCGAAGGCATGCGCGACGCGATCAGCAACACGGCGAAATACGGCGATTACACGCGCGGCCCGCGGATCGTCACCGACGAGACGCGCGCGGCGATGAAGCAGATTCTCGCCGAGATCCGCAACGGCACGTTCGCCCAGCAATGGGTCGCCGAACACGCCGCCGGCAAGCCGTCGTTCAACGCCTATCGCGAAGCGGCGGCGGCGCATCCGGTCGAGGCCGTCGGGCGCGAACTGCGCACGCTCATGCCGTGGTTCCGCGACGACGCAAACGCCGCCGCGGAAAACGAAGAACTCAAGTTCCGGGTTCTCTAGGAGCGAACGCATCAGTATGAACGGTACGACCGTGCGAAACGGGGCGACGGTGCTGCTCGAAGCGCTGGAAGCCGAAGGCGTGGAAACGATCTTCGGCTATCCGGGCGGCGCGATCATGCCGTTCTACGACGCGCTCTACGGACATCCGATCCAGCACATTCTCGTGCGGCACGAAGCGGCGGCGGTGTTCGCCGCCGCGGGGTACGCCCGCACGAGCGGCCGGGTCGGCGTGTGTTGCGCGACCTCGGGACCGGGGGCGACGAACCTCGTCACCGGGCTCTTGGACGCCCATATGGACAGCATTCCGCTCGTCGCGATCACCGGCCAAGTCCGCAGCGAACTGATGGGCACCGACGGCTTCCAGGAAGCCGACGTCTGCGCCATCACGCAAGCGGCGACGAAATGGAACGTGCGAATCAGCGATCCGGCGCGCATCGGTGAAACGATTGCGGAAGCGTTCGCGATCGCGCGCGGCGGGCGGCCCGGGCCGGTCCTCGTCGACATTCCGGCCGATATGCTCAAGGCCGCCGTCGAAGCAGCGTCGCGCGCGGAGCGGCGGAGCGAAAGCCCCGCTCCGCGCGCGACGGCGGCCGCGATCGCCGATGCCGCCGCGCGGATCCGCGCGGCCCGCCGGCCGGTCGCGATCATCGGCGGCGGCGTGCGCCGCGGCGAGGCCGTCGCGGCCTACCGGCGGTTCGTCGGGATGCTCGGGCTGCCGCATTGCTGCACGATCAACGCGATCGGCGCGGGCGAACGCGGCGACCCGCACGATCTGCAGATGCTCGGCATGCACGGCCACAAAGCGGCCAACAAGGCCGTGCAGGCGGCCGATCTCATCATCGCGCTCGGGATGCGCTTCGACGACCGCGTCACCGGCAAACCGGATCGCTTCGCGCGCAGCGCCGCGGTGATCCACGCCGATATCGATCCGAGCGAATTCAACAAGATCATCGCCGCCGACGTCGCGCTCCCCGGCGATCTGGAGACCACGCTGAACGCGCTGAGCGCCGAACTCGAGCGCGGCCGCGTCCCGCGCTTCCACGATTGGGCGATCGAAGCGCGTACGCTGGGTGGTCCGCTGCCCAGCGATCGCGTCGCGCCGGGCGTGCTCTCGGCGACCGACGTGCTCGATCGCTTCTTCGCGCGCGTTCAGCCCGACGCCGTGATCGCAACCGACGTCGGTCAACACCAGATGTGGGCCGCGCAGCGCGTGCAGCCGAACCATCCGCGTTCGTTCACGACCTCGGCGGGTCTGGGTTCGATGGGGTTCGGCCTCCCGTGCGCGGTCGGCGCGGCGTACGCGAATCCCGGCCGCAGCGTCTACGCGATCGTCGGCGACGGTGGCTTCCAGATGTCGCTGCCGGAGCTCGCGACGCTGCGCCGCTACGACGTCCCGGTCAAAATCGTCTTGATGGACAACCAGAATCTGGGCATGGTGCGGCAGTGGCAAGAGCTGTTCTATTCCGAGCGCTACTCCGCGACCAACCTCAGCGACAATCCGGATTTCGTAGCGATCGCGCGCGCGTATCGCATCGACGCCTACGCGCTGAGCGATCCCGATCAAGCGGATGCGACGCTCGCCCACTTCATCGACGCGCCGGGTCCGGCGCTCTTGCACTGCATGTGCCATCCGACCGAAAACGTCTGGCCGATGATCCCGGCCGGACAAAGCATCGACGAACTCATGGAGGCCAAAGCATGATCTGCGATTTCTCGCTGCGCGACTCGCGCACGCTGGCGCGCATCATCAATCTCGCGCACCGCTTCACCTGCGACACCGTCTCGGTGACCGCGAACAAGGCCGGCTCGGCGACCCAGGTGCGCTTTGCCTTCGAGGGTCCGCCGGTCGCGCTCGTGCGCTTGCGCGCCCAGATCGAACGCATCATCGCAAGCGAGAGCCCCGCATGAGCGGCCGGTATCGTCCCTTTCCGAAGATCGAGCTGAACGACCGGCGCTGGCCATCCCGCGCGATCGAACGCGCGCCGCGCTGGTGCAGCGTCGACTTGCGCGATGGAAATCAGGCGCTGGTCGAGCCGATGGACGGCGCGCGGAAGCGCCGCTTCTTCGAGCTGCTCCTGAAGATGGGCTTCAAGGAGATCGAGGTGGGCTTCCCGGCCGCCTCGCAGACCGACTTCGACTTCGTGCGCGAGCTGATCGACGACGGCGCAATCCCGGCCGACGTCACGATCGCGGTGCTGACCCAAGCGCGCCCCGATCTGATCGACCGCACGTTCGCGGCGATCGACGGTGCACCGCGCGCGATCGTCCACGTCTACAACGCGACCTCGCCGCTGTTCCGGCGCGTCGTCTTCGGGCTCGATGAAGACGGCGTCGTCGCGATCGCAACCGACGCCGTCGCACGGATCAAACGCCGCGCCGGCGAAATCGCAGCGCGCACGCACGTCAACCTCGAATATTCACCCGAGAACTTCTCCGCGACGGAACTGCCGTTCGCGAAGCGCATCTGCGAGGCGGTCATCGATGCGTGGGAGCCGACCCGCGACGAGCCGCTGATCCTCAACTTGCCCGCCACCGTCGAGATGGCGTCGCCCAACGTGTACGCCGATCAGATCGAGTGGATGGATCGCAACCTGCGCGACCGCGACCGCGTCGTGCTCAGCATCCATCCGCACAACGATCGCGGCACCGCGGTCGCCGCCGCGGAACTCGCGCTGATGGCGGGCGCCGATCGCGTCGAAGGCACGCTCTTCGGCAACGGCGAGCGCACCGGCAACGTCGACGTGATCACGCTCGCGCTGAACCTGCTCTCGTCGGGCGTCGAGCCCGGGCTCGACTGTTCGGATTTGCCGGCGATCGTTCGGACCGCGGAAGAATGCACGCGAATGGCGATCCATCCGCGGCATCCGTACGCGGGCGAACTGGTGTTCACCGCGTTTTCGGGCTCGCATCAGGATGCGATCAAGAAAGGCTTCGCGGCGCTGCGCGCGGGCGAAGTCGAGGGCTGGGAAGTCCCATACCTCGGCATCGATCCCAAAGACATCGGCCGCACCTACGATGCGGTCGTGCGCGTCAACAGCCAGTCCGGGAAGGGCGGCGTCGCGTACCTGCTCGAGGCCGGCTACGGTCTCGAGCTGCCGCGGCCGCTGCAGATCGCGTTCGCGCGTGTGATCCAATCGCGCACGGAAGCGAGCGGTGGCGAGATGACGGCCGCCGCGATCCGCGAGGCGTTCGAGGACACCTACGTGCGGCCGCGCCGCTTCCGCTTGGGCGCCTATCGCAGCGCGCACACCGCGATCGCCGGATCGCCCTGCACCTTCGACGGCACGCTCTTCGACGACGATGGCGAGATCGCGATCTTCGGCAAAGGCCTCGGGCCGATCGACGCGTTCGTCGATGCCGTGCGCCGCGCGGCGGGCATCGAGTTCTCCGTCAACGACTATCACGAGCACGCGCTCGGCACGGGTCAGGATGCCCGCGCCGTCGCCTACGTCGAAATAACATCCGGGAACGAGCGCGCGTGGGGCGTCGGCTTCGATCGCGACATTCTCACCGCCTCACTCACCGCCATCACCCGAGCGCTGGGCCGCATCGAACCCGCGGCCGCCGGCGTCTCGTTCGAGGATATCGATCATGCCGCCACGCTCGCTCTTCGCTAAAATCTGGGACGCGCACGTCGTCGAGGAACTCCCGGGCGGCAACGCCCTGGTGTTCATGGACCTCGTCGTCGCGCACGAGATCACGACGCCGCCGGGGGCGCTCGCGATCGAAAAAAACTTCGACGATCGGCTCTACGATCCGAGGCGCATCGTTGCGATGATCGATCATGTCGCGCCGGCGAAAGATAGCGCGACCGCGCTGCAAGCGCAAACCGTGCGCACCTGGGCGAAACGGCACGGGATCGTGTTCCACGACATCGGCGACAACGGCATCTGCCACGTGATCGTGCCCGAACGCGGCTACGTCACGCCGGGGATGACGGTCTGCTGCGGCGACAGCCACACCTGTACGCTCGGCGCGTTCGGTACGTTCTCGCTCGGAATCGGCTCGACCGCGCAAGCCGGCGCGATGCTCGCGGGCTGCCTCGTGCTGCAACGCCCGAAGGTGATGCGCGTGAACGTCACCGGGCGACTCGGCAACGGCGCGACGGCCAAAGACCTCGCGCTGACGGTCATCGCGACGATCGGATTCCGCGGCGGGACGGGCCACGTGCTCGAGTATACCGGCGAGGCGATCGACGCGCTCACGATGGAGCAGCGCATGACGCTCTGCAACATGGCGATCGAAGCCGGCGCCACCACCGGCCTCATCGCCGCCGATGCGACGACGGCCGCGTATCTGGCCGAGACGCCGCTGGCCCCGACCGGCTGGCGCGCCGAACACGCCGATCCCGGCGCCGTCTACGATGCGGAGGTCACGATCGACGGCTCGCGCATCCGGCCGATGGTCTCGTGGGGAACGAATCCGGGCGAGTGCGCGCCGGTCGACGGCGCGGTGCCGCACGACGCGTCCGCCGCGTCGCTTGCCTACATGGATCTGCGACCGGGACAGCTGCTCGCCGAACTCACGATGGATCAAGCCTTCATCGGCTCGTGCACGAACGCGCGGATCAGCGATCTGCGCGCGGCGGCCGAGGTCTTCCGCGGACGGCGCGTCTCGATTCCGACGATCGTGACGCCCGGCTCGCAAGCCGTGCGACGGCAGGCCGAACGCGAAGGGTTGCACGACATCTTTCAAGATGCGGGCGCGCTCTGGACGCACAGCTCGTGCGGACCGTGTCTCGGGATGTCGATGGGCGTGCTCGCGCCGGGGATGCGGTGCATCTCGTCGTCGAACCGGAATTTTCCGGGCCGCATGGGCGACGGCGGCCGCGTCCATCTCGCCGCACCCGCGGTCGTCGCGGCATCGGCGATTCTCGGCCGCATCGCCTCACCGGCGGAGCTGATCCGTGAAGCGGTGCCGGCATGATCGTCACCGGCGACGTGCTCGCGATCGAACGGGCGAACATCGACACGGATCAAATCATCCCGGCGCGCCATCTCACCCGGCTCGACGACTCCGGGATGGGCGAGCACTGCTTCGAGGGCTTGCCCGACGGCGCGGCGTTGCTCGCCTCGCGGCCGCACGCGAAGATTCTCGTCACCGGCGAGAATTTCGGTTGCGGTTCGTCGCGCGAGCACGCCGCGTGGGCGCTCGTCCAGCGCGGCTTTCGCGCGGTGATCGCGCCGAGTTTTGCGCGCATTTTCGAGGAGAACGCCTACAACAACGGGCTCGTGCCGATCGCGCTGCCGCAAGCCGTGGTCGATGCGCTCGCGCACGCCCCGCGCATCGAGGTCGACGTCCGCACCGAGGTGCTCTACCCGGCCGGCGGCGCGGGGATCCCCTTCGCGCTCGACCCGCTGCGCAAGGCGTTCATCCTCGGCGGCGGCTACCTCCCGTTTCTCGCCGGCAAACTCGACGCGGTTCGCGCGTGGGAAGCGACGCGATGAAACGGATCGCGGTGCTCCCGGGCGATGGGATCGGCCCGGAAGTGACCGCGGAAGCGGTTCGCGTGTTGACGGCGGCGGTGCCCTCCGTCGTCACCACCGAAGCGCGCGTCGGCGCGTGCGCCATCCGCGAGGATGGCGCCGCGCTGCCGCCCGCAACGCTCGCGCTGTGCCGCGAGAGCGACGCGATTCTCTTCGGCGCGGTCGGCGGCCCCGGCTTCGAGGGACGCCCGCCGAGCGAACGACCCGAAGCCGCGCTGCTCCAGCTGCGCGCCGCCTTCGGCCTCTACGCGAACCTGCGCCCGGCGCGCGCCTTCCCCGGACTCGACGACTGTTCGCCGCTGCGCCCAGAGCGTGTGCGCGGGACCGACATGATCATCGTGCGCGAACTGACCGGCGGACTGTATTACGGCGAAAAATCGCTGCGCGAAGAGCACGGCGTCTCGGTCGCGCGCGACGAGCTGATCTACCGCGCGCCCGAGATCGAACGCATCGCGCGGACCGCGTTCGAGCTCGCACGCACGCGACGGCGTCGCCTCGCTTCGGTCGATAAATCCAACGTGCTGATGAGCTCGCGCTTGTGGCGTTCCATCCTGACCGACATCGCGCGCGAGTATCCGGATGTGGAACTCGAGCACATTCTGGTCGACAACGCGGCAATGCAACTCGTCCGCGATCCGCGCGCCTTCGACGTGATCGTCACCGAGAACATGTTCGGCGATATCCTCTCCGATGAAGCCGCTGCGATCGCCGGTTCGATCGGCGTCGCCGCCAGCGCCAGCCTGGGCGCGCCGGGCGAGCATCGCTTCGGCCTCTACGAGCCGATCGCCGGCACGGCACCCGATATCGCCGGTCGCGGCATCGCCAACCCGGCGGCCGCGATCCTCTCTGCCGCGATGCTCGCCCGCTTCTCGCTCGGCGACGAAGCGGCGGCGCGACGCATCGAGCGCGCCGTCGAAGCGACGCTCGAACACGGCCCGCGCACGGCCGACCTCGGCCCGGCAAACCCGGTCGGAACGCGCGCGTTTGCGGACGCGGTGCTGGCCCGCGTTGAGGAAGCGGTCCCCGTCGGCTGACGCCTAGACCGTCTCGTCCGCGGCGGCGGCGGCGGCGGTTTGGAGTCCGTGCAAGAAGTATTGGAGTTTCTCGATTTCGCTGAGATCGCCGACGAGGCGCCGCGCGGCGGCCGGCGCCAGCAGGGTCGGCGTCACGAGCACGCGCGCCGCGAGGGCTCGATCCGGCTCCGCGAACACGTCGACGACCTGGAGCACGAAATCGGATTCCGTCCCGGCTTCGAGCGCGCGGCGGACGTTCGCGATCGCGACGATCGAACGCGGCGAGTCATCCGAGACAAACAAGACCAGCGCGACGGGTTCCCGGCCGTCCATATCAGGCGCCGTTCGCCGGGTTTGGGTCGCCGTGCCGCAGCGAGCGTATCTCACCGGTGTCGCGGGCACGTGTCTGTCCGCTCGATTTCACGCGTTCGACCAGGCCCGCACGATCGTCGGCCAGCTCCGTGAGCCGGCGTTGCATCGCCTCGAGCGATCGCGAGAGTTTTTCGCGTTCGCGATCGAGTGATTCGAGATCGTCTGAGGTTCGCTCGAGCTCGATTTCGCGCTGCGCTGCGATCTCTTGCTCGCGTTGCATACGCGCTGTTCCGCTCAAGACGTTGCCGGGCGATGTGTACACATCGGCAAGATCGATCCCGTTCTCGCTCAGCAGCAGCTCGCGGATTTGATTCGAGTGCCCGGTTCCGCGCGCTTTGAGCACCGCGAGGGTGCGGTTCCGCTCGCCATCCTGGCTGCTGAATCCGACTTGAATCCACGCGTCGCAGACGGTCGCGAACCGCGTACGGGCAAGGTCGCTCGTCGGGATCGACCCGTCCGTGGCCGAGGTGAAGAGCGCCGTGATGCCTCGCGATTTCATCAGGACGACGAGCCGCTCGCGGATCACGTCGCCGATGTCGCGGCCGCCCGCCTTGTCGAGGGCAGAGGCCGGATCGATGACGAGGCGGCTCGGGTTGTGACTCTCGATCAGGCCTTGGATCGCAAGATAGTGCTCCTCGGCAATGAGCGATCCGGCGGTAAACGACTCGGCGCGGAGCAAGCCCGCGCTCAACGCGTCGTCGAGCCGAATTCCGACCGAATGTGCATCGGAGACGACTTGTTCGGCCGGCTCGTCGAACCCGACGTACAGGCAGCGCTCACCGGCCTGGAGGCCGGCCTGGAGGAAGGCCGCGCTGAGCGTCGTCTTCGCCGAACCCGGCGTTCCCGAGACGAGCGTCGTCGTCCCGACCCCGTAGCCGCCCTGCAACATCAGGTCGAGCCGCTCGACGCCCGTGGAGAGGCGCGAATCGAGCGGCTGGGTGAGCCAGCGCGTTCGCGTCGGCGCGTGGAGAACCTGAACGCCACGTTCGCCGATGACGTACGGGTGACCGCCGGAGACGAATCCGGCACCGCGCATCTTTACGACGTGGAGCGTGCGGCGCTGAAGTTCGCCGATCATCGTCGAGCGCAGCGCGATCACCCCGTCGGCGGCAAACTCGGCGAGGTCGAAATAGATCGGCGGTTCGTCAGCTGCTCCGCGCTTGACGGTCAGAATCGCCGTCAGGCCCGAATCCGCGAGCCAATCGAGGAGTCGCGCGAGCTCGCGCCGCCGGATGTGGACATCCTCGACCAGCGCGAAGATCGCGTCGATCCCGTCAATCGCGAGACGTTTGACGCCATGCATCTTCGCCGCAGCACCGGCGACCGCGATCAGGCCGCCCAGATCGAAGCTGCCGGATTGGACCGTGTCTTCGGGCAGACGGCCGTCGATGAAATGCACGGCGGCATGCGGCTCGCTCTTCGGCGGCCAGCCGCCGCCCGGAAAATGCGCGGCAACCGTGGCGGGCGACTCCTCGAAGAGGATCATCAATCCGGGCTCGCCGTGCTCGACCGCACCCGCGCTGAGAAACTGCGAGGCAAGCACCGTCTTCCCGCTCCCGGTCCCGCCGCTGACGACGGTCGTTCGACCGGTCAGAAACCCGCCGTTCAAGACGGCGTCGAGCCCCGCGATTCCGCTCGCGATCATCATATCGGATACTCCCCGCGGACGGAGGCCGCCGTGCCGGCGCGTTGGCGTTTTCGGACCGGCGCCGGGACGCCGATGCGTTCGAGCAGTTCCGCGAACGGGCGCGGCTTCGCCAGCAGATAGCCCTGACCGAGCCCACACCCGTGCGCGAGCAGCCATGCGAGCTGCTCTTCGGTTTCGATCCCTTCAGCCAAGACCGCGAAGCCGTACCGGTCGATGATCCGCAGCAACATATCGAGGACCTCCGCGTCGCGTTCGTCGGCGGGCAGCCCGACGACGAACGATTGGTCGATCTTGACGAGAGCGACCGTCAGGTGTTTGAGGTAGGCGAGCGATGAGTGCCCGGTGCCGAAGTCGTCGATCGCGACGTGAATCCCCCAGCCGCGAAAGACCCCGATCGTATTCATCGATCGCTCGACGTTTTGCATCGCGGCCGATTCGGTCACTTCGATGCCGATGTTGCGGGCCAAGAGCGGGCTCGCCGATACGGCCGCGCCGACGGCCGTGATGAACGGAATATCATCGAGCAGTTGCGCGGCGACGTTGAAATAGACGCGAAACGTCGCCGGCAGGCCGACACCGGCGATATCCGCGCACACGCGACGGAAGACCCACGTCGAAAGCGCACCGATCAGCCCGTTCCGCTGGGCGAAGTCGAGGAATTCGGCGGGCAACAGCATCCCCCGGCGCGGATGATTCCAACGCACCAGCGCCTCCGCACCGACGACTTTGCGCGATGCCAGCGCGAACGTCGGCTGATACGCCACGGCCAGCTGACCGTCGGCGATCGCCTCCCGGAGTTCGATCACGCGCAGCCGCGTCGCGTCGAGCACCGCCTGCATCGACGGATCGAACAACAGCGCGATCGCTCCGCCGCCGTCTTTGGCGAGATCGAGCGCCACCTCGGCCCGCCGCATCAGATCCTCGATCGCCGTCCCGTCGCTTGGAAATCGAGCCGCGCCGATCGAGGCGGCAACGGCGATCACTTCTTCGCCCGTCCGATCGCCGGTTCGAAACGGCGTCGCGAAAACGTCGGTGTACCGCTCGAGCGCCGTCGTGGTTTCCGCGCGCGAGTCGACACCCGGGATCAACACGGCAAACTCATCGCCGCTCATCCGCGCCGCGCTATTGGCGCCCGCCGCGCCGCGCAGTTCGGCGGCGATCTCGACCAGCAGTTCGTCGCCCATCTGATGGCCGTGACGTTCGTTGAGATGCCGGAAGCCGTCGAGGTTGATGATCGCCAGCGCAAAGGGCTCACCGGCGCGAATCGCCGCGCGAACCGCGCCGCGAAATTGCGCGCGGTTCTCGAGGCCCGTCAGCGCGTCGTGCTTTATCTGGAACTTGATCCGCTCGTACTGCTGCTGTTGCTTGAAGCGAAATGCGAGCAGGGAGGCGACCACATCGACGTAGGCGAGATCGTCGTCGCCGAAGGGGTCGGCCGTCGTTGCCCGGGTCGAGGTGAACTCGAGGAAGTGAACGCACCCCGCGATCGCAAACGGCACGCCGATGAAGCTCCGGCTTCCGATCTGCTCGAATGGAAAGCCGGCGACGGTCGAAAGATCGTCCCAAGCGGTGGCGCGACCGCTTGCGAGCAAACGCGACGCGATCGTCTGCGCAACCGGAAACGCGGCGCCCCGATGGATGATGCCGCGGAAGATCGCTTCGTGATCGTCGTCGAGATGGGTCGTTGCCGTCGCATCGATGATCACGGAGCCGGCTTCGTGACGCGCGAGGATCCCGATCATCGGCCAACCCGGCCGCAGGGCTTCGGTGGCGATCAGCAGGATCGCCCGGAAGCGCTCGAGTTCCGAGGCGGCCGGTAGCAGACAGATTTCCCAGATGGCGCGCCCGCGCGCGGCACGTTTTGCGGATTCGGTTTCGACCTCGCCAAGTTTGACTTCCACCTCGCTCAGGCGGGTCCGCGATGCGATGAGCGCATGCACGGCCACGACGAGAACCATGAGTGCGCTCGCGGCGATCATGATGCGCCCGGTATAGTAGGCCGGTGTGTAGCGATACGTCAGGAGCAAGAAGAGACCGAAACTCAGCGCGACGATCAAGAGCGAAAGCGCAAATGCGCGCTCGATCGGGATCGGCGCTCGGATCCGGTACGTCAAGATTGCGGCGCCGGCCAGCAGCAGCAGCACGAACGGACCCAAGAGCGAATGCACGAGCACGCCCCGGCCGCCCGGCGCGATCAACGGGAGGCGTGCCCCAAACCAATAGCCGGCGGCGATCACGACGCAGATGAGCGCAACGATCCCGACCAGGACGGATCGGTTCACGCCGGCGCTCCAGGTGAATGCGCGCGCGTTCCACCGCACGAACAGGTACGCGTAGGCCCCGACGGCGACGACGACGTGCCAAAAGATGAACAGCCAAACCGGAAATTGTTGCGGCGCATCAAGGATCGGCGGACCAAACAGGAACGGAAAGACGATGAGATTCGCGAGCATCACGCCGGCGTTCATGAAGAACGAGCACGCCAGGACCTGCATCGCTCGGCCGTGCACGGCCGTGCGCACGAGGCCAAGCAGCACGAGCGCCGATGCGGTGTCGCCGAGGACGACGACGAAATAGCAAATCGGCGCGGTCAGGGCGAGCCGGGGCAGCATCACCGGCGGAAGCAGCGAACCGATCAGCGCGACGAGCACGAACGCGGCGGTTATCGCCTCGAACTGCCGCTTCTCGGAGAACGGCCTCACCGGAACGACGCACCGGACGCGAGGGCCGGGATGGGCGTCGAACCCGCCGGTCGCCGCTGCTGCACGCCGATACGCCGGAGGAGTTCGGCGAACGAATCCGGTTTGGCAACGAAGAAGCCTTGCCCGTAGCGGCAGCCGTGCGCGAGCAGCCAATCGGCTTGCGCAGCGTTCTCGATCCCCTCGGCGATCGTTGCGAAGCCGAAACGGTCGACGATGCGCAACAACATCTCGGTGATTTGCCCGTCGCGCTCGTCGCTCGGAAGACCGGTGACGAACGACTTATCGATCTTCACGAGATCGACCGCGAGCCGCTTGAGGTAGGTCAGCGACGAGTGGCCGGTACCGAAGTCGTCGATCGCGACCGGTAAACCCCAGCTCCGAAAGAGCGCGATCGTGCTCATCGAACGCTCGATATTTCGCATCGCCGCGGATTCGGTCACTTCGACGCCGAGATGTTTCGCGAGCCCGACGTTCGCGTTCAGCCCCGCGTTCACCGCGGCGATGAACGGAACGTCGTCGAGCATCGGCGCCGCGACGTTGAAGTAAATGCGAAAGTCCGCGGGCAGATCCGACACGCTCGCGATATCGAGCGACACGTGCGCGAAGACCCACATCGTTAGCGCCGCGATGAGTCCCGTGCGCTCGGCGAACGGGATGAACTCCTCGGGACCGATCAACCCGCGCACGGGATGATTCCAGCGCACGAGCGCCTCCGCACCGGTGATCGCCCGCGTCGCGAGCGCAAACGTCGGCTGATAGACCATCGCCAGCTGATCGTTTTCGATCGCTGCGCTGAGCTCGAGCGTGCGCAGGCGGGTCGCTTCGAGCATCGACTCCATCGATTGCTCGAAGAGCATGGTGACCGATCCCCCGCGTTCCTTGGCGACGTCGAGGGCGAGGTCGGCGCGGCGCAAGATCTCTTCGACCGCCGCTCCATCGCTCGGGAACCGCGCGGCGCCGATCGATGCGCCGACCGCGACGAGCTGTGTGCCCGTGCGGTCCCCGGTCGGAAACGGCGCCGCGAAGAGATCGGCGTAGCGTTGCATCCCGGCAGTTGCCTCCGCGCGCGAACTCGCATCCCGGATCAGCACGCCGAATTCATCAGCGTTCATCCGCGCGACGAAGTCGCCGTTCCCGACCCGGCGCAGTCCGGTCGCGACCTCGACGAGCAACTCATCGCCGATTTGATGGCCGTAGCGATCGTTGACGTGACGGAAGCCGTCGAGATCGATCAGGGCGATCGTGAAGGGCGCACCAACGGCCAGCTCCGTACCGACCGCCGCGAGAAACACCGACCGATTATCGAGGCCGGTCAGGGCATCGTGCTCGATCTGGAAGGTGATGCGCTCGACTTGCTGTTGTTGACTGAAGCGCGTGGCGAACAAGGCGGCGATCACGTCGACGTACGCGAAATCGTCTTCCACGAACGGTTCGTCGGTCATCGCCGCCGGCGATACGAAGGCAACGAAACGGGTTGTTCCCGCACACGCGATCGGCGATCCGATGAAGCTCCGCAGGTCGTGCTTGGCGTAGAGAACGCTCGAACGATGCGCCGCGGAGAGATCGTCCCATCCAATCGCCCGGCCGCGGCCACGAAGTTGGGTTGCCATCGTCTGTTCGAGCGGATAGGTCGCACCCGGAAAGACAACGGCGGCGATCGAATCGGCATCGGCGTCCGCGCCGAACTCGCTCCAGCCGGTTGCATCGACGACGATCGCCTCGCCGACCTGGTGCGAGAGGATGCCGAGCATTGGTTTGCCAGGCCGCATCGCCGCGGTTGCGATCAGCAGGATCGCGCTCATGCGTTCCGCCTCGGAGGTTTGCGCAGCCGAAGAAATCCCCCAGACGGCGCGGATGCGTCCGGCACGCTTGGCGGACTCGCTGGCAACTTGCCCGAGTTGCCACTCGACCATGCCGAGGCGTGCGCGCGAGGCAATCAGCATGCGCATCGTCGTCACCAGCACGATGAGCGATCCCGCCGCAACGAACACGCGCTCGAGATAATAGCTGGGCGTATACCGGTAGCCGTTGACCACGAAAACGACGAAGGCCAGCGTCAACGCCAAGTACGAGAACACCAGCGCCCGCTCGACGGAACTCGGCGCGGATAGACGGTGGAGTGCCAGCGTCGCGATCCCGAGCAGCGCAGCGACCGCGAGCCCGCCGAGCAAACGCTCGAAGCCGGGCGCCGCGAGCCCGATATCCCGAGACGGCAACGGAAGGCGATCGACGAAGCCACAGATCAGCAGCGCCAGCAGCGCGATGAAGATCGTCAATCCCGCGCACACGACGAAACCGAAATACGCCTGCGGCGGGGAGTCGCCCTCGAAGCGCCGCACGATCACATAGGCGAACGCTCCGGTGGCAACGCCGACATGCCAAAAGACGAACAGCCAGACGCCGAGATGCGGCGCCACCGTGAAGAGCGGCGGATCCTGCGGCACCATTGGAAGAACGAGGACGACGAGGCAGAGCGTCACGCCGGTCGCCACGAACGAGACGCCGAGAAAAATCGTCGAGCGGCGCGGGATCTCCGCTTGGCCTCCGGTCAGTAAGATAAAGCCGGTCGCAAGGTTGCCAAGAATCGCGATGGCAGAAAACACGGGCCCGAAAAGCGCCAGCCGGGGCAGCGGCTCGTTCGGCATCAGCCACCCGGCAATCGCGATGACGAAAAAGGTCGCGGCGGTCAGCGCGAAACGCCTTCGCTCGGCTTGCTCGGCGCGGACCACGTCGCTCACGCCGCGGACCCAGGCGGCGCGAGCGCTTGCGGCACACCGATTCGTTCGAGCAATTCGCCGAACGAGCGCGGCTGGGCGACGAGAAATCCTTGACCGAATCGGCAGCCGTGCACGAGCAGCCACGTGGCTTGGTCTTCGGTTTCGATCCCCTCGGCGAGCGCCGCAAACCCGAAGCGATTGATGACTTGCAGCAACATGTCGACGACTTCGCCATCACCCTGATCGAGCGGCAGACCGGCGATGAACGAGCGATCGATCTTGACCAGATCGACCGTGAGGTATTTGAGATAGGCGAGCGACGAATGACCCGTTCCGAAATCATCGATCGCGACGTGCAGACCCCAACTCCGAAACAGGCCGATCGTGTTCATCGACCGTTCGATGTTCTCCATCGCGGCCGACTCGGTCACCTCGAAGCCGAGATGCGCCGCCAGAAACGGCTGCGCACCGAGGATGGCCTTGACGTCGGCGATAAAAGAAACGTCTTCGAGCATCGGCGCGGCCAAGTTGACATAGATGCGGAAGCCGAACGGCAGCCTGGGCGTCCGTAAGACATCGCTCGACACGCGCGCAAACACCCACCGGGTGAGCGCCGCGATCAGACCGTTCCGCAAGGCGAAGTCGACGAATTGCGCCGGCTCGATCGTTCCTCGCCCGGGATGGTTCCAGCGAACGAGGGCCTCCGCGCCGCTCACCCGCCGCGTCGCGATCGAGAACGTCGGCTGATACTCCATCGCGAGCTCGTCATTTGCGATTCCATCGCGCAGCTCGACCACCCGCAGACGTGTCGCCTCGAGCAGATCCTCCATCGATGTCGCGAAAACGAGCGTAACGGAGCCGCCCCGCGCCTTGGCTGTTTCGAGCGCAAGCCCACCCCGGCGGATGAGTTCTTCGGCCGAGTCGCCGTCGGCCGGGTAGCCCGCGGCGCCGATCGATGCACTCAAGGTCACCGAAGACGCTCCCGGTTCCAAACCGATGCGGAACGGGTCGTGGAACAGATCACGGTAGCGCTGCAATCTCGTTGCGGCCGGCTCGGCGCTCAGACCGTCGCGCATCATGACCGCGAATTCATCGGAGCTGACGCGTGCGACGAGATCGACGCCCGCGGCACGACGCAAACGCGCGGCGACTTCGACCAGCACCGCGTCGCCGGCGGGGTTGCCATGGCGTTCGTTGACTTTGCGAAAACCGTCGAGATTGATGAAGGCGACCGTGAGGGGCACCTTCGCACCGATTGCCGCGCGCACCGCCGTTCGAAACTGAACTCGGTTCTCGAGCCCCGTGAGCTCGTCGTGTTCGATCTGGAATTTGATTCGATCGAACTGATGTTGTTGCTCGAAGCGCGCGGCGAGGAGCGAGGCGATCACCTCAACGTATGCGAGATCGTCTTCCGCAAACGGCTCATCCGACATGGTGACGCTCGACGCAAATCCGAGGAAACTCCGCTGCCCCGCGATCTCGAACCGCGAGCCAATGAAGCTCTTGAATGCAGCGCCCGGATAGGAGGCCGGCGATCCCGCGACGGCGAGATCATCCCACGCGTGCGAACGCCCATCGCGCTCGAGCCGATTCGCCATCACGTTCGCCATCGGAAGGGACGCACCGGGGTGAATCACGGCGGCGATCCGCTCCTGCGCGCCCGCCTCGAATTGCGACGATGCACTCGCATCGATGAACGCGACGTCGCCCAGCTGATGCGAGAGCACTCCGACCATCGGTTTCCCGGGTCGCAGCGCGGCCGTGGCGATCCGCAAGATCGCGTTGAGGCGGCCGGTCTCGGAGGTTTCCCGGAGCGAGACGATCTCCCACACGGCACGGACGCGTCCCGCGCGCTTCGCCGATTCGACCTCGAGCCGCCCGAGTGTCCATTCGGCCTCGCTGAGCTGCGTTCGCGAAACGATGAGCGTCCGCACCGCCGCGTCCAAGACCACGAGGGATCCCGTCGCGACGAGGATGCGCGCGAAGTAGTACTGGGTCGCGAAGTGCGGACCCCCGAGGAGATAGTCGGCGAATCCCGCGAACACGCAGAGCAAGCTGAGTGCGAACCCGAGCTCGATCGGTGTCGCCGCACGGCTCAGATACAGGGCCAGCGCGGCAAGGCCGAGCGCAATCGCGATGATCGGCCCAACGTACGAATGGTTCGCCGTGCCCACGTACGCGCCGTGGCTGACGATCGTCGCGGAGCGAGCCATGACGGCTGCGATGAAAACGCACGCGCATACGACGCCCGCCGTGCACAGGCCGGTCACCAACAGATACAGCCGCGTAAGCCGTCGTCCATCGACGGGCAGGCGACGGGCGATGAGATACGTCGCGGCGCCGGCAGCGACGAGCGCATGCCAGACAAAGAAGAGCCAGGGGCCGAATTGCGGCCGCGTGATGAGGACCGGCTCGCTGTTCGGAAGCATCGGCAACACCAGCATGACGCCGACCAGCAGCACGGCGTTGGCACAAAATGCGGCGCTGAGCATGAGCATCAAGCGCGGTCGCGGCGCGGCCGAAACCATCGCGAGCAAGATGAGGGCGGTCGCGAGATTCCCGACGATGGCGATCGAATATGCGACCGGCGCGAGCAGCGCGAAACGCGGAAAGGGACCGGCCGGAAGCAACATCCCGACGAGAACGAATGCGATCACGCCCGCTGCGAGGAGCACGGCTCCCTTGCTTCGCGCGGCTTGATACAGCCCCAAGTAGCACCTTACCGATGCGACACCCGGAAGCGCTTTTTCTCGGCGGCGCCGAGTCCGGGATCGCTTCGCTTTCGCTGTACCCGCTAATCGACGAAGGCAACCGCCCGCGAACGGCGTGCGTCGCTAGGGGATCGGTTCCGCGGAAGGAACGGGCAACGCCCGACCCGGGTTGCCGACCACGCGTTCGCCTGGTGCGATGTCGCGGATCGCGACGGTACCCGCTCCCGTAAGGGCGCCTTCGCCGATCGTGATCGGCGCGACGAGCGAAGAATTCGAGCCGATGAAGGCGTCGGCGCCGATCGTCGTCGTGTTCTTGTTCGTCCCGTCGTAGTTGCAGAAGATCGTGCCGGCGCCGATGTTTGCGCGCTCGCCGATGATGCCGTCGCCGAGGTAGGCGAGGTGACCGGCCTTCGACTCCGCGTGCATCGTCGTCTTCTTGAGTTCGACGAAGTTGCCGATGTGGACGTGCTCTTCGACGATGCTGCCGCCGCGGATGTGGGCGAAGGGGCCGACTCGGGTGTGATCGCCGATCTGCGCGTCGACGACGACGCTCTCGCGGATCACGCAGCTCGCGCCGACGCGCGCGCCTTGCAGGCGCGTGTTCGGACCGATCTCGGATCCCGCTCCGATGACAGTCGTGCCGCGGAGCGTCGTGTTCGGGTGTATCGTGACGTCTGCGCCGACGACGAGCTCCGGTTCGAGGTACGTGGTCGCGGGATCGATGATCGTCACCCCGGCATGCATATGCCGCTCGCAGAGCGTGCGGTTCAAAGCGGCACGCGCGTTCGCGAGTTCGACCCGGTCGTTGACGCCAAGCACGGCGCGGTAATCATCCGCGACAACCGGTACGACGCGGCACCCCGCAGCGATCAGCAGTTCGACCGTATCGGTGAGGTAGAGCTCACGCTGTGCGTTGTCGTCGCTGAGCTTATCGATCACCGCGCGCAGATTCGGCTCGTCGAAGGCATAGATGCCCGCGTTCATCTCATCGATCGCGAGCTCGGCGGGCGTGCAGTCGCGCGCTTCGACGATCTTCACGACACCGCTCGGTGCCGAGCCGCTCGATGCAGCCGGTGCCGAGCCGCCAGACTGCCGCACGATGCGGCCGAAATTCGAGGGAAGCGGCATGCGCGCGGTGACGAGCGCGAGCACGGTCCCGGCGTCGGCGTCGACATCGGCGATGACGTCCTCGAAGATCGCCGGCGTAACGAGCGGCATGTCGCCGTAGGCGACAACGATCGTCCCGGCGGCCGGCGTCAGCGCGGCGAGCGCGACCTGCACCGCATGCCCCGTGCCGCGCTGCGGTGCTTGAATCACGGTGCGCGCGGAGAAATCGCCCGCGAGCGGAGCGATCGCGGCGTCGACCTGCGGGTTCGTGACGATGACGATCTCGTCGACACCCGCGTCCGCGAGCGCGCGCAGCGTATACCAGAGCATCGGCCGCCCGCAGATCGCGTGCAGCACCTTGGGGATCGCGGATTTCATCCGCGTCCCCATCCCGGCCGCGAGGACGATCGCGCGCGTGCTCACGCGGCTTGGTCCGGCGGCGGCTCCATCCAGCGCTTCTGTTCGCTTGCGGTCGGCGTGCCCAACACGTCGAGCGCGCTGCGGAAACGCTCGCGGCAGATATCGCGGCCGAGCAGCACCATCGCATCGAAGAGCGGCACCGACGTCGGCGAGCCGGTCATCGCGATGTAGTACGTCCGCGCGGCGTCTTTGAACTTGAGCCCCTGCTCGCCGGCGATCGCCTTGAGAACGCGTTCGACGGTTGCCTTGTCGAACGCGGGCTCGGTGTCGAAGCGCCACATCGCGATCGCGAGCAATTTGCGCACGTTTTCGCGATCGATTTTCCCCTCGAACTGCTCCGCCGCCACCGCCAATCGGCCCGCAAAAAAGAACGCGACGAGCGGTACGAAATCGGAGAGCCGGCTGACGCGTTCGTATGCCAGCGCCGCAATCGCCTCGATGCGCGCGCGATCGAACCCCCACGACCGGACGCGATCCAAGAGCCCCGCCGGCCCGAGCGCGTGGACGTATTTGCCGTTGAGCCAGTCGAGTTTGGCGACGTCGAAGACGGGGCCGCCGAGCGAGATGTGCTCGAGCGTGAAGGTCGCGATCATGTGCGCGAGGTCGAACTCTTCCTCACCGCCGGCCGCCGTGATCCCGGCGAGGATGCCCAAAAAGTTGAGCAGTGCCTCGGGCAGATAGCCCATCCGGTCGTAGAAGAGGATGCTGGTCGGATTCTTGCGCTTCGAGAGCTTCGACTTGTTCGCATCGTTGTTGCGCAAGAGCGGCAAGTGGATGAGCGCCGGCATCTGCCAACCGAAATACTCGTAGAGCAAGATGTGTTTGGGTGCCGACGAAACCCACTCTTCACCGCGCATCACGTGGGTGATCTCCATGAGGTGATCGTCGACGACGTTGGCGAGATGATACGTCGGCATGCCGTCGCTCTTGAGCAGCACCTGCATGTCGACCGTCTTCCACTCGAATTCGATTGGTCCGCGGCGCAGGTCGTTCACGATGCAGACGCCGTCGCTCGGCACCTTCATCCGCACGACATGGGGTTTCCCCGCGGCATCGTGCGCCGCGATCTCGGCGGGCGAGAGCGCACTGCAGCGGCCGTCGTAGCGCGGCGGAACCTTTGCGGCGCGCTGCATATCGCGCAGTTCTTCGAGCCGCTCGGAGGTGCAGTAGCATTTGAAGGCGTGGCCCTCGTCGATGAGCTGCTGCGCGTAGGTCGCGTAGATCGCACTGCGTTCGCTCTGCCGGTACGGTCCGTGGGGGCCGCCGATGTCGGGGCCCTCGTCCCACGAGAGGCCGAGCCAGTGCAGCGAGTCGAGGATCGCGCGTTCCGACTCCGGCGTCGAGCGCGCGCGGTCCGTGTCCTCGATGCGCAGCAAGAACTGCCCGCCGTGTGCCTTGGCGAAACAATAGTTGATGAGCGCGACGTAGGCGGTTCCGACATGCGGGTCGCCGGTGGGCGACGGGGCAACGCGCGTCCGAACCGGGCGCGAGTTATCCGACGAGTTCACGCCGTTTTCCGCACTCCCGTTCGACGAATTCGATGATGCCCGCCAGCGGCGCGCCGGGCGTGAAGATCTCGCGCACGCCGAGTCGCTTGAGCTCGGCCGCATCGTCGGCCGGGATCGTCCCGCCGCCGAAGAACACGATATCGCCCGCGTCCTGGGCGCGCAGTTGCTCGACGACGAGCGGAAAGAGCGTCATGTGCGCGCCCGAGAGGATCGAGAGCCCGATCCCGTCGGCGTCTTCTTGAATCGCCGTCTGCACGATCTGCTCGGGGGTTTGGAAAAGTCCCGTGTAGATCACTTCCATCCCGGCGTCGCGCAGCGCGCGGGCGATCACCTTCGCGCCGCGGTCGTGGCCGTCGAGGCCGGCCTTCGCGACGATGATGCGCAGCGGACGATCGGCCACTACCAGCGCTCCATCCGGCGCGCGAGTTTGAGCGCCTCGCGAAACTTCGCGCGCACTTCGATCAACGTTGCGCGTACGAGCGCGCGGCGTTTGCGTTTTCCCATAGCTCCCTAGAATGCGGCCTGTTCGACGTAGCGGCCGTACACCTCGACCATCGACTCGACGATCTCGCCTTCGGTTGCAAGGGCGTTGACCGCATCGATGATCGGCGGCATCACGTTCTCATCCGACGAGCAGGCGCGTTTGAGGACGGCGAGCGCCGCTTCCACCGCGCCCCCGTCGCGATTCGCGCGCACGTCCGCGACCGAGCGCGCTTGGGCGAGTTCGACGTCGCGTCCGATCTTGAGCAGATCGAGACCCGCGGTCGACTCTTCCTTCTCGAAAGCGTTGACGCCGACGATGATGCGCTCTTTGGTCTCGAGCGAACGCTGATAGCGGTACGACGCATCGGCGATCTCACGTTGGAAGAAGCCAGCCTCGATCGCTTCGATCACGCCGCCGAACTCTTCGATCTGCCGGAAGTACGCCTCGGTCTGTTTTTCCATTTCGTCGGTGAGCGCTTCGATGAAGTACGATCCGCCGAGCGGATCGACGACGTTCGTCACGTTCGTCTCGTACGCGAGCACCTGCTGGGTGCGCAGCGCGATCTCGACGTTCTTCTCGGTCGGCAGCGCCAGCACTTCGTCCATCGAGTTCGTGTGCAGCGATTGCGTCCCCCCGAGCACCGCCGCCATCGCCTCGTAGGCGACGCGCACGATGTTGTTCTCGGGCTGCTGCGCGGTCGCGCTGCAGCCGGCGGTTTGGGTGTGGAAGCGCAGCGTCCACGAGCGCGGATCTTTCGCGCCGTAGCGCTCGCGCATGCGCTTTGCGTAGATGCGGCGCGCGGCGCGGAACTTGCAGATCTCCTCGAAGAAGTCGATGTGCGAATTGAAGAAAAACGACAGGCGCGGCGCGAACGAATCGACGTCCATGCCGGCTTTGATCGCCGCTTCAACGTAGGCAAAGCCGTCGGCGAGCGTGAACGCGAGCTCCTGCACCGCGGTCGAACCCGCTTCGCGAATGTGATAGCCGGAGATCGAGATCGTGTTCCACTTGGGCATCTCGGCCGTGCAGAACTTCATCATATCGACGATCACGCGCACGTGCGGTCGCGGCGGAAAGATCCACTCTTTCTGCGCGATGTACTCCTTGAGGATATCCGCTTGAATCGTGCCGCCGAGCGCGGCGCGCGGGATGCCCTTCTTCTCGGCCGCCGCGATGTATTGCGCGACCGCGATCGCGGCGGGGCCGTTGATCGTCATCGAGGTGGTGATCGCGCCCATGTCGATCCCCGCGAAGAGCGCTTCCATATCGGCCAGTGAGTCGATCGCGACGCCGCACTTGCCGACTTCGCCGAGCGCCTTCGGATGATCGGAGTCGTAGCCCATCAGGGTCGGCATGTCGAAGGCGACCGAGAGCCCGTTCTGTCCCTGCCCGAGCAAGAAATGATACCGCTCGTTGGTCTGCTTCGCGTTGCCGAACCCGGCGAACTGACGCATCGTCCAGAGCCGGTCGCGATACATGTTCTTGTGGATACCGCGCGTGTACGGATACTCGCCCGGCGCGGCAAGATCGCGCTCCACGTTGAGGTGCGCCGTGTCCTCGGGACCGTAGACGGCTTTGAGCGGCAGATCGGAGATCGTCCGGTCCACGGCACCCGAGCCGGGTCCGCGGCGGCCGCCGGGGGTCGATCCGCCGGCCGGCCGGTCCAACATTTTCGCCATAGCCGGG
>Ga0116230_10001364_pt1 | contig 23091 bp, 13 predicted proteins | sample S1TSphfallax_3_FD_88678 | JGI IMG/M metagenome (GOLD analysis project Ga0116230, IMG submission 88678) | Host-associated microbial communities from peat moss isolated from Minnesota, USA - S1T2_Fd - Sphagnum fallax MG | ecosystem: Host-associated > Plants > Peat moss > Unclassified | place... | reverse complement strand
TCAAGGTTTTCTGCATGTAGTCGGACTTGCGAGATCACAAGTCTTCAGTCGAGAAGAGTGATGTGAGGTTGCTTTTGCTGCATTCTGTTGAGGGAGCAAATTGGAGGTTTAATGTACAAGTGAACACTGAAGGTTCTCTGATATAAGAGGCCTTGCATTGTTAAACGTCCGATTGACGCAATTTTGTGTGAAGACTGAGAAGGAAAGATTAGAGGTTGTGATTTTGTTTCAGAACCTCAGAAATTTGAATTATGTGTAGATCTGTCAACTTGTCAGGGTGTTTGTTTAATTTCGCACCCTCCTTTTTGGTTACAATGCAACATATAATATATATATATACACAAGAAACTTCAAACAGTTTGAATTTTTTTTTTAAGTGTTTTTCTGACATGCAATGAAATCATATCGACAACTAATTTAACAAACCTTTGTGGAATGGAAATGAATTCAATTAATTTGCAATTTGTGACATATTTAATTTGCAATTCGAATATCATGTGAACAACTAATTCAAAGAAACATTGTCTAAGCCCTTCTAACATGTCCATATGTAGGAGTCATAGTTTTCTGTTTTAAAATATTTGTGTGTTAAAGTGAGGATTGTTCTGTGGAGGAAAGAGGAAAATAGTTTATCCATGTGCTTTTAAATCCTTTTATTATCATTTTATGCTATGGGTACATTTTAAAGGTCTTGTGGGTAATAAGTTCTCGTACTTAGCTTGCATCATGTATTATTTAAATATTATTATTATTTAATTCTTTCTCATTGTTGATTGATTTTTTTCAAGTTTTGTAATTATCTTTACCTTGATAATTATATAAATTATAACATTTAAGAAATTTAATAACCTTTTCAATTTTCTTTTATTAAATTTTTTTAATCATTTTTTCTTTTTATTAAATTTGAATTTTCACATTTCAATGAATTTTCATATTTCAATTTTTTTTTTAATCCCAAATTTTCTACTTTTTAAATTATAAATATTTCGAGTTATAACTTTATGTTCTTCAAGTTCAAATTATTCTATATATATAAAATAAAAATTGAAACTGTGAATAAGTATTAACATATTTAAATGTAACAAAGGTCTATTATTATACTTATTTAACTTTCAATCATTAAAATACATATAAATTGTTCATTGTATAAACATGGTGTGAATTGAAAAATGTAATAAAATGTTATAATTTTATTAATTTTTTGTAAGATATTGATTGTTGAAACCAATATGGTTGATAATAATTTACATTTGATTTTCTGTTGTTTTATTAATTATCAATACATTCATTTAATTATAAATTACATAATCATTCAACTATAAACACATAATTGAATTTACATATTGAACATTAAACACACATCATCAAATATAGGGTCTATGGGGTATGTTCATTTCATACAATTGAAAATAAAAAGGCATTTCACATTTTGATATTTTTAAAAACAAAATGTTATTCCAATTAATGTATTTACGTTTACATAACTTGTGTGTTCTTTAAATTTGTGAAGACTACTAAAAGATATTGAAAGATTGATATGATTTTTTAAATATTTTAAATTTTATTAACTTTTTTTTCAATTTTTAATTTTAATTTTATGTTAACTTTTATGAAGGAAACATAACTAGACTTATTGTACACACGAAATACTAAAACATTTATTCCTATAGTTCTAATTGTAAATTCAATTGAATACTTTTTAGGGAATTTTCATTGATTCAATTACTTTTCAGGAAAAAAAGATTGAATAGTTTTTTTATAACATTTATAACATCATGAAACTAATGATCCAACATTTGAATGTGTAAGAATTTAATATTAAATTCATTTGACACGTGTGTAATTTATTAAATGATAATATGATTCGACATTATTTCATTCAAGAATGTTGCATATTTTTAACATGAGATGCAAAAACCTTCAAATGATAATTATAATAGTAACTATGAGTTTTTGCAATATTTATTTGCACATATATATGTGTACACATATATGTTCATTTCAATTAATCACCTTTCTATTCAATGTTATAATAATATCATTCAAAACAATATGTTATTGTTGCAAAATATTTCCAAATATACAATTTGTGGTAAACCTTGGGAAAAAAGTATTGTGTAATGTTGTGATTAGTAAATAGTTAACCCATAAACACAATACAAATCATGCCGAAGCTATGGAAACTAGTCGGCTTGTATATTGTGTATTGCATTTGCTAACTAACTATTTTTCTATGTTTCAATTCATCTTGCTAGCTTGTTCTAGGCTTTTATGATTTGCTCTTTTATTATGTTGTCTTGGTAAAAGGTAATTATGTTTGTTATACCCCTTTCGCAACTATAGTGTATTCACACAACTTAATATTGTCTTTGTTGGCATGGCTATGAAATATGTTGTGACATTACTTGTGCTAGGGAGGTGATCTTGGTTGTGATGTTAATGGGGTCCATTGAGTTATTATAAGATGATGTCAATGAAAAATAAACACGTTGGCTATAAGGTGATTTGTGAACTCCTATCACATAAGCTTCTTTTTTTATCGTGATTTGCTTCCTTTTGAACTTGATTAATGTATGTTAGTTGGCAACTTGAAATCTTGCACAGCATTATTTGACGATGACCGGCTTCAATGTGAATGATTAGTCATTCATTAATATATGTATATTATATTTTCTTCTGCAAGGGATGTGATAGGCACATCAAGTAGTGAACACAATAAACAAGGTTGTCAAAACCAATTTGATGTTTCATTTTTGCTTTAGTCATCATGTTGCTGTTAATCCAAATGCATAGGCTAACATTATTGTAGTTAAAAAATTTGGACTTGTTTTTATTGCTATTATTTATTTATGTCTGGATAGGTCACCCTTTGTCTAGATTACAACAAAACCTATCCATTTCAATTGCATGCCACACAACACCCTTATTTAGCTTACAACCAAAAGTGGACAAGTTTGGTCACAAGTTGAATAGGTCACCCCTTGTACAAATTACAACCAAACCTATCCATTTTCGGTCACAAATTACATGGTTCCCCTATTTAGCTTATGATAGAAAATGGACAAGTTTGGTTGCAAGTTGGATAGGTCACCCCATGTCTAAATTGTGACAAAACCTGTCCATTTTCAATCATAAGTTACATAATGCGCTTGTTTATCTTATCACAAAAAATGGAGAAATTTGATGACAAATTGGATAGTTCACCCCTTGTCTAACTAGTGACCAAAAATGGAGAAGTTTGATCACAAGCTACATAGGTTACCCCCTGTCCAACTTGCGACCACAAATGGAAAACTTCGATCGGAAACTAGATAGGTCACCCCTTGTCTAACTTACAACCGAACATGGAAAACATCAATTGCAAACTAGATAGTTCACCCATATGTCAAACTTTTGATGAATATGGAAAACTTTGGTCATAATCTAGACACGTCCCATATCAAGGTTACAACAAAACATTTCCATTTTTGGTAATTTGTTAAACCAATCCCCTATCTAGCTTACAACCAAAATTAGAAAAATATGGTCACAACCTTAACAAATCACCCCCACCCCCCCCCTATCCAACCTTCAATCATAAATGGAAAAATTGGGTTAGAACTTCAACAAGTCGCCCCCATCCAACTCGAGACCAAACATGTTTACTTTTGGTCACAAAATACATGATGGCATTATCTAACTTATGACCAAAAGTGGACATGTTTGATTGTAAACTAGATTGGTCACCAAACCAATCCATTTTTTATTATATTCAAACACAAAACCCTAAACCTAATTACAACTTATAACAATGCATCGCTTTTTAATGAAAATGGTAGTTGAAATTCAACATGTGTGTTGATTGTCCTAAAAGAGGTCATGCCAATCTTTTCCATGTCTCTATGTTTAAAAACCATGTTTTTTTCCCCAAATATTGTTTTGAACATGTTATCACAAACATTTTTTCTCGAAATGCATCATGTCCAATGTGTGTCTAACTAACAAATGTTGTCACATGTTAATGCATACCATAAAGTCACAACCATTTCATCAAAAATCAAATGTGGGGTTAGAAAATTCAATCATTCAATCAACTTCAACTATAATAATGTTACTTGTTGAAGGCTAATGTGAAAACTACGTTACAACCGCAATTCAAACATTTCCTGTAGCTTTAAAGTATGCTCCATCATAGACTAGACCCACCTTACAAGGTATATTGGTTCATCATACCTTCCATGTGGGACATGACCTATAACCTATCATGTATTACAACAACTGACAATGGGGTTGAAAATGCACAAATCCTTGATCCAGAAAAAGACGTATATAGAGCATAGAAATTGATCAGGGATATAAGAAGCAGCGGTTGACAAGGAGTTGAATTACTACTATCAAAACATGAACAATGAAGATGATCATGAAAGTTACCTTCCAATATGAGAAACGAAAGAAAATGGTCCTCCTTTCCACACCATGGAGATGAACAAGATCATCTCTATCATGTGATGATCTCTTGTCCTCCCATTGAGCCATTGCTCCCGTTCTTTTGGCCTCTTCAAAAGTCAATAGCAAACATTTGTGGTGGTGCATATCTATGTTTTGGTCGCCCATTGAAGGCAACACGATTTTTCCTATATGGGTGTTATTTCTAAATGTAACATTAGTGTCCTTGGTATATGTTTTTCTTTAGGTGGGTTGAGTGCCTTGTTTCCAAATTTGGCCCACACAAAGGACAAGCCTTATAGCCCTTCACTTGGCACCCTACAAATAGGCCATATGTAGGTCATGGATGCTCCAAATGCAAATGGCCTTGAACGAAAAACCATGAAACCCATGTGGCCTTGTCACATCAATTGTTGGTACTCATGCCCACAACTCTTCCAAGTCCTCCACTAATGGTTGCAAGTAGACATCAATATTCTCATTTTTAATAGATTCTTTCCTTGGGATAAACAATGTTAACATCACAAAGAAACACTTAGTTACCAACCAAGGAGGCAAGTTATAATTTAAAAGAAAGACCTACCATGTAGAATGGTTGGTAAGTAGGTCAATGTATGGATTCAACCCCATCAAAGGCTACAACCAATCTACAATTACATGGGTCTGTTGTAAATTTAGTCCATGTCACCATGAAAAAATTACGTTCATTGCAATTTGTCTAATGCAACTAAAAAATGTTTGATATAACTAAATTACAACTAGATAGACTAATTGCAATGGACATGATTTTCTCATAGTGTGTGTTATCCACATGTTTCCATGCTTTTGAATCACATACTAAGCGCACTGTCCCATCACCACTTTTGTTAGCACCATGCCAAGTCATCAACTTGGCAAGTGAAAATGTGCATCCATCTTGGGTGTGGAATCAAAGGAAAATGTTGAAGCACCTTGCAAGGAACACATTATGACCCCTCAATATAACGAAACTTCTTACACTTTGGACAAGATGTAACATCATTTAGTTCCCCTTTGAAGAGAACACACCCATTGTAAAAAACGTGAATAGCCTTGTAACTCTAGCCTAATCGTTAAATTAACCTCTTGGCATGATACATTGATTTTGGTAGGGTGTTAACCTTTGGAAAGAGGTCAATTTTGAACAATGCAAAAAACTCACTAGCAAAGGTGTTGTTCACCATGTGTGTAGTTGTCAAATTTAGCAACAAGAGGACAACAGTAAGGCAACTAGTGAGACACCCTTCATACAATGGAATGCAAGCTTCTTGGAACATTTATAACATGGATGTTTCATGGTATTCACTAGCTTACTTTGTGTCGCTATTTGGCAAATCATTGTTGTTTCCAATGTCCTCCAAACCTTGTGAATTTCTTGGCCCAAAATTCCCCCTCTCATGCCTTTCAAACCTCACCACATTGGTCTTCTATAACTCGTCAGACCTTCCAAAAAGTTCCAAGACCATCCTCTCCATTTCCATATCTTGGTCTATGTCCATCATTGCCCATTCATCATTGTCATCCAACTATCAAACTTGATGGTTTGTGAGTGTTGAACACTCCATTGGCAAGCTTCAAACACAATTACATCACAATGACATGAACACAAGTGGGACAAGTACATTTTCAAGGAAAAAACATTGGAAAATAATGCACAATCTGAAACTAAAAATTGAACCCATGTATTTATATCACAACTTTTTTAATACATGGTTTTTGTTATGCAATGAGTTAACCCTACCACTATAGGGTGCATGAGAGTGTAATTATGTCCAAATAATTTGAAATTTCATCTTATTGTAGACAAACCTTGATATTGGCATGCTACCTCCATAACACCAATTGCATGGGCACATGTATTTAATTAATTTTCGTTGGTTAGTTGTCGCTTCTTCCTCCCTCTCATCCCAAGTTTTTAAGAGACTTATATTTTTGATAAGCAACATGGTTGGCTACATGGTTGTGGAGTCTTTTTGCACATTATATATATATATAATCCTTCATATAATACATAGTCCATTATCAATGGTGAGCCACCATTTATTGCATAAGTGTCCAAGATTATTCAATGGACAATGTCTTAAAGAAAATTTGGAAACAAAATTGTGGCACAAAGAACTATAAGCATAATCATGTGGTGTACACACCTTTGTCTTATGGGGTCATGGAGGTGGTAGCAAGTCTAAACAAGCATGCAACTTTAAACAATGGTAAGGTGGTTAGTGGGTAGGCAAATATATCAAAGCACATGATGCATCATGTCATGGACAATGGCGCAAGGTAAACCACTCTCCATGTCATACTCACAAAGGCTCTTAATCTCAAAACAATATCCATCATCACAATGTCACAAGAAAAGGTTGTGGGTGTCCCTCACCTCTCGGACTCCCTACACAAACAAAATGTGCAAAGGACATGCATCAACATCATGTCTAGAATATATAGCAACGTCCAATGCTTCCACACTATGCACCCAAATGTCATAGATCAAAGCAATAGGCTCCAATCCATCTTCTACAATTAGTAGTCACATGGCAATGTGCTCACATCATCTTTGGCAACCTAGGTAGCAAGCCAAATGACATTAGTACTTGTTAGTGCCTTCTAGGCCTTTGAAACAATTTGAACAATGCATATTGTGTCCAAGGCATGGAAGTCCATGGGCTCCACCATGAATAGGGGCCATATGGCACCCATGAAGATGTCATTAGGGACAGTAGGGATGAAAGACCCCCCCCCACCAAGTAGCACCCTCATGTTGTTCATGCTGCTACTTGTGTTGTTGTAGATTATGTAATACTTGTGCATTTTTAGTTAAGAAGCTATTGTCGGTTAGGATTCGTTTCCTTGGTCTTTGTCACATTGGTTGTAGGTTTGGATTATCTAGTCCTTTTTTTTATTGCCATAAGCACATAACACACCCATGAAATACACTAGCCATTCTATTTTTTCATTATAACATGTTGCATGAATGTTATAAGCACATGTTTAATTTTGGTTACCTTTTGTGTTGTTATTTGCAAATGAAAAAAAATAACGGTGAAAGGAACATAAGCCTTAAGACCTATTAGGCCTATTCAAAGGTGACAACTATGTAAGGGGTACATATGGTGTTTAATTACACGTGTTGGTTTGACACTGCTCCTCCAAGATGATGTCATGCATGTTAGTTTGATCTTGCAAATTTAGTCCATGTGTTGTCCACAAACATTGACATTAGGTAATTCCCATTCATTGTAAAAGCGACTTTCACCAAACTTTGAAGCCATAATTCTTGGTGACCCAATAGCTTTTATAATAACCAAAAGATAGACGTATGCCTAATTCTTATTACAACATGAAACAAAGGTATTATTCCCATCAAAATTCTTTGAAAAATTCACCGAAATACATATTTTTCCACATAACACACCACTTGGGATAATTGAACACAAGACTTTCTGATGTTGGATACTAAGAACAAAGGAACAAATTGATAAAATGAAGAAGTTAGAAAACAAAGAAAATCAATATGACACACTCCCAAGCTCCTTGATAGATTCAAATGTGAGTCTAAAGTGGAAACAACGGAAAAGTAAGGAGTTGAGGCATGCTCCCCAGTTCGTAACACTTTGGGGGTAGAAGGGCATGTTGGAGCTCCGAAATGGGACTAGGAAGAATGACAAGCAATCACTCACTCACACGAACCTACACAAAACCACACAACAAGTTGATTAGTGCATAGCTAAAACACTTTTGGTGCTAGGACAAACCATGAGCAAACTTGGACTCATAAGACTCACCACGACTTGGACTTGGGGGAAGCCACCACCTTCCCCCTTGTAATATACTATGTGCCTGGCCATGGGACCAGCACCCAACTATCATTTTGTCCTGGGACTCCCAAGTGGGAGTCTCGAAATTCCCAAAGTTGAGACTCCCATGACTTTGGGGGATCATAACTTTGCGTGCAGACCTCTGATTGAGATGAGGTTTGAAGCAAAGTTGTAGCTCTCATTGAGAGCTTTCCACCTGTATGTTGCACGCCACCTACACACAAATAAATCATGGCGATTCCTGACTTTTAGTGGTCGAGAGTCAAATTGTCAATTTGACTCCCGACCCTTCTTTTGGCCATAACTTTGTTTTTAAGTGTCCAAATGGGCCATATGAGCCCATTTTAGACATCTAAATTCCAAGAGATTTTCAATGATATAAGGCATTCCTCAATCCAATGGGTTTTGACCCCTATAATTGCTCTATGAAGATTTAAAAGTCCACCATAACTCCAACTCCCAAAGTGGAAGCTCATTTGGGAGTGTGAAGGTTCATTCCCTCACACTCTTTTGCACTCCATGGAGCATGAAATGTGACTCTTGAACTTCCCTCTTGGCCCGCACATTTGCAAGCCCTTGCTTTGGTTACGAGCCCAAGGTTAAGGTTGCGACACAATACATGATTATTGAGGAGAAGAAGTATTAAAATTAAAAAGGATGGAGGCTAGGAAAATTATATAATATATTACCTCCCCTATGTTCTCTTGTATTATATAGTCAAAATTGGTATAATATCAACCTAATTGCCAAGCCTTGAACACGTTGATGTGGAATAAAACTATTGTGACCCAATTCTATATGGCCAGTCTAGTGAAACCCACCAACATTAAATTTTTTAAAAATTAATTAATACAAATAAATGGGCCTTGCAAAGCTACTACCTTAAGGTTTTTTGGTGCAAGGAAAAACATTATAAGTATTCAACTTGATAATTATAAAACAACATAAGGGTATGATATAAAAGTCATGAACTTTCTTTTTCTCCCATAAACAGAATAAATACCAACACATGTAAAGGCTAAAAAATCCAAATGTTTATGTAAATCCAAGTGCTTCCAGTTTTTTACTTTCCTTCGGATCAAAGGGATAGGGAACAATAAATAAAGTTGAAAAACACACTAGTGAAAACCTTCCTAATCTTGTTTTTTTTGTAACAAAGATGAATTAGCTTTTTCTCTTTTCTTCGAGATCATAGGGAGCATAAAATAAATAAGTAAAAAATCATTGGTAGGATCTTCCAATTTTATTGCATTCCGTGAAGTAGTAGTCGTATAACTTTACAATCATTGACAAAGAAAGAAATAAATAAGGATAGTGGAACCTTGTTTCCATTACAGTACCTTGCTTGAATCTTTAGAAGCATTGCCCCACCCCCTAGCCTCACACCCCAAATGAAGAGGAAGAAAGGAAAATTAAGTCTCAATATTTCACATTTCAAGTCTCAAAATCTTATTTCAAATCTCAAAAATGATGTATCAAAAAACCCAACCCAAAACATCTGAATAAGAAATTTTTTTTGTTCATGTTCAAAATTTTGCCAAGTTTGATCAAGCCTCAAAAAAGAAGTCAAAAAATATTTTCTCAAAATGGCCAAGGTCTTATGGTAATTAATTAATTTTTAATATTTTGTTTGGAAATTATAAGAGCCTATAAATATTTGTTATTTTTTAGTCTTCTAGAAATATACAATCTTCACATTATTTTTGGAAGTTTCAACATTTTTATAAATAATATAATTTGTGTTGAAGTTGCAAAAGACCTATGAAACCTTATATAACTAGCTAGATCTACCTATTTTGTAGCCCACCCTTTCTAAATCAACCGTTGAATAGTTGCCAACATGGATGCACCATAGGATTGGGGAAAAAATGCACCCATAATCCTTGAAATCTAAAAGGTTACAAAGAGTAATTACTTTACTTTTTCACATACAATTTACCATCTTATATAGTAAAAATGGATGCAAGTACTACACACAAATGTAGGTGTGACATGTACATATGCAATTATGAGATGTAGGGGACCTAGTTGTCCTAGGTATCAATTGTCATATTTGACTAACCCAATCTGCTATTTTGATTAAGAAGGTCATTTTTGGGTGCAATTTGATTATCAATTGAATTGGTCATTTCAATCAATTTGTTCGGTCAAAAGTTACTCATGCCATTTAACATTTCAGCCTCTAATCAAAAGTGATGTGATGATTAGTCAAAGAGGAATATTCGGTCAATTGTATGGTTTGATAAACCACGAATTCGAGTAGTGGTTTTTCATTATTAGATTTCAATGGGCAAAAGTTATGTTAGGTGGTTTTGTTTTCAAATTGGTTATATTATGTTTTGATGTAGGTGTAGTCATTTTTAATGATCCTTTTAAAAAGTTTGCTTTGTGTATGTTTTGAATAGTTGTATTTCAAAGGATTACAAGTCCATCTATAGAATGTAGATGTGATAATGTAACATATATGTTGTGCATATTTTGTGGCACATTATCAAGTGGTTGGCATGGGTCTATGATAAAATGTTTGTCCTTGTAATTTGAAGTCTATTAAACAAGTTGGGGCAATTGGCAATTCATTGATATCTATTGATTGTGAATGTTTTGGAGGTGTTTGATTATGGTATTTGGTGATGATATTGGAAGCTCCTTGATATGAGTCTTATTGATATGACATTTTTAGGGAGGTTTTCAAGTATTATGTCTTGTAAATTGACGTGTTTTTTAATGAAATTATTAAAATTGACTAAAATATTAATCGGTGGATGCATCATAATATTTTTTTGTATCCATTCAACATTAATGAGGGATATATATAGCCAATGCTTCCATTGAAAATTCTTAATTTAGGATATAAATTTTTCATTATAATGATTTTCATTCTTTTGTATATTTGAAAGATAGGTGTGAACTATTGAGTTTTTTTTGTCTTATAATGTATTTTATATCATTACATATTGGACATTTTTTATAAATGTTAGTTGCAAAAAGGGTGTAACATGTTTTATTTTGATGTTTTTGAATGGATATATAACATGTAACAATTTATGGAATTTCATAATTCATTACAAAGAATTGTGTATGCTGCAATTTTCCATGGATCATCAAATACGTTGATATTTAAATTAAAAAATAAACATGTTTTTAATAGGTTGAAACATGAATTTTAAAAAATTCATGTTCAAAGGTTTTTTTAAAAAGTTGCATATTGAATGTTTTTGGTCTAACTCATTTGTTTTGTTAGTATAACACTATTCGATTTAATGTAAATTTCTCAAAGGCTTTTACTTATGACCTTTTTTAAATTAATTTTGTGAACGTAAAATTGGTTGGATGTTTGTGTAATATAATGGTGTGTCAATGATTGGTGGAAATTGTAAAAAATCTCCCATGAACATTATGTTTATTCTTCCAAATGGTAAAAGGTTAGATCTTAATTTACGCAATTTAAAATGTATTGTGGCAAGTAGAGTGCAACCTACCATTGATATTTTGTCAATAATGATGAATTGGATATTGGGCCATATGTCTATGATTGTGTTTGGTTTGGTTATAATGGTGTGTTTATCGATTAACAATCCCAATGAAGAATGTATTGTTGTTCCATTTATTAATAATGTTTGATTTGTAATGTATGTTATAACACAAAGTTTTTACTGGTTTTTTGTTGTTAAAAATAATCTTGGATAACTTTGATTATTTGTGTTTTTATAGTACTTGCAACACCTCTTATATATTGTAATAGTTAATTAATTGTTGTACTTTCAATGAAGTTTTTGAATGAAATTCTTTGTAAATTGTTTAATTTGTATTTTTTATAAATTATGTTTTTAGTGAATAATGGTGAATAAAATTTTATATTATCAATGAAGGTTGCATTTTTAATATCATTTTCAATATTATATAAATGCGTGTCATTAAATGGTAAGTGGCGTAACTCCAATTGTGAATTTTGATTTATGTTTGCATGGGTTGCTTTTTAGTATGCATGTAAAAGTTTTTGTGTTGTATCAAGATTTGGCATTTTTGAATGCTTAAAATCGTGATTCCATCATTTGATATAAGCTTGAGGTTTGATGGTGAAATTTGTATTTTGTATTTTGATATTTTTGTTATGTTTTTTGTTTTCCATTACTTCTAATTGTTTTGTTAGGTCAATGACATAAGTATCAATGCTTGTGTTGCATAATGTACATTATGCCAGAACGTAGTAAAAAGGATTATAAAAAGGACCAATGACATAGTTTTAACTAGTGGATATGACTAAGCATGATTACATGACTACTTGGTCTATATGGCCACGTTGTATCTATCATGTGGTCTAGTCATAAATACTATTTGCAACTATGTCATTCACAACTATAGCCATCAAGGATGTAATCAAGGGATCACATCCAATGGCCAACAACAATTCATCATCATCGTCAAATTATTTAATTGGATTTATATTATGTAATTTACACCCAATCAATTGTAAACACACAACACAAAATAGTGGGTCAACAATTTGACCATGGCCATTCATACTTCAACATTTGTCATTCTAGGTGGATTATGCAATCCTATTAATGTGTTCACACAATATTCTTGCCATGTGGCACATCAATCGGATTAGGTTTGGTTTTGATTAAGTTCAATTTAAGTTTGGGTTAGGTTTGGTTCAAGTTGGGGCTTGGTTGGGGTTAAGTTCATGATAGGTTTGGATCATGTTCAAATTAGGATTGGGTTAGGATAGGATTAGGCTTGGTTAGGTTAAGGTGAGTTTAGGTTAAGTTAATATGAGGTTCAAGTTTGCATGACACATTGAATTTTAGAACCTCCACATGACTTCATCAATTCCATTTAGTTCCAATAGACTTACATGGCACGAGATCATGCATATGCCGTCTCACTTTCACAATGAGATTGCATCACACACACATAATGCCAAGACAATTTCTATAAAACATTGGGAAGTTCACTTCACAAAGATAGCTAGAAAACCAAAACATAATTTAAACACTCATAATACACGTATTATATGCTAGATGTGGAGGAACAATTGGCAAGTGGGAGAAAATGAACATAGTTTGTACATCAATGACTACATATATAATCAATGTTTTGGATGGGGAACAAACCAAATAGGAGTGTGTACATACTAAGTAGCATCACATTGATGAGGAAGAAAAATAATCATGATATTGTTCCTACCTTGGAATCGTATGTAAACGAACTCTTATTGTCAACACCCCACACTCATTTTCTTTGGGACAAAAAAAAGGTACTATAACAAGGGCTAAAGAAATGTGAATTTCATTGATCATGGTATGCACCTTGGAAACAAAAAATTGGGCCATAAATGAGCTAATTATGCAAGTGGGATCCAACTTTGATAAGTACATGAAGGATACATGATATAGATATGGGAGCACATTAGAACTAAAAGAAATCATGGACTTTGTGTGTATTTGCAACTTATGTGCAAATCATGTTTTCATGCATGCCTTGTATGGTCTAACTGTGTGGAGTTTTACATATTTCAAATTAGGGCTCCAAGTTTTTCATGGATCAAGAGTTAAGGTGTTGTGGTCCTCACCAAATTTAGTCCCATTATAGTGTTAGTGCAAAAATTACATGGGGGTTTGTCCATTTTGGATATATCACCCATTTCCAATAGCATTAAGATTTTCACGCTCTCCTTTCTTTGCGGTAGAAGTTTCCAACTAGGCCAACATTTGTTGCCTCCTAATTTGCCACTTCTAGAGATATTATGTAACATGATTCTGATGATGATGTCCCAATATCATATGGCTCACCACCAAGGGTTGGTTGTCTTATCATTCATTCAAACATCCATTTTAAGTTAATTGTATATTTAAGTGATGTCTATAGTGGTAAAAGATTGTGGTTCCTAACTAAAAACACATGTGCATTAGGATCTTACAACCATGATATCTAACTATCAAAACCTTGAACCCAAATATTGTAATCCATTCATAATCCATATTTGAGAATAAAAATGCAACTATTAATTTAGTTTCGTTGATACATTTGGAAAAGACACAAGTGCATGTGAATAAAATACAAAAAAAATATGTAAAGGTGTAATATGTATAATAAATATCAGAGTTTTATAAATAAAAGGCATCTAATTCAGCTTCAGCTCCATTCCAAGCATAGAGCATGGACTTAATATCTGGGAATGGATAACCTTTTTTTTAATACAAAGAGTTTGTGTTTGTTGCAACTATATAATGACCTAAAATAAAAATAACTTAGAATATAAAATAATAACTTATGAAAAATAATTTTAAATACCCTACAATATAATAACTACTAATAGCCCATGATATTATAACATACAATATCATACAATAATTTATAATACAATATTCACCAATAGTTATAATATAACATATAATAACTAACAATAACTTATAATACAATAACCATTAATAACCATTAATAAAATAGCCATCAATAACCACCAATAAAATAACCACTAATGGCTTACAACGGAATAATCACCAATATCCATTAATAAAATAACCATTAATAGCCATTAATATAATACCAATTAATAATCACCAATATCCACCAATAAATAAGCCATCAATAGACATTAATATAATAACCATTAATAAACACTAATAGCCATTAGTAGAATAACCACCAATAGTCATTAATAAAATAGTCACCAATAGTCATTAATAAAATAGTCACCAATAGCCATTAATAAAATAACCACCAATAACCATTAGTAAAATAACCACCAATAGTCATTAATAAAATAGTCACCAATAGTCATTAATAAAATAGTCACCAATAGTCATTAATAAAATAGTCACCAATAGTCATTAATAAAATAGTCACCAATAGCCATTAATAAAATAACCACCAATAACCATTAGTAGAATAACCACCAGCCATTAATAAGATAGCCACAATAGCCATTAATAGGATAACCACAATAACCATTAATAGGATAGCCACAATAGCCATTAATAGGATAGCCACAATAGCCATTAATAGGATAGCCATAATAGCCATTAATAGGATAGCCACCATAGCCATTAATAGGATAACCATAATAGTTATTAATAGGATAGCCACAATAGCCACCAATATCCATTAATAGAATAACCACCAATAACCATTAATAAAATAACCACCAATAATTATTAATAGAACAACCACTAAAAATTTAAAATTGCCATAAATAAGTTAAGGTGAAATAATTTATAATAGACAAAAATAACTTAAAGTGAAATAAGCTATAACAACTTAAAATTGCCAATAATAACATAAGGTGAAATAACCTTCAATAGCCAAAAGTAACTTAAAATAACTAGCCTAGGGTGAAATAACAAAAAATAACAAAAAATAGTCATAAATAATGTATGGTGAAATAATTTTAATTAATAAAAAATAATCATATAATAATTGAGTAATTTAACATGAGTAGTATTATTATATTAACAAAGAATCCATTTAGTAAAAAAAAATTCAAAAGAATGGTCATTGAAATGTTATTGAATAATGATATTCAATTTTATTTTTTTGTTCAAATTATTTTAAACTTTCAAAAGGAAATAAATGTAATTATGTATTATTGACTTTTTAAAAAAAGTGAACTCGAATCATTTCATTTCAACAAAACTTCAATAAGATATGAATTTTCAAAGTTTATGTTTTTGTAATGTTTAAAATGAATTATTTGATAAATAGAATGTAATGTAACATATTTTCACAACAAGTGGAGTCGCTTGATGGTAATGGTGTTTGCTTCCATTCCAAAGGTTAAGGGATCAAACCTCATAGGTGGTGTTGTGTATAGTCAACAATGATATGTTGATTGAATATTTTCCTATTTATTTCCTATAATAGGTGTATAGGTTGATTACATGGCCTATTTACCTACCTAGGTTAGGTTTTAAACCTAGCATAAGTAGTGACACGTGTCAATAAATAATAGGCTTTAAAAAATCATGAAAATATCAATAACATTATATATTAAATGATCAAAATTCAATTGATTTTGCATACTAATTAGTTAATTAACTAGCAAGTGAATGGTTTGGTAAATTTATATTTCACTTGAGAGTAACCTTATTTCACCAAATACTAGTGAAAGAAGTCATTGTCCATAGCAATTGGTCCCCATTCACCATGGGGTTAAACAATTTCACTAGGTAAAAATTTCCAAATTCACTCAAAATTTATTGAAACCTATAGTGAACTAGGACATATTTCTTAGTAATGAAAATATATGAATGAAGATTGTCTTGCTAGTGCCATTTTCCCCAAACATCAATATTATTTTTGAATTTGTAAACTTTTCACTGCTTGAGATCAAGCTTGAAGCCATCCTATGTTTTGGACATTGAAAAGTATTTGTACCAAACATTTGTTTGAATTTCCTCTCTTATGGAATTTTTGCAACCTATAGGAAAAACATATTCAACATGTTAGATTCAAATAGTACATGCAAATGCCAACCGTTAAACACACCTTGTGCATGATGTGGCATGATGAAAAAAAACCACACAATAAACACCATAACATCTCATGCCATTTCTACGACAAGTTCAATGTCCTTGGAATACATGATTTGTATTCTCCTTTTAGAAGATGAAATTGCAAATGAACTTGAAGGAAATAGCAATAAATTGTATACCAAAAAGGTCAAAGTTCCATCTTTAAATTAAAGGTTCTTAATGGGCACAAAGCTAATAAAAAATATGTTGATGCCATAACTATAAAGAATGGCAAAGTCATCACAACATATATGTTATAGGTCCATTGAGCCAAGAGATGATGTTAAACAAGTAATCCAACACATCCAATCATCTACCACTAGTATGACATAATGCACACAAACAAACAATAAAAAGGATTCATACGTTGATTGTAGTGCTCCAAATGGAACATGGCGGATGCAACTTTGTGCACGGATTCAATTTTCTATTCTAGTCAATTCTTTGCATGCCCATTTACATTGAACATAATTACCAACTAAAAAAGAACAAGATGGGCACATCAGATATGTTGAAGTGAAAATAATTACCTAGAGTTGCCATGGTAAAAAGGACAAAAGAAGTTCCCCACATGTTTGGTTGAAAAAGAAAATTAACAACTTGGGTAGCCTTTGACCTCTGTCTCACACCCAGGTAGTTTGAAGGTTCATCAAACATGTAAATTTTAGCATGTTGTTTAACAACCACATCTATTGTAAAAATGTTAGAATATCACCTTTATTTGGTTAGTACACCTTATTTCTTTTATGGAATCTCAACAAAAGTAATGAGGTGGATGGGTATGTGTAGAGAATTGTATTGAAAGGAGGACATAATTTTAAACATATAAAAAAGGGCCACCTTGGACCTTTCGAAGTTTTAATTTTGGAAGTAAAGTCTAATTTCCACCATATCATAGTCTAAACTAAAAACCATAACAAATGACATTTCTCTCAAGGAATCAACATAAAAAGCAAGGTAGGTGTGCAATGCATTGGTTCACAAGGAAGGACAAAAAAAACCTCAAACGGTAGCCAACCTTTACCCCCTCCAAACACACCACCATAGAACATTGGGTCAATAAAGGACTTGGATGCTAAGCTTTGCACCATTTGTATTTGGGTGCCACTTGATACCACTTCCTTGAATGTTGTTAGCTACAATAGCCCTTAGTGCTTCATCAAACCCTCTACAAAACCAAATGGAATCGATCACCATACATTACCACCAAGTTAATCAAAACTATAAATGGCTTATTGTCATTCAATTCTTGAAAACACATCCAACATAAGAGGTTACCACATTTGCAAAAGTCCCCATTCTTACAAAGTTGGAAAAATAATTACAAAGCATGTAATTGTAACATTAATTGAAACACCTTTTTCAAGTTTGGATCTTGCAAACAAAGGAATTGTGACATAGCCTTGAGTTTAGTTATGCATATATGGCTTGCACTACTCAAGACCTCTACAATGTCACATTACTTATGTTTTACAAAAGAATAATCTTTGTTGTAACAATGCAATTTCAATTGGCATAGGTAGTTGGTTGAGTGAAAATCTAATTCTTGCCATGGCATATTTCATTATTGCCATTGACCACATGTCCCATCAATTTTTGGCGCCCATCCCTTTGTTATATGCAATTGGATGAAAGGTCTTGTAATGGGTGTTTTTTATCACATCAACACCTTGGTTCTTGTAATTTTTCATTATAGTCACGTAGAAGGGGCAATGTCCTTAACCTTTATCTCAAAATATGCCTTTGCAAATCACACAACTACATCAATCCTCATGCATAATTTGGTGATTGCTCTATTGTTTTGTAAAAGGAATTGGTGAAAAAGGTGTTCTAATTTCATGTTACCATGTCTGTTTCTCCTTGTGTTTTGCTCATGTTTTGTGGCACATGCAATACAAGGCCTTCATCTTTATGGGTCACACAATTCTACTAGCAACCCATGTACAAGTCAATACATAAACCATCCAAAGTATTTGATATGGGTAATTAGGTAGGCCTCAAATTGCTAAACTAAGAAGGAATATGGAACATGTTACCCTTCAAATAAAAGTGATAGGAGCAAGCCAAACAATAATCTTCATTTGTAGCAAATAACCTATTGATAAGAAAATGTGCTTTGCATGACCATGAGGAAAACCCTAATATGCATTTTTATAATGAACAATAGCTTTTTATAATGCCATACTAATTTGCTCCCATGGAATTCAAATAGGGTGGCACAAAAAAATGGACATGAAGCCATCAAATTGGGAAGAAGATGAGGAAACAAACTCATGTAGCCCATAATTAGTTCACAACTTTAGTCTCGAGAATATCAAAAAGATAAATTACCTTCCCATTAACTTGAGCTCGAATTAATAAAGTTTGAGCCATATTGATGGCAATAGTAATGCCCCGAATGCTATAGCAACCCTCGTCCTTTACATCGAATTGGCAATATGCAAATGTAGGATGGACACTTGAAGCTCAAGATCATCAAGCTTTCCATAAAAAACATTTGGTATCTTCACCATCTCTTTTAAATCGTGATCCACAAGGATTTCCACACCTTCGGCTATACTAACCTCCCCCTTCACCTTCATTGTTATCTTGCAGGCATACCTTACCCACCTCTTCCACCCGATCATGTGCAAGGTTACATCACCATTGCAAGTTAATGCCTCCATGACATGCCCCATACGTCCATCCTAAAAATGCACGGGTTTATTCCTTGCAATAGATCCTTGATTCATTTCCAAACCCATGAGTTGAGGCTTTTCTACTTTCGTGCTCCAACTTGGTGAGATTATGACTGTAAGAGCAATGGGCCAATGTTTATGTTCATCTTTCTCAACATTAGTGCCGGAGTAGCACCGAGACTTCACTTGACATTAAGCTCATACATTGTGAAAAAGTTCTTTTAATATCTCCATCTCTTTCACCTTTTTAGGGGGGTGGTGTTGGAGTAGCATTGGGGACTTCATTCGACACTGAGCTAGTTATATGGGAAAAAGTTCTTTTAATTTCTCCATCTTTGTTCACCTTTCTTGGCACCCGTGTTGGACTAGCACCACAAACTTCATCTGGCACTAAACTCATATAAGAAGAAGCTCTTCTAGTCTCTCCATTGTTTTCTAGTGCTACCACTTGTGAGTCCTTATCCATTGCCGCATTAAGCTTAGGTCCCATTTGCAACAAATTAAAACTAAAAAAAAATCAACTTTTCATGAAATGCTACTACCCAAATATGTAGGAGAAGAAGGTCAAGCCAAACCTTCCATACACTGATCCACAACTTCTCTTATGGGGTTCCTTTCTTTGGGGCCCAAATGTTGAACAATGGGTTTTTTACAACACCCCCCTTTTTTTGAATAGTCCTTTCCCATAAGTATCTCACTTCATATTTAAAATAAAATAAAATTCCAGACCATGTTCGAGCACATTTTACAATAGGTAAATGTACCCATCCCATTAACATTGTTGCATTATGTTGTGGGAGGGTTGGGGGTGGGGGGCTGAAATTAATTTCTTCTTCATCATAGATATTCAATACCATACTACATTGGCAGCTTTGACACTAATTATATATTTTTACAAATGTTGAAAATTTTCAAATTTCCTTTTCAACAAAAAACACAAATTTGAATTTTCAAAAACATTTCATTTGTCAAAATGAAAATTTCAGAATTAACTAATTGTTTTACAAACATGTGTCAAAACTACGAAAGTACTATGATAATTTTCAATAACTTTTAAACCTTTTAAGATTACATTGATAATTTGGACTAAATTTAAAATCGTAACCCTATCTTTGGGCTTGCGACCAAAGCAAATCCTTGTAAGGGCGTGGGCCAAGAGAGAAGCCCAAAAGTCACATCTCATGCTCTTAGGAGTGTAGGAGAATGTGAGGGAATGAACCTTCACACTCCTAAATGAACTCCCATTTTGGGAGTTCGAGTCCCAATGGATTTTCAAATATTCAGAGAGTGATTTCAAGCATCAAAACCCATTGGATTGAGGAGTTTCTTATATCATTGGAAATCTTTTGGAACTTAGATGTCTAAAATGGGCTTGTATGGTTCATTTGGACACTTAAAACAAAAGTTATGGCCAAAAGAAGGGCCGGGAGTCAAGTTGACAATTTAACTCCCGACGATTAAAAGTCAAGAATCGTCACGATTTACTTACATGCAGGTGGAGTGCAACATATCGTTGGAAAGCTCTTGACAAGACCTACAACTTTGCTTTAGACCTCATTTCAATCGGAGGTTTACACACAAAGTTATGATCCCCCAAAGTTGTGGGAGTCCTAACTTTGAGAATTTCGAGACTCCCACTTGGGAGTCCTAGGACAAAATGACATTTGGGTGTTGATCCCATGGCTAGGCACAAAGTATATTATAATGGGGAAGGTGGTGGCTTCCCCCAAGTCCGGGCCGTGGTGAGTCTTGTGAGTCCGTGTTTGCTTGTGGTTCGTTCGTGCACTTAAACACTCCAACTATGCACTAAACAACTTGTTATTTGGTTTGTGTAGGTCCATGTGAATAATTGATTTGCTAGTCATTATTTCTAGTCCCATCTCGAAATTCCAGCATGCCCTTCTACCCTTAAAGTGCTGTGAATTAAGGAGCACGCCTCAATTTCTTTTCTTTCCGATGTCTTCACCTTTCGACTCACGGTTGAGTCCATCAAGAGCTCGGGGGTGCGTCACCGACTAATGAATAGGAGTGGTGAATAGATAAGGTGTGGGAAGTGGTTCACATTGACACACCCATGTTATAAATGATCAAATTATAGTATGAGATTAAAAAACATCAGTGAAAAGGTATATTGCATTTAAGTAGGTAATGAATGTAGGTCAAAATGGAGAAGCACTCAACAAAAGCTTGTAAACCATGTTTCAAAATAATTTAACCATAAGTCTGGAATCCCTTGGTATGAACTTTGAACTTCCATTGGAAACCTTTAAAGATAAAATTAAAAAATTGGGGAGCCCCTTGCCCATTAAATATCGCACATTCTAATTATAAGTTCATTCCAAACACCTCAAGCATAAACGTTTAGTACATTACACTAGAAGAAAACTGTGTATTTTCATCTAGTGTTTGTAACTAAATTTTAGTTGCAAGAAACATTTTGCAACTAAAATCCCTATAGTCGCCTAAGATAAGTCGCATGTGATAAATTAATCACAAATGACAAAAGGTATCGTATGAAAAAAAAAATCAACAAATACATTTCATCCTTTGACTACATTGTATACGTATTGTCACATGCAACTAAGATGCAACTATTTTAGTAACAATTAAAGGCAAATGATGTGTTGCCACGTGTTTTAATATTTGATTATTTAAAATATTATTAATATTATTTTGAAATAATATAGGATGTTCAATTATAATACTTGGATGATCTTATATTATGACATGTGCCCCAATGTAAATATGCCACGTGACATTAAGAAGAAAAATATTAAAATATTAAAATTAAGTTGGTAGGTACCTAGGTAGGTACACAAATATGTGCCTATAAACCTAAGTTACATACCAACCTAGCTGCTTAGGTTTAAAAAATAAATAGGTAGGTTCTACTTTCCTAGGTTAAATACTTACTCATATAGGTAGGTACTTAGGTAGGTAGGTACATAGGTCAACCTAGGTGGGTAGGTCAAACTAAGTACCTACCTAGCTAAATAAATAAGTAGGTTGGGAAGGTATGCACTTTAAAAATGTGCATAATTTTATTTATATTTTTTGGGTTGACCTTTTTTATTAGTTCATCCCATTTGCACAAATTTCTTAATGTGAAATCGGATGACCACACCCCCCTTGTTTATATAATGTTCCAAATCGGAATGAAGAACAAACAATATGGGATAAGTTTTAAAGTTCCAACTTCCTCACAAACTAAGTTGTAATTCCAAAATTTTCTTCATGTTTTATTTTCTTAGTTTTTAGATTTCTAAACAATTCAAGTGCTAGATAATTAAATAATCATTTAATTAATAATGATTAAGTTTACATGAATTTAAATTATAAATTACACACTACAAATATTCGGTATTCAGTATCAATTACTTAAATAAACAATAAGTTATTAATATTTAACAAATTAACTATCTAGTAACTCACAAATTATTAATACATAACTCACAAATAATTAAATATTTAAGATATTTAAAAATATTTTATTACTTTTTAGAATCTATTCAAATGATATATAATACAATTAATGTAAAACTAATTTAATGATTATAATTTTAAAAATAACTATTTTAAATATTTATGTTAAAATTATAAGTAATGGATTAACAATTACTATTAGAAAGTAAATTCTTA
>Ga0116230_10001363_pt1 | contig 23097 bp, 20 predicted proteins | sample S1TSphfallax_3_FD_88678 | JGI IMG/M metagenome (GOLD analysis project Ga0116230, IMG submission 88678) | Host-associated microbial communities from peat moss isolated from Minnesota, USA - S1T2_Fd - Sphagnum fallax MG | ecosystem: Host-associated > Plants > Peat moss > Unclassified | place... | reverse complement strand
TGGGATGTCCTCCTTTATGAAGGAAATCGCAACATGCTTTTTAGAACTGGGCTTGCCCTTATGGAGATCCATGGTAGGGTAGGTAGGCTAATGTCTAAACACTTAAGATAGGGTTTGCTCGATGTTTTTGGAGGGGGGCCACATTGTTTATAGTGTTCAAAGAGTAGATGGAACCCTCCTTTTGGTGCATCTGTCACACTAAAAATCGACAAATATGAACTAGATATAAGAAAATTACGGCCCTTCAAAATAGAGGGCTCATACAACTTATAGCCTATTTTTGAACCCATCAAAAAATATTTAATTATTATTTTATTGCCTTTAGAGTTACAAAATGATTGTAAAGTTTAAGATGGCAATTTCAGAACAGTTTAAATTACTCAATTTGAAAAAAAATAATGAGAAGGTTATGCACTGATGAAGTAGGAGGGGTCAAAATGAAAAAAAATGAAAAAAAACACATTTTGCAATTTGAAAAAACGTATTTTCTTTATTGCTCTGTTTTGACTGCTCATTTGGCTTTGCATTTTGAAGATGATTTGTAGGGCTTGAGAAGGCACTCCTATAACATTTTAAATCACTCAAAACGGAGAAGGATTGAAAAAGATTTGTCAGAATGTTTGGTGATAGATGTATTTATTCTAATGACAAGTCTCAAGCGCAAAGCCAAATGTCTTATGCCCTAAGAACCTTAGGCCATAGGCTCAAAGTCCTATGAACATCCTAAGACAAATATCTTGGAAACATGATATGCCCAATATCCTTGGGGTCAACATGAAATAACCATAGGCCATAGAATTCTTTAAAAAATAAAATCAATGTGTTTTGACCTAGTGTTGACCTTAAATCATACAGTTTAATCCCAAGTCAAAGCACACTTTGGCTTGGGCATTTTGGCCTAATGTTGGAATATTTTCAACCATATTGACATAGGGTTAGAATATTTTTTGACATCTTGGATTAGGATTACAATCATTTATGCCATCTTGGCTTAGGTTTAGAATAATTTTATGCCATCTTGGCCTAGATGACTTTGGCCTGATTCTAGAGTCATCTCCACTATGGCTTTTTCGTACTCCATACCTGCCACCCCCTAGGAAACCACCATAAGCTAGAAAAAAGCCTGAAGAAGTGCCTGAATAAGACTCCCAAAATGGGTATGACAAAGGTTTACAGCAGTGTTGTCAGGTTCTTCTTTTTCGAGAGAACCTCTGATCCTGCTTTGACATTTAAAACTTTATGTGAAGGTTCTTAGGGTATGGATTTGAGCCAGGTTCTTCTAAAATTTGAATCCTTTGGTTCCAGTTCTATCACATTTTTTCAAGCTCAAGAATTTTTGAACTGGGTCCAGTTGAAAACATTAAACAGGCCAAAGGAAATGCATTTCCTTTGGCCTGTTTAATATTTTCCAGTTTTTAAGTTTTTAAAAACGTCAACTTCTTTACATAACTATTTTTCACTGTTCCTATTCTGATTCCAGACCTAGCAAAACATTTTCTCCATGCTGCAGTTCTTGTGTTGGTGCCAACAAAATGCTAGGGTCTGGGTCACAAGAGACTGACCCTGAGCCCCGGGGTTTTACCCTCCAAACTGGATACCCTTGCAACACGGGTTTACACAAAAAAGGCCAACACAGAAGCCTTATCCATCAATTATGCAAGGTCTTGTGTGAAACAAAAATTAGCATTTTTGGCAACACTTTACACTAAAAAGGGTAAGCATTGTTTACAATACTTTTTATTAACAAGGGTCAGCATTTTTGACAACACTTTATATTAAAATAGGTCAGCATTTTTGACAACACTCTACATTAACAAGGGTCAGCATTTTTGACAACACTTTACATTAAAATAGGTCAGCATTTTTGACAACACTTTACATTAACGAGGGTCAGCATTTTTGACAACACTTTACATTAAAATGGGTCAGCATTTTTTACAACACTTTACATTAACAAGGGTCAGCATTTTTGACAACAGTTTACATTAAAAAGGGTCAGCATTTTCGACAATGCTTTAAAATACGGACTACTGTAGACGTGCTCTCCACCATTCAGTGGCTGGTGTCCAAATAGTCAGTGATAGTTTGCCAGTGGCATCTTTGCTGTTTAAGGGCGAGAGTGAACCAGCCCCCATGACTGCACCAGTTGGCCATTCTGTCCATAGGATGAGCTGGATGATTCGCCTCTTTTTCATTCACCTCTTTACCTTATGCTAACCAACAGTCTACGGCTATGAAGGGAAAGGAGGTTATTTTGGGTCCTAAATCGGACACGCTTGAAAAGCATGCAAGAAAGACAAAAGTAGTTTGAGATATGCCACATTTGCGTAAAAAGGAAAAGGAGTTCTATGTGAACAAGAAAAGCACCCATGCGAGGAATAAGGTAATTTATTCTCAACAAAGTTGTATTTCCATTGTTGAACAAGTGATTTATGGAGATTTGAAGGGGGAAATAGGAAGAAAAAGGCAACAATTTGCCACCATTTTGGATCTATATAACAAGGTTGTCCTATGTTGAAATTTGATGCCATGAAACCATTGTTTTCTTTTCTCAATGTTCCCATAAACCCTAAACATCACTGGAGTGATTATTCTAGTTGGATAATGGTTGAATGTTTACACAAGTAGGTTTTTAACAAAATTCGTAAGATTGTTGCAAGTTCAAGGTATCTTGCTATTTCTTGTGATGAAATCACCACGATTAATAACCAATCATGGATTTCAATTCATTGCTACATTGTTCAAAATTGGTGTCATTTACTTGTACATCGATTTTTCTAGAGCAAATCACTAAAGGAGGAGGCTTTGATAATCTAACTAAAATGCTTATGGATGTTCTAAAAAAACATGTAGGTGTTTTTAATATAGATGTTGTTGCAAAATTATTGTCATTTGGCATTGACGGTGTAAATGTGTTCTAAGGGGTGAGAAATGGTGTTACTTGCCAACTACAAGATAAATATGTTCCCCACATGGAAAACATTCATTGCATGGCATATCAATCTTTTTTGGATGTTGACCTTTGACCATTTTTTTTTTCATTGCCAATTTTTTCCTAGCTACTATACTAACCTAAATCTTAGCCCTGCCTATTAACAAATAATTAATCTTTTACTTACCTTGGCAAAACTCTTATCTCTTCTTGGCTAAACCTATATTTCTTCTTGGCTAAACTTATAGTTTTTCTTTGCTAAACGTTTATCTCTTGGAAAGGAATAAAATGGAAGTTGCATCCCCAATGCTTCAATTTTAACAACCATTTTGGCCATTCATAATTACAACCATTTTTTCTACACCTATTGTTTACATCACATGCCATAATCCAAGACACCTTCCAAACCTAAAGTCAATTTACATATTGGTTAGTGGCCTATGGTTCCCTTTAACCATGGTGGTATCCAACAAACAACTCATTATGTGATGCCTATGTTCTTTATGGCACTTGTTCAAACTAAGAGTTCTTATTTGATGAAAAACTTTCATATAAATGCATGAATCTCTATAGAATATGCCCATCCATCAAAAGCACATAATATTCCAAATGTCATTAACACAAATTGAACCAAAATTTTATGCCCAAATCCTATGCCAATATGTAGTTTTTTTCTCTACATGTCCTACGTTTAAATTCTTTTTTTTTAAACATTGGTTTTTATTTTGGTTGTGTTTTGCATGGGAATGTGTTAAAGATAAGTATTATGTAGTTTTGTTTTATGAAGTGTGTATTTTGGTTTGATTTTGAATTTGCAATATGTAAAAATTCAAATTGAAAGGTGCTTTTGGTCTACTTTGCCTTTCATTGGGTTGTTTTCAATTCAAGAAATATTTGGGAATTGAACTCAAATAAGGCTTGGGTACCCTAGAATTGGAATGAAAAAAAATCAAGAAAAAAAGGAGGCCCTACCATTAAAAGCCCTAATCCCCTCTCTCTTTCTTTTTCTCTCCTCCCTCTTTCTCTTTCTATGATGTTAGTGCTAAAGAGCACAAGTGCAAGGGACAAAAGTGGCGACAACAAAAGTTGTCACCATGACCACTACCATTGCTAGTTAATTAATTAATTAATCTTTAGCACCAAAAATGCAAGTAGGAGTGTTTCACCTTCTCATTAGGTGGTTGTTGTAGTTGGTGTTGTCAAAATGCAAGAGTGACAATAAAAGCACACCACCACAAGTTGCATCACTTGTCTCAAAGCTTGGTTAGGCTTATATTATTCAGTCATAACAACTATAAAATCAATGTTGCAACATCAATCATAACTCCAAGAAGAAAAAAATAAAAAGGCGGGGGGGGGGGCGGGGTTTCGTTTGTTGTTGCTAATAATGTTGCCACACCAATAAGGAGGCAATGCAAAAGGGAATGTGAAAAGGGTGAAAGCAAAAAATGGTAGGAGTCAAACTCCATCACCATTGTTGTTTGTATTGAATTCATTTGAACCTATGCCATACCTACCACACTATAAGAAAATGTGACTTTTTCGACTAGAAAAACTGCCCAAAAAGTATCCTAATTGTCACCATGTCGAACTTAACCAAAATGTTATTTAAGACAAGTCAATTTGGACCTTGCCATTTTGATTGGGTCCTTTTGGTTGGTTTTTTTAACTGAATTTTTTTACTAAGTTTTTAACTAGTCAACATATTTTGAAAATGACTATATATATGATTTAAAATATTTTAATATTAATTATAATAAATCAGTATTATTTTATTTTATTTTTGTTTAAATACCCACATGGCATAATAACTAGCATAAAAATAAATAATAATAAAATTATTTACTTACCTACCTACCTACCTTATTTAGTTTGGGCCCCTTAGGCTAAACAACCAATTTTAGCCCACCTTGCCTAGGTGGTTTAGGCTACCTATCTAAGCCATCTAAGGCCAAGGTGGTTTAAGTAGCCAAGGTTGCATTATTGCAAGTGTGAGGACTTTAAATCCTCCCTCCATTTTGAGAAATCGGTTCCTTACCATTGTACTACCATTTCAAAAGATGAAATATTTTGTCAAGATATTGGAATGAATTTCATTGGTTTTTTTTTTTTGGATGTACATGTTGTAATTTTAATCAATGAATTCCAATGTTTTTACATTACTTCTTTAGGTAATAGGTTATGCCATGTACCTAGGTACCTACTAATAAATACCATGTATGTACCTAGATAGCATGTAGGTACACACATGTTACTAGCTTAATTTTAAAATTTAAATCATTTTTAATCATTATACATTATTGATTATATAATATTAATTAATTATATAATATTTAATATTAAGTATTAAGTATTATTTATTTATTATTTATTATTACTTATTGGTTATTTACTATTAACTAACATTTTATCATAAGTAATTTATAATTAAAACAATAATATTGAATTATCATGTGTTAACTATTAATTATTAAATATTATTGAATAATGTATTAAACCTAGGTACTTACATGTGGCTAAAGGTGACATGCAAATAACCTATTAAGCCTTATAGGAACATATTAGGTGTAATATGCCTAACATAACCTAATTATGAATTTAGGTTAAATATATACCCTAAGCCAAACAAACTTATAAATTAAGTAGCCAAATTAGTATGGTTGAGTTGGTTAAAAGTAAAATCAAAATGACTAATTAAACTAAGCCTTAGCCATTGAGTATGGTTGATTTGACTAGGCTTTGGTCAACTTGACAAACCTCTGTTCTTTTTAATTAGATGTTTAGTTTGTCATGTGGTAAAAAATATCATTCTAGTCAATTTTTTAGTCAAAAGTAACTTGTGTTTTTCATGCTCCAAGCGTGTAGTCAAAACAACCATCCCCCTTGGTCAATGTGGACATTTTATTCAAGTTGGACCTTTTAAAACATCACATTTTCTTGTAATGTAGGTTTGATGGGTTTTTGGGTTTTTCAAAGCTTGGGAAAACTTTAAGATAAAGAGGTCTAAGAGGTTCAATTTTGACCTTTTTTACTTTTTAATTTTTTTCAAATTTTTGAACCTAAGGTTTAGGAAGGACCAATGATGCAAAGACAAGAAAAAAAAACATTTTTTGGGGATTTCTTTGGAAATTCACCACTATCACATATAATCATATTGGTTTGGTGTGATTTTTATGCCTTTGGGTTCTTAAAGAGAAGACTTACATGTGTGGGGAGTTTTAATCAATTCAAAATAAGAAAAATAGAAGGTTTTTCATAGATATGGAAAAGGGGTGTGTGCAAACCCAATTTCCATCAAAATTTTGGCATCTCAATGATTGTGTTGATAAACACTTATTCTCATAAACATAAATGGCGGATTGTCACACCATCAACACATATGGACTACACCATTAACTTTTGATTTTCTATTGTAATTTATGAATGCAAATGATAAAAATAGGAATTCATGTTGGATGAAATGTTCATTCTGACTTTTGTGTGGTTTGGGGTTATACCTATGATTCATTCTTGGTATTGGAATATTATTCAGAAACCATTGTAAGGAAACAATTGTGAAGAAATGTGTGATTTGACTGATAATCCAATGGGGTGTACAACTTGTGGATTGATCATTGCCCACAATTGTGCATATTGTAATGTAGGATCCTTGGGTGAAAATTTACATGCCTTCTTTCGCTTAAGTAGTTAGTCTCAAAGGTTATAACCAGTTTAGTTAACAATTAGGAAAGTTAATGTCTAGTTCGTTCTTACACTATATTTCTATTTGATCTAATAAACATAAATTCCAATAAAAAGTTGGAACATGTAATTTAATGGTATGTTTGGTTGTGCTAATGAATTTAGGTTGATGACTAATAAGTATAGTTATTATGTTCAAAATGAGCCCTATAAATTTTTTTGGTGGGTGCATGTGCCCTAAATTAACATTAGGTTTAGCCCATACATTCAACATCCTTTAAAAATTAAGGTTTGGAACCTAGGTTTAAATATAAAAATTAATATGGAAATGTTAAAGGATTCATAAATAGGGAACACTTTAGGCACATGTGGTAATGGTGGGTTTACAAGGTGAGGGGTTTGATTTTAACCATTAATACACCATCATCATCATCATCATCATCATCATCATTATTAAGAGGAGAATCTTTCAATTTATATTTGGATTCAATTATTAGGTAATTACATATTGTTCCACCATTGTTGTTGGACATGGATGAACTTTATGGAACCTCCAGGGGCCTTGTTGGTATTCGAAGTAATTGGCATTACTAAATTCAATGATTTCATCCAAGAATTTGATATCTAGTGTAATATATAACATATGCGTAATCCATCGATGCTCACACCTTCATAACATTGAATGTATTATATTTCAACATTTGAAATGGCCATCAATGGATGATTATCATGAGTTTAGATGTGCCCATACAATTCAAATGAAAAAGTGGTTAGTGTATTAATCAATTATGTTTCCATTATTGTAGATACCGTAACCTCAAATGTTGTTATGACTATTATTGTAATTATAACAATTCCCAATAGTAATTGAGCTAGTGAAAGTGAAATGGTAGTGATACATCCACCAAAAGTGGTGCTGTCAACCTTTTCATTAATGGACAAGGCCTTTTGCTAGCATTCAACCCTCTTGTTGAATTTTTTAAAAAGAAATTAACAAGGGGTTCAAACAAAAAACTATGGCGCTTGTAAGGATTTTTAACATAAGTGACACGAAAGCTTACAAAAGTTATACACATGAATGAAAAGGCTAATCATTGTGACACAATGAATCATAAAAACATGGGTTGTCCAATTTTGGTATGGGATTTTGAACAAAGAGCTTAGGCAACAAGTGTGGGATGTTATATTACTTCAATTCACATAATTCACATTAACAAATGTGCTTCAATTGTCAAAACACATCAAATTAAACATGGTGGAGGAAGATATGGTGACTTTTGGATTTAATAAAACTAACTTGAGGAAATTTGAACCTCATTGGTTCAAAAGTCACATGGTCAACCAAATAAATTCATGCCATAAAAGTCCAAGGGGATAAACCAAAACAAAGCAGTGCATCCCCATCATATTTTGTTAAGTAAAGAGGAAAGGAAAAATGTTGGAGATGTGGTGGGCTTTGTTGAAAAAACGATTGCCCTAATCCACCTCAAATCACCACCTCCAACTCTAACCTTAGTCAATTATGTTCCCATTCTAAAGTTTATGGGCATGATGTGAATCATTGTTCACCTTGCTTTCAAAACTATAACAAAGTTAATTGCATATGACCAATGTTGGGAAAAATCAAGGTTTTAGAAAAGGCGAATTATAATACAATGGTAACTTGTACTATCCATGATAAATAATCGTGCCTTGTAAAAAAAATTCAAATTTAAATTATGTAACCAATAACTAACCAATAATTATCTAATTAATAAATGATTAGTATATTATAGTAAATAAGTAAAAAGTATGTGATTAATGATTAATTCTAACTATACTAATCCACATCTAAAGTTTTTTAAAAATGAGTTAATAGTTATGTGGACATTATGGCATAAAAAGGTTGTAGTTAACTTTTGGAAGGTAAAAATTAATGCACAAATGGACCAAAGTTGTCCATTTTATGGTCCAAGTTCAAATGGAATTAAGATACACAAGTTTTAAAATGTGATCAGTTGCAAAGAATCTAGACGTGAGCAATCAACATTCTATATATGTTTGTTTGATGTAAAAAATTTAATAAAACCCACACTTACCACTTTGGGTAAGTGTTTTTTGAAATATTCTTGGAATATTTTGAAAAATGAAAAAAAAATTATGACCTAAAAAAATGTTACATTATATTTAATTGTAAATATATGTTTCAAGAATCTCCCCCAAAATATGCCACGTTCAAATAATATTCCCAAAAATAAAATCCTTATAGTGTTGAATGACATGCATTACAATATTTAACAATGTTTTTGAGTATTTTATAAACATTAAATTTAATTCAAATCATACCACATGTTTCCATATTATATTAACAACATATTTGTGTAAAGAATTTACCATTTTCCATGTTCAAATTAATTTTTGACCTAAAAATGTGAAACACAAACCGCTTATTACACTTATAGTGATTTTTATTACTTGTTTGCACCTTATTACCCAACCTTCTATGAATGGCCCATGGCAAAAGATCACAATGCATATTTGGCAAGAATAGTCACAAGCCTATTAGGAGGTATTTATTTTAAAATTTATCATTGCTCATGAAGTCTAACATTTTGAATTATATAGATTGAATTTAATGACGAGGTTTTCAAACAATTCATATGGTTAGAAGATAAATTCAAAGAGGTAGTTTGGTTTCATTTTATCAAAATTATTTATATTAGTTTGGAATAAAATAATTAAATTAATTAAACACATCATGAGAGATGTGAAAGGAGGTTGGTTACTTCATTATATGCATGCTAATGGGGCAAGTATGTTTTTTATTGTGGTTTATCTTCATATTTTTCGTGGTTTGTATTATGGAAGTTATTGCTTAGACTTCAAGCAGTTTAGCCTTAACCATTTTCGAAGTATTCCCTAATCATCTATTCAAAAACTAAACCTTTATTTTTTTTCATTTGTGAACAAACGAATCTTTCTTAATTGAGATTTTATCATCCCAAGTAAGTGCAATGCTTTTACTTTCTGGGGTAGAAAATTTGTGCCTTCTTTTAGTTTCCATTTTGGCATATCTTGAAATAAACCAAGATGCCAAGAAACAAGCAACGTAAAACAAAATTGACTAGAAATATGTTGTTTGCCGATAAAGCTAAGCCAAAGAGCATACTTAAGTAAAATAGTGATAAAATCAAATTTATAAAACCTATTTTTATTAAAATGATTACTAAATTGATAAACCTTCATGTTTTTTACTTTTATTTTTACCTACATTTTAGATACACTTATAAAATCTCCCTTTTAAAGTGAAGTTAAATATAATATTTCAAATAAAATGATTAAAAATAATAAAACTGATCATAATATATTTTTATAAAAATGTAATGATCATAAAAGTATAATTTAAAGATTAATTTAACTTTATTTTTACCTTTAAAGGATTTTAATTTTTAAAAAATAAATAAATATTAATTCAAAATAATAATGCAGTTGGATTTTTTCCTTAAATGGTCAAAAATTAAAGACTCTAGTAGAGTTTTTTAAGAATGTTATTGCTAGTGTGAAATTATAACACATTAAAACAAAATAAATAAATAATTGATAAACCTTCACATTCTTTACCTTTATTTTTACCTCTATCTCACATACAATTAGAAAAACTCCTTTTAAAAAAAAAATGAATCTAAATATAATATTTTATATAAAATGATTTAAAATATAAATATATATAATATATATAAATAATTGATCATACAATCAAAATATAAAACTTAATTTGACTTTATATTTATCTTCAAATGATTTTTATTATATATTTCAAAAATTCATTATAAAATATTTATTTTAAATTAAAAAGAAATAATTTTCACCTTTATATTATTAGTTTTTTCATGTAAGATGACTTTAAATATTACATTGCATTCTTTGCCAATTTAAATGTTTGAAAATAGTTTTTTTTTTTAATTTTAAAAATATTTTTACAAGGTACAAATCATAGGTATAAATAATGAAAGTAAGAGCTAATGCACATAGAATAATAGTATCTGGATATTCTAAGAAAAATATGAATTATATTTAATTAAATACTTTTTGAATTGACATTATATAACCTTGTATTAATCCAATGGGTTTTCCTTAGCCATGGAATTTTAGTTGGAAAATAAATCATGGGTTTAATTTGTTTGTGGCATTGACATTAATATAAATTTCACTAAACTTTATGAAAGCCATCAATTATATGATAACTTGTCATGTATATTTGTAAAATTTTGATGAAAGTTGGCTTAAATCCATAGACGTTAACCCTAGACACACCTATTCAACCTTTATTCAAAGCCCTAAATGGAAATCCAGTCTAATTACTTGTCCATGAATGGGATTATAAAATCAATCGTTGGATTGAAATTTTAAAAATATTCACAAATCTTTAATATATTTTTTAATTAACATCAATTAAAGGGCATGGTGAGATAACAAAGGTAGATTGAATTGATCTTGGATTTAAAAAGTGCTATTACATGTTGGATGTAGAAAAATTCACCAACAAAAGGATTTTTGACTTGACACAAAACATGCAATTTCATGTGGCACTTTTAGTGACAAAATTAATTATTCATAAATTAAATTCAAATGAAAAATTTGGGTTTTCAAGTTGGAATGGAACCTTGCAATTTCAAAATGTGAATTTGATAAATTATTAAAATGGGCAACAACTATATAGGAATTAATGCTATAATTTTTGGGGGATGTTTTTTTTATATTGGTGAAATTTTTCCAAATTGGCAAAAATCTAGTGCTTTTAAAAAAAAAAAAATCACCAAATTTCAAAATAATACAAATAAAAAATCATTAGATTCTATGTTAACTTATATTAAGTAGCCAAAAATATAAAAGGATGTTACATTTTTTTAAAACTGATATTTTTTATTGCCAAATTGAACTGAATCACTCTTACGGATGATTGCCATTTGTCCACATCACAAAATTGTAAGAAAAAAACCTTGCTCTTGAGTGAACTCATAATGGATTTCCAAATATAGTTCTCCCTTGTTACCTTCTTGCAATCTCCACCATCCTCAATGAAACATTTGAATGTGGGTCTACCTTTATACTTGTTATTCATAAAATGATATTTTATTGATTTTTAGGAATTAAGAAGAACTCATTGAAAACTTTCATGGAATGAAAGCCAACGATGGATTTTAGTAGGGCTAAACTAAAGAATAGTTAGAGTTTGAGAGCTTGTTCATGGAATGTTCAAATTTGCTTATTCTTTTAGTATTTGCAAATCCTGTTCATAAGATTTGAATGGTTTTGTTGGTATAACACTTTTTGAAACCATAAGCATGTACATGTGGAATTGATTGCCAAGTAATTTTTTCATGTAAAAATATATTATTAGTGTTTCTTAGGCCCCTTAACCAAGGCAACTTCAAATCCATCATTGTTTTTGGAATTGAATCATCTAAAATTGTGGATGATTTTGTGTTTCGACAAAAAAATTCTGATTTTAGGAAGTTATATCTTTGAATTTGAAGTCTATGATGAATTTTAGTTCAACGTGTTGAAGGTTCTTATAGTTTCTTAAGATGCAAGAATTAAACAAGTTGATGATAAACACTTCATGTATTAAAAAGGTAAATTTTTTTGGACATTCTTTTATTGCCTTTGCGTTCAATGAGGTTTGAAAATTGTCAATTTGTGCACTCATAGCTATGAAGATCACTCAAAAAGGATAGGAAATGAAAAGATATAGGGTCTTGAAGACAAGATAGGACGATTAATGTTGAATTATCATCTTATTAAAAATAATTTGTGATTTGGAATTTAAAATGCTTGGACATTGTTAGGTTGCTTTTGAAGTTTAACAAGGTTTTGTAAAGTTAAAATTGGTGTGCACTCATAACTTTTCAAATTACTCAAAATAGACACAAAATGAAAAAAATATGAAATCTAAAAATAGGTTAAGTGCTATTTTTTCTAACATTTTGTGATTCGGACAAGTTGTCCTCTTCATGCTTCTTCCTTATTGATCCTTTGTCTCCATAAGTTTAGTGTTTTTTTCTTCTAACATTTTGTGATTTGGACAACTTGTTTTGTGCCTTTTCAAAACAATAAAATTTTGCTATTTGGACAGCTAGTCTTCTTCATGCTTCTTGTTCGTTGATCCTTTGCTTCTAGAAGTTTAGTGTTTTTTTTTTAAACATTTTGTGATTTGCACAGTTTGTGCTCTTCATTGATCCTTTCCCTTTAGAGTTCAAAGATATATTAAAGTTGTATGTAGAGTCACCCACTCTTTCACCCTTATCCCATCTTTCAATGGTATCTGCAAAGTAAGGAAATTTTAATAAATTTGGGTATGAAATGCTGAAACTTGCTTTCAAAGAAGGTAAGGCGAGGGTAAAAACAAAACAAAACCAAAACCAAAACGGTCTAAATTAGGATATAGTTTGCAACACTTACATTACTACCTTTCCAAACTTGATACATTTGTTTCATTGTTATTCTGAGATCTTGATTAAGGCTTGCCTTAGTCCAGCGACAGGACAACGAACCCTCTCCTGTTTTTCCATTCTCACATCCTGGTATTATTCTTCTTCTGTTGCGTCTCCTACTCTTCTTCTTTAATTGATTCAACACGTCAAACCCTAAGAAGAGACAAAGAACAAACAAAACCCAAAAAGGCCTACACACACCACACATTTTCTACTTTCACCCCCCTTCTATGTTCTTGCCCCCGTCCTCCCCCACCTTACTGTTTGTGTTTACATCCTTGAAATTGCTAGACTTTAGAAGAGATACATCATTTTCTTCTCCTTCATGCATTTGTCATCTCCTCTCTATTGTTGATCCCTCCCCGCCCCCAAGATGCAAATGAAGTGCAAAAAGGTCCAATAGCTCCACAAAGAAGAAGACACCTATGGAATACCAAAAAGGCCAATTGAATTACATAAAAAGCCTTGAGGAATTGTGGAGCAAATCATGTGCTTCTGCAACTTTTTTCCCATACAATCATTGTTGGGCTAGGCACTTGTAAGAGGCATACTTCGTATTGGAAATGAAAGAAACTACTCCAAGGGATTTTAGTAGTTCAACCTATAGAATTGTAAATCCAGAATATCCAAGTTTAATGCATACTAACAAGGATAGGATGATTATGCGCTATAACCTTAAGAAGCCTCAGAAAGGAGGTATTGGAAAGATACATGCATACATGGTGTTGTTTTGCAAGAGTAGTGTGTTTCACATTTCAAATTCTAAATACAATCAAAATAATTTTAATGTTTGCATCAAAATAAAAGATGGCTTTCCACCAAACTCCACACAAACCTGTTCGCAATGCAGTATTTAGCCTAACCCCTATCTTGTAGTGATTTTGCTATAAACATTAAATCACATACCCATGTCATCTAACATAAGGAAGGTTTACATTCATAAGTTTATTGTTGTCAAAACCTTGTGAGTATACAAATCCAGTTTAAGCGGTGGAAAAAAAGTTGGAGAATAAGTGGGTTGAACAGGCGAAGGGTGGAGGAGATAAGAGGGATGTTGTGAAATTGGCAAGGTGGCAGAATAGAGGCCAATTACTTTCATGCATGTTCAATGCACTAGTGGAACTTATCTTGATACAAATGGTTTCTTCCAAAGTTCATGGTTTCATATACAAACCTTTAAATATATGCAAAACTCTTTTAAAAACTTAACAATTAGCATTTTAGCACAGTAGCAGCAACAGCACAGAGATAGAATTAGGACTCAAAATTTCACCTATACACTGTAGAGACATTTGCCTCTTGAGCAATCAACAATTCAACCACCTGCACATTTCTAACCTTTGTAAGTCACAATTTTGTTAGAGGCTTACAACTTTGATGTTTGTTTAAAGTGGTCTTGCAGGTCTTGATCTCAACAAGAAGAGTGAATAAGAAATTTTTGGTTTTTTTGAACTAACTAGCATTCCCCCTAGTGTAAGAAAAATATTATCACATCACATGCCCAACCTCTATATTGCTACAAATGAAAAAGTATCAAAAGAAACAAAAGAACAAACGAGCAAACAAAAGAACTGTTATCTGACTTGTAATTTTGTCAATTATTAAGCAGTGGCACAATGTAGGTCAAAGTAACATTTAGTATGATTTGGCATTAACTTACATGGTTTGGCTGCAATATAGTAGATGACCAATTAGGATTCATTTGCTAAAACTACTAGGTCCCTCTCATGACAGGGCTTGGTCTTGGAAAATTTGCCAAAATAAAAAAATAGGTCATGAGTTGCTTAATGTCAAGGTGGGAAATGTTAGCACGTTGTTAAGGTCTTCACAAGATTGTTATTGGCTTCTTTGTACTCAAAATTGATGTGTTACACAGTTCGTAAAAAAAAACAGTAGTGAATAAAAACATCTCCATTCATCTTTGATATCTTCACTTTTGCAATTGCAAGTGAGGAAGTTGGTGCACCTTGAGGGAGTTGAAGGTGTATCATGAGCTTTGAAGCAAAGCTACAAAATTGCTTTCCATTTTGTGGTGCACTCCATCTAGCATCATACATCTTTTTTGATGCTTATGAGTTATGTTCCATCCAAGTAGATCTTAATGGAGAAGATCATGGGAGTGTTGATGCTTACAGAAACTCTGCCATCTAAAATCAAAGGTCTACTCTTGGTTACCAAAAAGGCTTAACGCAAAATTTGAACATGGGGAGGGAGGAAAGAAAAATGCACACCTTGAAACATTTTTCAAAGTTTCATTGAGTGTGGATGGCTTATGTTGTTGACAACAATTCAATCTGTCAAGCATATGCAGGCTTCATCCTTTCTTCCTCCTAATTGATTTTTTTTTCTACAATTCATACAAGGCATATGATCAGCATAATCAATCATGGAAATAAATAAAATAGGAAATCTGGCAATTAGGATTGCATGAAATGCAATGAATGTCCATAACATACATGCTCACCACGTTGTTGTGACCTGCACATGCAATGTTTGCAATAGGAAACTATGGTCAAATTTTTTCAACAATAAGAAAGTACATGGCTGTTAGAAAGTTGATGAGACATATTGATGCTAAAATCTTAAAATTTGTTCATGAAGTGCAATGAAGCTCTATAACATGCATGCTCATCATGTTGTTAGTGACTTGAACATGCAATATTTGCAACTATAAACTATGACCTATTTTTTTTCTATAATAAAAAGGTACATGGTTGTGAAAGCTAATGAGACATAATGTGATGAAATCCTAGAATCTATTCACAAATTTGTGAGATCAATCGCATATGGTGATTGTGAATTGCATTGAAAAAAACCCAAAATAATCTTATGATAAAGTTGCGTCATATTAATAAAGAGGCTTAATTACCAAAAGTAGTTTTGACAACGCAAGTAATCCATTAATTGTGCAATTTGATGCACAAATTTTCACCAATGGAACTAACTATTCAAAGAGGCACAAATAATCTACTCCCTTTCCTTCTCTCACAAAAAAATGAAATTCAAGAAGTCATAGTGAATGTGTCATGTCATAATACATATGTTGAGAATTCAAGCTCAACTAATTAGGTTTCATTAGTTATTAGAATAGGAAAGTAATTAAGTTACTTTCACAAGGTTGAATTAATTTCTTTACTTATATTAGTTTGGTTTTTATGGTTTGGTCTTTTAGTTAAATACCTTGGTTTTGATGGTTTGGTTCTTTTTTCTTCATTGCAAAAGTTTATGTATTTCATGTGACAAAAACCTTAAGGAGTTCTTGATGTTATGTTTCATGTTGTGAGCATCATGTTTTAGTTTCCTTTCAATAAATATTTATGTTTGCATTTGAGTAGATCTCCTATTTATTAACATGGTATCAGAGCTTAGGTTGTTTGATGAGAAAATTGAAAGAGATTTAGAACTAGAAAATTTCTAGAATTAGAGCTTGAGAGTCTCTAGTAATATCATAGGAGTTTGTCAAATGCAAAAGAGAAACGAGGAAAGGAAATAATGTGAAGAGAAATAAAAGAAAAGAAAAAAGTGAAAGGAGATCAACATATCAAGGGTTATGGAAGTCAGATCTTTAAATCTAGATCTAGATCTATTGTGAAAAGATCTCTGCAATGAAACGTTGAGAGATTATAGAAGACTATAAGAAGCTTTTATTCTCAAATTTTCAAAAGAAAAGGATATGTTTTGTGAGAGTTATGAGCTTTTGAAGATTCTGTGCTAGATCTGGTTTTTTGGTCATATCTCCTTTGTTTGAGTTTTTTTGGATTTGTAGCTTTAGAATCTTATAGATCATAAAGGAATATATATGTGGGAGAAATTTCATTTCATTTGGATACGTATTGAGAGAGATCCAAGTATCTAAAGTTTCAGCCTCAATTTTGGAGTTAGTTTCTTTTGAAAGTGATAACTTTTTACAGTCATCATCAATAGAGCTGAAATTTTGAGCAGATATAGAAGACATATATGTTATGTGTCTTTTCTAAAATTTCAAAGAGTTTAAAGTTATTGAGAGCGAGTTGTAAGTCATTTTGTGTTCAGGTCCCAGTTTGAGATGATTTCAAGGAAGTAGCAAGATCTCTCATTTTATGAAGTTAAATGAGTGAATTTTAAAAGAAGGTAGTAAACATAGTTTTTCATGTTTCACCAAAATTTCAAATCAATACAAGGTCATATGTTAATGGTGTAGCTTTGCAAAATTGTTATGATAGAAATTTACATTAAGAATACATCAAAACAAACTTTTGAAGTGAAGCAAATACAACTTGGGAGAACATGAAGGAAAAAGTTTGAAGATTAGGAAATGCAAATACATTATCAAGACCTTCATACAAAAGTTTGGTATGTAATGATGTATTTAATACCATACAAAATATTATACGAAATACATACATATACATAAAACCTATGTATAATATAAAATTTCATATAATACTCAAAACATACATACATATGCAAGGTCCATCTTATTCAACCTTAACCCTAACATTAATCCTAGAAACCTAAAGAAGGAAAACCCTAATCCTAATCCTAAAAACCCAAGGAAGAAATTAAAATCATTTGTGAAACCCCAAGAGACATTGAGTGTTGCCTTAAAAGATGGCGGATGGTCTTTTTCAAATTGTAATTGAAAAAATAGACAAAAATAATTTCTAAGTGTGGAAATTTAGGATTATGAATTTCTTGATGGGGAAAGGCTATTGGGAGTTCATAATTGGTGATGAGAAAAAACCTCATTTCCCAAAAAACCCCACATAACAATAAATTCAAGCTAATAAAACTTAGCATGAAACTTGGATTAGCTTTCTATGAGTGTGTCTGATTCCATGATTGTGCATATTCAAGATGCAAAATCACCCAAGCAAGCTTCAAATACATTGGTGAAGATGTATAACACTAGTACACAAGTTTGCAAAATGCAGTTCAAGTAAGAGTTGCATAATTTGCATAAAAAAAAGATGAACATTAGTGATTATTCTACAAAGGTGAAAAACCTTGTAAATGTTTTTGCATTTATAAGAGCCCATGTAGATGATGAAAATCTAGTGGCCATGACCTTGAATGGATTGGAAAAGACTATAGCCAATTTGTACTTCAATTATAGTTCGAGAAACATTTCCTGATTTCTAAGACTTAATAACCCTACTTATAAGTCAAAAGATGAGAATTGTTAGTACCTCATCCAATGGAGGATCACAAGAAAGTGCTTTTTACTCAAATTCTAATAGAGGTAGAGGTAAAGGTGGTAAAACCTCATTTCAAAGTCGACACGGAAGCTTGCATGGTGGACATTATCAACATGAAGGTTAGTCTCATGGAGGTGGATGAGGAATCTTTAAAGGAAGAGGAAGTTGTGGAGGTCATGGTGGAAGTCATCGAGGTCAACAACCAAATAACGATTCAAATTACTACTACTATGGAAAACTTGGGCACATGGCAAATAATTGTTATCAAAGGGAACATGGTGCACGAAATGAAAATTTACAACAAGGCAATTATGCATCAATTAGCAATCAAGGTGATGAGCAACTGTTTATGATGCAACACATGGCAAATTCAATGATAGGAGGTGTGTTAGATAACAATGTTTGGTATGTGGATTCTAGAGCTTTAAAGCACATGATTAGTCATGGAGAATGGTTTAGAGACACAAGGGATTTGAAAACATTAAGGTTTGTGGAAACTGATGATGACATTACACATCCCATCACACAAATTGGTAAGGTGCCATTGTCCATGCATGATGGGCAAACAAAGTACTTCTAATCATAACAAAAAAATTGGTTTCCGTAGGCAAATGCAGATGGATTTGTGAGTAAATAGAAAGCAAGCTTGGTTGCCAAAGGTTATGCCCAAACTTATGACACAGACTATGAGGAGACCTATAGTCCATTTGCCAAAATGACAACTGTAAGAGCAATCATTGCTATGGCAACAACAAAAGGATGGTCTTTACATCAAATGGATGTAAAAAATGTTTTTCTTCATGGAGATTTTTCTTCATAAAGCTAATAACCAATTACAAGTACATGGATACACAAATGTTGATTAGGTTGGCAATGTTTTAGATAGAAGATCAACTAGTGGTTTCATGTTTTCTTTTGGAAGTCGCGATGTTAGTTGGAGTAGTAAGAAACAACCAACAGTTGCACTATCAAGCATGGAGGCCAAATACAAAGGTGAAATAATTGTTGCACGTGAAGTAGTTTGGTTACAAAAACTACTTTCAAATTTGGAACAGTTAGTGGATGCTCTTGTTGTCATTTATTGTGATAACATCAGTAGCATACTACTTACTAACAACCCGGTTTTTCATGCTAGGACAAAGCATATTGAGGTGCACTACCATTTTATTAGAGAAAAAATTCTAGCAAAAGAAATTGACTTTATTCATGTCAATACTGAAAATCAAATTGTTGACATTTTCACAAAGGCTTTAGGTATAGACAAGCTAAAGAAGTTTAGAAAAATAGTTGGTGTACTAGAAATGGTTTGAACTTGAGGGGGAGTGTTGAGAATGCAAGCTCAACTAGTTAAGTTTCATTAATATTGGAATGGAAAGTAACTAGGTTACTTTCACAAGGTTGAATTACTTTCTTTACTTATATTAATTTAGTTGTTTGTGGTTTGGTCTTTTAGTTAAATACCTTGGTTTTGATGGTTTGGTTTTTTTTTTTCATTGCACAAGTTTGTGTATTTCACGTAACAAGAACCTTGAGGAGTTCTTGATGTTATGTTTCATGTTTAGAGCATCATGTTTTAGTTTCTTTTCAATAAAGAAATGTTTGCATTTGAGTAGATCTCCTATTTGTTAACATTATACCTATTATTTCCATATATCTATATATGTATATTTGGAACAAGCCAGTTAAATGATGACCCATAGTTGTACAACAATAAATATATATACAATATTAAGTTGAACAATTATTTAAATTGCTTTGATTATGCTTCACACAATCTTCACGTTCATCAACCCGGACTTTGCAATCACTCTTGTAAAAGCCCTACTGCTATTCAAGTCGGTTTCGATGACGTTTGTTAGAAGCAATCGTTTCTTGAACTCACACAACATTCTAAACTCTTCATCTTTAGGGCCTTCTATTGGAACATGGCCCTGAGTTAGAACCACTGCACAAGATGTGGGATTTAACACCTTTGGAAATTCCAGTAACAATATAACATTGCAGGAATAAGAAGTGGCATATCCAGCTTCAATGGCATCAGGCCCCAACCATTGATCTATGACTGTATAAAATCGTTGTGTCGTTAAGTCATGAATGCACCATCCATCTTCACCATTGATGACTGTCTCAGGGAAACATATAGCATAGTACTCTGCCATGAGGCCGGTGGATGTGCAAAGCGCCTTGTATTCACCAAAACCCAATCTACCATTTTGCATTAGTGTTTTAGGTGCCCAACGAAACCCTTCTTTGTTCAATTTCACACCAGGTAGGAAGATGATATCATTGTGCAAGTTTTGGATGTGGAGGAGGAAAGTTTGCATGCGTTGATCTGGTGGAAGGTTAGCTAGTTCAAAGGCATCGAGGTTGAATAGCCCAGAGATTGCAAGTGTCTCATCGCTTTCTTTGCTTGTAGTCCGCCAACGGAGAGCATGTGCCACATCACTAATGTTAAGGCTACCAGGCCTAAGTTGGTGTTTTGTAAGCCGAAATAACTCCCCTCCAAGGTAAGCAAGCAAAGGGTTAAATATTTTTTCTTTTGTTAGCAAAAGCTCTTCTAAGGCTACCAACCCATCTGAAAACTCGAAAACAAGCTTCTGAGCCAAAATCGCTTCTTGGAGAGTCCAAAGCCGTTGCATCCATCTTGAAGACAACACGTATAACAATTTCTCCTCACGTGGTGCGGAAACTGAAATTGTTCGGATGCCGGAATCAATCACCAGCACAACTTTTGCTTCATTGTAGGTCTTGGCCATTAACCCTATTGCTCGTTTCCTCATATCTTTGACAACAGGGATGCAAAGTGCATCAATCCAAAATGCCCCATTCGGTGTCAATTGCTTGGTCAATGTCACAAGCCGCTTGATTTGGCATGCTGGGAGTCCTTCCTCAGTTGTGCTGCCTAATCCATCAGCCCACACATGGGATATTGCCACATAAGGCATCTTTACGGAGTCAATGGAAAGTAGCTCCTCATGGGGCAAAGGGCATTGGATCACTGGTATCTTACCAACTGACAGGGAACTAATGACATTCTCTAATGATGGCTTATACTTGTTGCAATTGCAAGTTCCTATGACATGTTTTGGCACATAATTGGTAGTATCAATCATATTCATCACACATGATTGTGTGGTGCATTTCCCATGTGCCTGAGAGGATTCTCTGATATGGGGATGTTTGCAAGTGCGTGCGTATCCCAACATGCTTACACTTCCTGACAAAATCTGAACTATGAATGGACACCATCCATTTGCAACCATGTCTGTTGTGTGTTGTAGGTATGGCCTAGTGAGTATGAACGACCATGAACCAAACCCACGACGTACAAAATTTTGTGGAAAAATTGCTCTTGAGGACACCAAAGCTTCAACAATAGACCCTATCTGGAAGAGGATATCTAACAATTCATGCGACTGCAACCCTGCATTGTAAAAGAATCCATTTGATGCATCCATCCTGAGCAGTGCATGTGCCTGATAGAGTGTAGTCTCAATGCGTTTTGCCCATTGCTGACATGGCTCCCCATTTCCAAGTTGTAGGACACGGTTCCGCCAATCCTTTAATAGTGCTGGGAAATTTTTGCTTGTCATGAACACCTTGTTCCTGTCACCACCAATATTACAGTTGTTGTCAACACCTTGTTGCAGTAGCGTGCTTTCAAGGATCTTAACTTCCATTACTGCTTCCAACAGGCCGAATGTCAACACACATTGCAATTGTGCCGCACGCTCACGACTTGAAAGAGTAAAGGTCATGGGATGTGCTGTTCTGTAATCTTTGAATGACAACAAAGGATATCCATCATGCTTTCCGCCCAACCATGGAGCATCTTTGAAGATGAAAAAATTGTCCAAAGATGGCAAAGGTGGCTTGTGTAGAGGTACCATGTTGGAAAATAACAAGTGTATTAGATAGATGTCAGAATAAATTCAAGTTGTGGTTGTTGGATATGAGTTTTGTTTCCTTTTGGTGATTTCACTCTCTTATTTTACAGCAACCTTATTCTTGCACTGGCTGATTCTGAGTTCTGTCCCATTCCTTGGTTGGACCTGTAACACACACAAACAAATTAAAAGGCTAGTTAGAAGATCCTAACCCTTATAAAATCTTAAAAAATCCATGCTGATTGAAAATCTCTTTGAAGGCGCAAATGTGGTAATGTTAGAATAGGAATGTCTCAGATATTTCATTTCCAACAACAGGTGGTACGTTCTTAGACTCAATTCCATTTCTTGATGACACAAAACCAAATTTCAGTGAAGTTGAGGTCCACTAGAATACAAGGAGGGTTTTAAAATATACAAGAGCTCTAGACATACACCCCCCTCACTAGCTACCTGATCATTTAGTTAAGTATCACAACCTTTCACCTTGAGGTGAGAAAGAAAGACCTTTCAATCATAGACAATTCAAAACTCTCCTCCAAAACTAGAGTTTTGAATAATCAACGATTCAATAATCAATCGAATCATATGCAATTACCAAGTGGACATAATCAATTATTGCACCAAGAGAATTCAACCTTGAACCTCCCTAATGATTCAATAATCAATAGAATCATATGCAACCAAGTGGACACTTCAAAAAACCAACGATTCAGATAATTCATTATTGCACAAAGATAATGAAACCTTGAACCCCCCTAATATTCTACAAGATAGATACACATTCTACTCACAGAAAAATGAATGGGATTACCTGATCTCATGGCCTGGTCAGGAATTGTGTCCAGCCAGCTAACGGAACTAGATCCCCCAATCCACGGCAGCGTTCAGCTGAAGGTCATATCTTCACGGGGAAGTACAGATTTGTAGTGCCGACATGGGAAGCA
>Ga0116230_10001360_pt1 | contig 23132 bp, 14 predicted proteins | sample S1TSphfallax_3_FD_88678 | JGI IMG/M metagenome (GOLD analysis project Ga0116230, IMG submission 88678) | Host-associated microbial communities from peat moss isolated from Minnesota, USA - S1T2_Fd - Sphagnum fallax MG | ecosystem: Host-associated > Plants > Peat moss > Unclassified | place... | reverse complement strand
GTATGTTTTATTTAATTATCCATGATAATCCTTTTTTACTGTCTAGATGTGTTTTTGATCATGAAAACAACATAATTTGAAAAACTTCCTCAAAAAAAAAATCATATATTTTGGTATAAGCAAGGCAAGGTTGCATTTTCATGAATATTAAATGTGTTATATAAAATTACTTTTTTTTTTGTTGAATATGTTTTGCTTTGTTTGGAGTGATGTTAGAGAAAGGTATCTTTGATAAATTCAATGTATAATGTATCATTGAAGGTTTAAAACACATTATTTTAAAAATATTGATATGTTTACCTTTTTTGAAATCTACACATTTTATTTACTTTAAAATGTATCATTAAAAAATAGATTTAATTACATAATTGTTTGAAATTCATGGAAACACATGTGAATTAAACTTTTGAGATTGGCACTATCATCCAACAATAGGCCCTATACAAAACATGGAAGCCATGTTTCAAACTTGAAAAAACATAATCCTTAAAAAAAACTTGCACTTGGGGCCCACTAGCTTTTTTTTATTATGAATGCACCCTATTGCAAAAAAAACTTATAGATGGTTTTTTCTTCCAGTTGACAATTTCACTCTAGCAACAAATTTGCAAAATTATTGTTTTTATGCCATGTTAACAATATGTAAATGCACACCAGTCTGCAAAACATGGGATTAGAACACAAAAAGTGAGCGACCTTACCTTATAATGACCCAAATTTGCAATCTCAAAATAATGTCTTTGTTGCCAATTAACTAGCACAAAACACCAACTTCCTAGTTTTGCCACTTTTGTGAAATCCTAAAACAGTCATAAATTGTGTTGATGTTGATCCTCCACCATTGGTTACATCTGCCAAATCAATAACCCAACTTGTGTTTGCAAAATCTAAACTACGCAACATCTATAATATTGCATTCACTAGAATCAACCACATTTCAATCACATCATCCCTTGAAAACCAAGTTGGTGTCACCTACAACTAGCACAAGATTACAAGATTCAAGATGTAAATAATCTTATACTCAATTATTCCAAAAAAACACATATTTAATTAATTTAAAATTAAAATTTTAATTCAAGACTTTATACAATTTTGGTGGGTGGAGTGAACTCCACTTGGTGGCTAGCCACTAGACTTAACAAATTAATGAACATTTTTGACTTGAATGTCATATTATAAAAAAATTCAACTACATTATTTCTAAACAAAAACAACTTTGTAATCAACAATTCCAAAAAGATCTATGTACACATTATGTTAAAAAAAATTATATCAAATATAATACAAGACTATGAATTTTCATGAGTGATTGAAAGCCAAATGTTAGTGCTCCCATTTGACATCAAGAGACTCAACCCTTTGAATTTGAAGCAAGGAGAGAGGCCAATTGGCAAAATTATGACATCATATTATCACAATAATTTTACTAATACATTTCAAAAATATATACACCAAAAGACTTTTTTAAATAAAATTGAACACCGAGTTGTCACTTGGTGAAACATAATAAACTATGAGAACCAAATGACACAACTCCCATTTAATTTGAAAAAGAAATTCAATCTTTTGAATTTAATACATTGACAACATGCTAAATTTCTAACAATGGCAACTTGATCCATCCATGTTAATTATACAATAACAAATCAATTAAGTTTCAAATTCCACCTAAAATTAAAATAGTATTTATCCTGGTGCCTAGCAAATAATAATTCATAATAGATTATCAAATAAGAAAATCACAAGTAAATGTTCCCATTGAACATAAATAAAAATTCAATTTTTTGAAATACAAACAAGGCGCAACATTCTAATAACAACAATGTCTATGCATGCAATTTTATTATTCATGTTATAACATATCCATTATTTTGAGGGTTTCACATACCATGAAAGAATGAAAGTTGACGCCTGGTGGCAACCATAGATTAAGGATCAAATGGAACAAAATAGATTATTAATTACTACTTTTCAAGAATGTACATGGATAAATTTTAGCAAAGAATAAATTTATTAAACTATATAGTTCGCAAAAAATTGCAAAAAATATTTAAAATGATAATCCAATCAATACAATGATAGAAAAGACAATGAGAAATTACAAATGTAATTTCATCAATGTCACCAACATCTTTCACAAATTGGTTGAGGCATTAGCAACATTGAGATTAACTTTACCTCTACCAACATAAATAGCATGAATACTAATTTGATTTTTGTTTGTTGTATTTTTTCAAGTAGGAAAACAGAAAAGAATAGTTGAAATGTTAAGCCGTTCTTGATACCTGAACACAACAAATACCATTTCAACAATGTTATTGTATATGTGTATGTAGGGCTCCACCTTTGACTCACAAGGTGTAATGCCATATGCCCATGCATTAACATGCATAATGATTGAGGTTGGCAAGTTTGGTGGGGCCTTATGGATTCGCCCTATGCATGGGCATTTTGTAAAATGGTATGGTCTCCCACAAGGTCATTATGTGTAGGGTAATGTCCTTGGGGTAGGGATGTTCTTGAAGGAAACACTTTCTTGAGGTAGAGCCGAGGGGTAATTATTTTAGGAACTCCCTTGCTTTGAAGTGTTATTAAAAGTAGAAATTGATGAAATTTTTTGTTTTAATTTTTTAAAAATAATTTGAAAGAATTTGAAAAAAATGACATTGGGGATTTCATTTTTCTAAATGGTTGACTTGTTTTACAAAATTATTTCCAAATACACTAGAAAGTTTTTTGGAGGTTTTTACAACATTGAAACCTATTTGCTTATTGATGCAAATAACAACATAATAATATAAAAAAATTGATGATATATGTTACTTTGGATCAAGGTAGCCTAGAGTCCCTTTCACAGCTGTGGCAATATGGGTGAGTGTATTTCTTTGTTCAATTGCTCGAAGTTTGGAAAGCCCAAAATAAATGACTTTGGCTTTTAACTTGTTTGTGAAGAGTATGTTACTGCTTTTTACATCTCGATGAATAATTGTAGGGTGGCACTTGTCATGAAGGTATTCAAGCCCTATAGAAAAGTGACCAAAATAATTTAGAATCAAGAATTTTTCTATTTTTATTTCATTAAAAAGATTTCATTCTCAAATCTATGTTTCCATCATTTGCATGAAGTTTTGAGTATGTAGATATACCAAATGTATTTGTTATGTCTTTAAAATAAAGGATAATCATAATTGTGAATAGAAGGGTCAAAACACTATATTAGGGGTGAAAATAATTACTTTATAAAAGAATAATTGTGAATCCCTTTTAGACCTTTTAACTTAATCATATGAAAAAATTAAATAAATATGAAAATTTCAAAATGTGAAAATTTTATTAAATTATATTGTGTTTCATTTGAAAAAAATCATAATTTTGAATCATACCAAATTATGCAAACTATTTTAGGTTTTATTTTCTTTTACATAAGCTACAACTTTTTTATATTATGTCATCTACATTACACCCCATTTACATGTCGTAAAGAACTCTTCAAATTTTGAGATTTTGAAATATACATTAAATTTTTAAAAGTTTAAAATTCTACAACTTTAAAATTATGATTTTTTTTGAGTGTGCTTGTAGTAGTTAATATGATCTAATTTTTTTTTCCATCAAAATTCCTTTTGCCTTAGTCCTTTGCAGAATAGATTACTTTTGATGCAATAATTGTTCAAATTCAAAAATCTTTTACTAAAACCAAAACCTAGATTTAAACTTAAAGAATTTTAAGTTTGATTTTCTCAACACTCATATTAATGACTTAGCATAAGTTAAAATGATTCACAGAATTTTAAAATGTCAAAACAAAAATATCTATTATATAATTTAATTTAATTTTCAAAAACTGCCAGCACCCTTTATGGTTCTTATTAACATGTTTCAACCTGAAAATAATTAAAATTGGAATGCATGAAAGGTAAGTTTATTTTATGTTCATTCTAAGTATCTTTACATAAAAATATTTTTGCATTTGTCCTTAGATTATGGATAAATTTTATTTTGTTGAATGTATTTTGTACAGAAATTAAAAATCTAGAATGGCTTGAATGCATCCTATCTTCAGCCAATTTTCTGTGACTTGTTGAAATCAAGATCCTTAGCAAAGTAGTTCTAGAAATTTTTGAAATGAGATATACCTTCTGCAACTTCCAAAATAATTCTTGTTCTTTGCTTCCAAGTCAATGGGTTTTGCTAGCACCTTCCCCTGAAAGCAAACAACATGTGGTGTATGTCAATTTTGTACAAGTAGGTTGCCAATTCTTTTACAAAACTTGAATGTCTTATAATAATTACAAGTACTAGATAGTGGAAACTTATTTTGACCATATGTGGTACTAACCAGATTCAAATCATAGTATAGGTCCATTCTACTTGCTTGGCAATAACATACAAATTCAATCACTTTAATTCATTTGGTGCCCATTTCTTAGATGGGTTCAAATAAATTCTCAACTTTTTAAAAACATGCATATTTCTCGATTGGTCTCCATTACTTAGATAACTTCAAATAATTTGTTGTTTTCCATTCTATCATTAATTCATTATGACAAAATGTTTACAAACTTAAACAAGTGAATAAGCGCAGGTGAAAAAAATTAAAGCTTTGCATTGTTCAACATCACCTAACCTATGTTATGATATTCAATTGACACCAAAGTTTGCTGACCATTGATTTTCACATTTTCAATTATTTATTTATGTCTAATGGTAGCTTTAGTAAAATATCATTTAATAAAATAATGTAGCTGACTTGAATCCAAATATGTCAAAGACCTTTCTTTCATGTTTGCAACTTTCATTGAATTCTGACATAGATAACCACATACGTTAGTAGTAATTTCAAAATACTATTAATTGAAATTGATGTTTTTGTGGTCATAAGTCATTACCATTTAGAGCATTTCTCAAGTCACCTCCACTCACATATTCATAAACAAGCATCAAATGTTCACGTGCCAAGCAATACCCAACAAGTGAGACAAGAGATTTGTGGTGCACTGTAGACAAGAGCTCAATCTGCAACAAAACAAAAAAGAAAATTTTCACCACCTATGGATGAAAACATGTAAGAATTGGTCCTTTTACACATTTGAATCCAAGTTTCACACATAGGATTTTTTTTACCTTTCATTATTTTCTTGCAATTGTACAAGCTTCTCACCTCATTGAAGAATTCTTGTTTGGTTTGGTGAGAAGTTGTTGATAAAGTCTTGACAACAACTTCTTGCCCATTGACCAATTTGCCATAATACACACCACCAAATCCCCCTATACCAAGTGTTCTTTGGAAATTATTTGTTGCTTGCTTGATTTGGGCTGATGTTAACTTTTGACACCTTCCACCATTTTGTAGTCGTTGTTGAAGTTCCTTTTGAATTGGATCAACCAAAACTAACCCAAAAATAAATAAAAGTTAGTTCTGGTAAGCTTTTAAATGATCAAAGCATTCATGATCCTCCATGTATATATCTTCAATTCAAATTCAGGAACTTTCCAAACCCCAATATTCTTTGTGTCTCAACAAAAACTACTTCCAATGGTGGGTAATGGTGGGTGTGAATATAATTATTCATCCATGGAAATGAATAGTTTTTTGCCCAAGTCAACTAACTTGTAGTTATTTTTAAGTGAATTTTTTTCTTTAATTATCTCAAGAAGACTAGTTGCACTTGGAACTCCTCAGTCTCAGCATTAATCCTCGACATGTTTGGTTCGCCAGTCACTACTTCTAGTGTTACTGAAAGTGTTGCTTCGAGGGATGCTTTAGTCACCCATTAGTCGTTGATCTCTAAATCCATATAAGGTCTGAGAACTATTCAATCTTCCTTCTACAAGGACTACTTCCTCACTAGACTCCGCACGCTTTTTCTAGCGCACTAACATTAAGAAGTATCTGAAATCGCACGTCAAATAGTACTCACCGTCTGAGCCGTCTCCATAAGGAGCTCCATACCAAGGCGCATGTCCATACTGCCAATCGATGTCGTACCCGTTCGTCGCTAGAAGAATGATAGTCAGCTGGCCGCACGTACAAGAGGGGAGGAGAACTAGACTCGCCACACCCAACACTAACAGAAGACGCACTTCATCAAGCATCTTGCGCAAGCTACTAGGACTAAAGCTTCAAAAAACTGCCCAAAACCAAATAATGATATGCAAAAACAAATGCACTGATACACAGAACTAGCTGTAAGCACCGGCAGTGATTATGACAGTGTGCTAGCTAGCTGCTGCTGCTGTGTCTGGGGTTGACAAAGCGAATCGTGCACTGAAACTTTATAATGACTCAATGAGTTCTGATTTTCTTCGAGTATAGGAATTCTAGCTGGGGTCATTATTAGTTGACATTGGAATGCAGAGAGGCTGGACCGTACCTAGAATTTGTCAATCCGTTGACTCGTGATTTCTGGTATAATTCAAGCAGCAGATCACAAGAAGTTTGCATTGACCAGCACTAGCTAATGCTTTAGACCTAGGACGCATATGAAGTACAAGTCCGGCCGTGCTAGAGTTCTTCCCAAAAAATATTGATCTAGACTCTAGATTCTTGGGTGCTGCTGAAATCTCGACAACAGGCTCCTGAAATCAGGTGGCACTCCGCACTGACAACAGTACGACTGATCTTCTTCTTCTTCTTCGCTACGCGACAAAGCTTTGACTGAGTTCCACTTCCCATGGATTGATCCAGTACTAATTACCCCACATGCTACATGGATTGATCCTGTTACTGGGGGTGAATTGATCCAGATGACCCACTTGATATTCGTCGTTTCTGTAATTCGGTGCGCGTAATTTCCTACAACAAATTGGCACGCCAAGCTTGTTCTGTGCAGCAAGTTGTTGCCCCGGCAACCCGCTTCACCCGGTCTACTTCAAGTATTATTTTCGTGTTCCGTGCCTTTGATCAGTGTTTACATACAATGGAATTTTCTGAACGGGCAATCGTGGCCAGGATTTTCGATGGGAATTTTGTTTTTCTGTTTTTTAAAAACAGATATTTTCGACTTTGCCCAGTGTTTTTTATTAGCAGACCATGTGTGTACTTATACATGCCATGAATATTAAGGTCTGCTGTGGCAAATTATTTTAAATTTTCTTGACCACATTATAGGATATAATCTTCAGCGGATGATCACACACTAGGAATAACCTGACCAAAATCTTTGTTGGAATCTGCCACCTCAGACCTTAATTCGACATTATGGAATGGTCTCACCCTGCCCCCATTATGTTGGGTGTGCCACCAAGCAAGCTCCCCTTAACAGGCTCACCTGACGCCCTTACCCAACACAATGGACTGGGGCTTGACCATTCTATAGTACATGTGCATCTAGTGTTTCAAACAGACAAATTGGTTCATCGTGGAAGAAGTGCTCATCATGAGCTAGAACTTGGCACATTGTGCCACACAAATTTCCCATACCTTGCAAAGGTTGTACATCTCCTCCATACTTCAAACCAAACTTTTTTGTCTGTACTATTTACTATTATTGGGTGTAAGCATGGTGTGTATTATATATACTTTTTTTTTAATAATCATAAATTAAGCCTTGATATATTTATACCTTGTAAAAATAAAATGTTTGTACCTTACATTGTGCGAAGTTAAGAAGGCATCCTAATGTATTGTGTATCTTAATTTAAACATGTACACCTAAAAGTCACCATTTGTCAACATCATCTCAACACCCATTGCTTTAGATCCCCTGTTGATCATCCCACATATCTACCCTTTGACCATCAACCAATGTGATCCCTTTGTTTTCAAGGGAAATAAGTTTTATGCTTACACTTTTGTTCCATTTCAGTTGGACAAAGAACTATTTGCACCTCCTTGACATTACTTAAAGAGATTTTGATTAAATCCTCTTGTTTTGTGTATGAAACTTTTTCCTCCTATTTTTTCCTTCTTTCCTACTGAATTGTAAATTGCATGGTTCATATTCAGCTATGTTCAACATGACCTTTTAGAAGTTTGTTGCCACATTCAATACATCCACCTAGTTCCCTATGATCTTGATTCTTGACTCGCTATCAAATCCCATTTGCTTAGAATTGTTTGATCATAACTCTTCTTTTGTTTTAATATCATGATCAAGGCTAATTTGATGCACAATGCTAGTAACTTCTTGGTTTGTTGTTAGCTAGTGCCTCTTTTCTTTTCCATCTTTTCACTTGTTATTAGTTTAAGTTTTTCCTTTCAGGGATAGACCAATGCTATGAATTATTGTTCTTTTCATTAAATAATTATTTCGTTTATTTTTTCTCAATAGTTATTAAACATGCTTACTAATTTACATGTTGGGGGAAAGTTTATGTGTTGGCTCATGATGTTGCATAATTCAAATATTTGACTCTATCTTCATATATCTTTTTAAATTGTTTAATAAAGGTATGTTCACACCTATTGTTAAAACAATGATAACTACTTTTTAAGAAAATGTTAAAATACTAGCATCCACACCTAATGTTATGGTTACCATTAAAAATGATGTGGCATCCGACATGGCATTCAATGACAATGCATTGTTAACAAAAGAAGTAAACTAATTGAGAGTGGTAAAATGTTACTAAAATAAATTAAAAATGAACTATGGAATAATGTTAAATTATCTAGCCCAAAGTCAACCATAAGTTTGAGGTAAATTAAAAGCTTCAAAAAACTTTATTGCACTTGAAATCCAAGCACCACTATTGGAGCTTCTTAGCAAAGTTCGAATGGAACTGCAACACAATTGCATGTACGCCATTGCCAAATCTTCTTGATTGTAACATAATTGCGAATATGCCATTGCCAAAGCTTCCTGATTGTAACATAATTGCACGTATGCCATTGTTGGAACTTCTTAATTGCAATGTGATTACAAGAATGCCATCACCAAAACTTCTTGACTATAACATGATTACAAGAATCCCATCATCAGAGCTTCTTGATTGCAATGCAGCTACACATACACCATCATCGAACATTACAAGAAATCATGACCTTTGAAAAAACCAACTTGACCAAAGTGTCCACATTGACCAAAGGGTATGTCCATTTTGATTAAAGGTTTGGGGCATAAAAAACACATGTTACATGTGACCAATACATTCAACTATAATGACATTTCTGACCTAGTGTTAAGCTGAAGATCTGGTCAAAATGGACAAATGTCCATCAAATTGGCCATATTGAATGGATAGGGTTTAATCAAATTAACCATCATGATTTGACTTTTAGTCAAATGAACCATTATGATTTGACACTTATTCAAATGAGCATGGCTCATTTGATGATTTAGCCTACATTTTAAACTTAAGTTACTTATTTAACCTAACATAACTAGTAGGTTAGGCTAGGCTTAGACTACCTATCTAACTTAACATGGTTAATAAGCTAATAGGCTACTTGTTAGGTAATAACCTAGTTAGTAACCTAACTAGGTAGGTTAACCTAGACCTACCTAATAGGTTACCTAAGACATAATTTAAGATTATTAAATAATTTATAATTAGGTAGTGTAAGCCTTTTAGGTAGGTATCCTAGGTGACCTAGGCTTATTAAATAAACTTATTAACCATGTAGGTAGCCTATTAACTTAGGCATATCATAGGTATGTAGCCTAGGCCTACTAGGTAAATAACATAGGCCACCTAGGCCCATTAGGTAGGTAGGTAGCCTAACCTAAACTACTTAAACCTACTAGGTAGGTACTTAGGTTACTTAGGTACGTAACCTAACCTAGGCTACCTAGGTAAGTACATAGCCTAACCTAGGCCTAGGTAGTTTAGGTTAGCCTAAATTAGGCCTAATATGTAAGTATATAACCTAACATAAGCTACCAAGGCCACCTACATCATAAACTTAATATTTCATGATTTAGTAATGGAAATTGTGCAAAATTTGTTCAATCATAATTTGTATGTTTCACGCACTAATATTATGTATTGAAAATAGATTTAAAGCATAGATTTATTAGAAGATGTGAAATTTGTGTGACATTCATTCATTCATTCATAGGTTCATACTTCATTCACCAACACATTTATCCGTGTGTCAAACATATTCTCAATGTATGATATTCATACATAAAATGTACAAACCTATGAATGAACAAGCTTCGCAAGATTTTCATTATTCATTTGTCACATGTTAAATTTGTGATGTAGGCCTATTAGGTAGGTATGTAACTAACTTAAGTTAAGCCACCTAGGCTACTAGGTAGATAGTTTAACTTAGTATTAAGTAAATAGCTTAAATTTAAACCTACCTAATAAGTTAGGCTACTTATTTAATGTGCATAGGCTCAATCTAATAATAGGTTAATAAGTATTTATGTAACCTATTAAATAACATAAGCATAGGTAGCTTACTTAGTAGGTACCTATCAGGTTTAATAGACTATAACCTACATGTTATTCAAGTATAAGCATTTATTAATAGGTATTTCTTACCTACCTAGCTTAACCTACCTATAACCTATCTATTTATGTAAGTAGTGTAAATAAATTCAAGTTCATTTAGTGCAACATGTTGAAGGAAAAGTCATGGAAGTTGATTTTAATATGTTGCTTCAAAATCATGTTCATTACAATAAGTTGTCCAAGAAAATCACCTTATGGGGTGGTGGTGCAATGGTTAAGGACTTGATCAATGTGGAAGTGAGGAGTTCAAGTCCCCACACTTACAACCTAGGCTACCTTGGCTACTTAGGTGACCTAATTAAGTATCTTAAATTGCAAAGATTACTAAACCACCTAGTTTAAACTACTTGGCCTAGCTTAGGGGGCTTGGCCTAGCCTAAGTGGCTTGGTTTCACTAGTAGAAAAATGTTAATTTGTGATTACAATTTGTGACTTAAAAAACAATTACAATCAACTTTGCAACTAAAAAATCCTTTAGTTGCATAAATGAAGTCACATTGAACCTTTAGTTGCAAATAATGGCTTAATGTGATGTTAACACATTTCACATGGATGAAATATGTTATCAACATATACATTTCTATCCTTTAACTAATGTATAACATTTGCAACTACTAACCATTCTTTTACAACTAATAAATAACCCGATCACTAATTGCCATTTGTCAACATAATATTTTTTTGGGCAAACATTTTTAATTATTGAAATATCATCACAAATTTATAAATTTCATGGATTCATTCCAAATCTGTGCGAAATCTGTTATTTCATGGTTTCATATCATTTACAAACGAATGTCATGCATAATTTAAATATGGAAAACAATACGAATAGACACATAAGATTTGTGTTTAAACAATGCACACGACATCGATGTTCAAATAGTACAAGTAGATGATTGACATTCGTGACTATTTCATACGAACCTATGAAAAACAAATTTCACACAACTATTATTACCAAATCATGACCCATGAAGTTTGTGATGATTAATCTAAGCCATCCATTATGGATGACCATAAATTTCAACACATACTTTAATCAAATTTTGACACATGGTAAAACTTGGAATTTTTTTAATATATGATTTTATATAAAATATAATGAGGAAAAATCAACATGGTTTGATTTCAACTATTTACATGATGACACTTGGACAAAGGAAAATTTAACACATGGCATTTGGAATAAATTTTGATGAAAATAAATTTTTATTTAATTCTTGATTTCAACCATCCATTATGATTATTCAATTTAAATGTATTTATATTGTGACATGTGGCATAATCAAAAAGTTGCCACATGGCATAATGATTGAATTTTGGAATTTTATTTTATTTTAATTACTTATATAGATGGGTAGGTAGGTAAAACTATGTGCATAAAAAATACCTACCTATTTAAGATACATACCTACCTAAGCTACTTACTTACCCACCTAACTACTTAAGTAAAATGGTAAATAGATGGGTAAGAAGGTAGAAAAATAGGTAGGTTGTAAAGTAACCATGTAAATACTTTTATTTTATTTTATGTTTTACTTCTAAGGTTAAGCTTCTTTGAGCTCATCATAAATGGCACATGATTTTTAGTGTGAATCCAAAAAGAAAGCACCTTTTTTATATATATTGTAAGATGACATTAAAAAACAAAACATATGGGTTAAACCTTTTAATTACACTTTAGTCGCAAATTCAATTGTAACTAAAAATGATTCTTCCACAAGTTTTGTGCTTGCTTTTGGTTTGGAAAAATATTCAACTAAATAGGTAAGAAATAAGTAACAAATTAACTAATTAATTAGCTAATAATTAATTATCTACCCACCCACCCACTTACAAAATTATTTACTACATTTTTTTAAAATTTTTTTAATAACTTTATAAATAAGATTGATCATTATTTTTTCATGGTTTCCAATAACTAATCAATTGGTTCATAAAAATAATTCAAAATTAATAATAAACTATTTCAAGAAATAATTATTTTATATTTAATTAATCAAGTCTCAATTTAATCATTTAAGTTTTTAATATATCTAATTATTTTGCAATTATTTCTAAACTAATAATTTTGTATTTATTCAATTACTTACATTATTTTTACTTCTAAAAATAAACCTTTTAAATTGCTAGCGATCAATTAATTAAATATAAAATAATTATGTATTACTTGATTATCTAACAAAATAAATTATTAACTAATTGGTAATTCATGAATATTAACTATAAATGAATAGAATTCTAATTTATCAACTTAATTAGTAGATATTAAATGAATTGTAATAAACCACTAACATTAACTGATTAATATTTATTAGATATTAACCATAATTCTGATTAATAAATATTAACTATCACATAGTAGAATAAATATCATTAAAATAATAAATAAATTACTAATTCATATTGAAGAAATATTATTAATAATAAATTAAGTATTAGAAAAACTAATAAAATACGAAATTTACTTTTTTATTAAGTAAAAATAAATCAATTTTAATTAATCATTAATAGTAACTAGAAAATTTAATTTGTGAATAATTTATTATTTATTATTCATTGGCAGACTAAATATTTATTAATTAGTAATCATTAGCTATTAACCATGACTCTTGATCACTTGGGAGTCCCAAAAAAAAATGTCATTTGGATGTAGCCCCTGTAGATAATCATAGATTATAATATAGGGAGGGGAGTGGTGCCTCCTCCCAAAGGTTGTGAACCATGTAAAACTTATGTTTGAAGTTGTCCCTATTAAATTCGTCACACCACTGGTGGTCAATTTGCATTAGTCCTCCTTTTTCCTTGATTGTGCAAGTTGGTTTCATTTTGAATTATTTCTTATGAATTCCCCTTAGTCCCATCCTGAAGCTTCTTCATGCCCTTTTACCCCAAAAGTGCGACGAACTAAGGAACATATCCTGGTTCATTTCTTTTTTCGTTGTTTTAATTTGAAACCCACATTTGAATTCCTTAAAGAATTTGGGGCATGTCATCTTTCAAAGTTCCAAAATTAGGACTATTTTTGTTTTGAAACTTTAGATATTCATATATTTTTCAATACAAACTTATTTGGAGCATGCGAAGATAATATCTTATAGCCCTCAAAAAGATCTTTCCAATAGTGAATTACATGCCCCAATAAAAGATCATTTGACCACTACTCTAATGGGATTTGTGATCAAGATTCAAATTTTCAATTTGATTCTTGGCCTTTTTTTTAACATAATTCATGCATTTCAAGTTTAAATGAACAATGTGAGGGCATTTTAGGTATTTACATTTCAAAACCTTTTTAATGGTATCTAGGGGGCCAATTTGGTATTTGTTTTTTTTTTCAACCAAGGTTTTAAACATTTAGGACTTTCACATGAATGTGATTCCCAAAGTGAAAGTGAATTTAAGAGTCATTGGGCTCCATCTTTTGCACTATCCCCCATTTGTGAAAATGTGTTTCACACCTAAACACATTTTCTTGGTCTCATGGGCCCTTGCACTTTACATTTAGTTGCAAACTTTATGTTAAGGTTATGACAAAAGAAAAAAAATTACATTGTCTTAAACAAAGTGTTTAGATTTTTTGCATGGATATTAAAATATTCACAAGCCTTGTTTCATTCTTGTTTACCTTCTTCATAATTCTTAAGCTAAGTTATAAATTTTTGCAAATATGATTGAATAAACTTAATAAAAACATATTGGAAATTTTGACACATTTTTCATTTGTTGTCACATGTTAATAAGAAAGTAGAGCCAAAACAAGAACCTTAAAACCTTTCCTTCCAAACCCAAACATTTATAATTCATAATCGATCTTAGAGCAATTGTGATATCATTTAAATTTGAACCTTCATATTTTATATAAGGATTTTTTTTTTTTTCTAAACCCATATTCATTCAACAATTCTATCTAATTTCTTATAAAGGTTTGACTAGTAGCTTTTATTGCCCTGAACAAACCAATAATGACATCCTTTGGCTACCAATGAGCCCTTAAAAAAATTATCATTACGAAAAATGTCATTACAACCAAATTCATACATCAAAATTTATTGTTGTAATATTACATTGTACAAATTTTGGCAAAACATATTTTGTTTTTTTTCCCACCAACTTTGGGAATACTTTTCAATTTTTTTTTTCCTTCCATCACAAATTTATCAAGCTTCATAGATTCATACAAAATTCATATGAATTTTATGTTATGGTTAATACAAATGATATTTTTACATATTCAAATGGATGAGACATTGTTTTTTAATGACATATGTGAATATTCATGTTTAATACAAAACATGCACTTAATTTTATACAAAATTACATCACAATAATTGCACAAATTTAGTTAATATGTAAATCCTACATACTTCACATCAAACCATCATAAGTAGAAAAAGATACATCATTTATATAGAGGTAATACATATATTTTTGTGTCATTTTTATACTTTGAAGTTCATATATTTTGCATAAACATATTGTTTTAGGATTTTTGCATATATTCTATTAAAATTTCATTATATTGAAAGTTTGTGATGTAAAGGAAAAATCACTCAAGGGCATAAATGCAAGGTTAAACATTTCATCCAAATACTTTCCACAAATTACATTGGCAAGCGATTTTTGAAAACTAAAAGGCCTAATGTTGCAAAATTTCTTTTGTTACAAATCATTTTCTTAAAAGCATTTTTTATAGAAATGTTTTTGAATTTTTTTTGTTAAACAAGTTATACCTTTTTTTTGTTGGTTGCCTTTAAACAATTCTTTTTAATGGACTATTGACCTCCTTTTCAAATGTTTTATAATAATGGTATGGTTTTTATTCAAACGTTTTTTGAAAATTTTATACTACTTGTTTTGTAATATGAAATTAAATTTTTTGTTGTTTGAGTTCTAGGATTGAATGAATTTATAGAATTGTTGTGACAAAAAACTCAATGCATCATTTTAAGATTGTCAACCAAATTCTTTGTTATCATTAACATATTAAAAAGCCTAGCAAAATGTGTTTTTGCCATGAGACATCCATTTAATTTTCTAAGCATGCAACTTTTTAAAGTTCATTTTCATTATTTCTTTTTCATTTTTAGGAATTTTGTTGAATTCTATTTCCAAACTACGATAACCTTTAGACAATTCTTCCTTAGGAATAGCGTTGAAAAAAACTTCACATGTTTGATTATTAGTTGAAATTATGTTTTCATTTTCCCTTGACTAATCCAATTTTCAACAAATTTTCAAAAATTTTATTTAACAAGAATGTAGAAAATGAAATAAACAATTAATTTACCAATGTGTGGTTTTAAGTTTTTGCAAATTAATTTAACTATCTAAAACATACAATACAACTTGAAACATTAAGTATCAAAATTTACAAGGTCAAAATAACTCATTGCACCTTCATCTTTTCATGTAAAAAATGAATATGCAAACTACAATTCAATGCAAAAAATATATGAACCCTATAAATAACAAACATTTTTTTTAATGTTGAAATGTTTAAAGCTTAATAACAAACAAAGATTGAACTTGGAACATAAAAAAATGTTTCACCAAAATAAATGGAAAGATGGACATTAATGTCCAAACAAAAAACCATAAAATTACAAGCATATTTTGAAAGTCATATTTGAAGAAACAAATCAATGGTGGATCCAAGCTCTTCACTCCCAAACTTACACAAAAAAAAGTTGGGGGAAATACCAAATTGACAAATAAAAATAAGAGGATGTAAACAACAACACAAGGAACCAAGCAACAATCCAAAAGGAATTGAATACTATTAAAAGAAGTCGAGTAAAACTAGGAGAGGAGCTGAACAACACAACAAAAGGAACTAAGTAGCATAATAAAATGAACTAAGCAACAATAAGAAATTTACTAAATAATAACAAAAAAAGATCTAATTAGCAACAAGAGGAATCAATTAATAACAAAAGGAACCAAGTAGCACAACAAGAGGAGCTGGCCAACAATAAGAAGAGGTGAACAACAACAAAAATAAAATAAAATACCAACAAGAGGAATCAAGTAATAATAAAGAGTTAAGTACCAACAAGAGAAACTTAATAATAGGAAGAAGAATTGAACAACACAAGAAAAGGAACTGAATAACAATAATAGAAATAAACTAGCAATTAAAAGAATTGAACAACAGCAAAAGGAACTAAGTAGCATAACATGAGGAATTGAACAACACAATAAAAAGAACCCAACAACATAATAAAAGAAATTGAGTGGCAACAAAAGGAGTCACCCCAACAATAAGAAGAACTAAATAGAACAATAGAAGGAGCCAACTAGCAATAAGAAAAGAGCAAAACAATAACTAAACATCAATGCAAGAGGAGTGAATAACAAGGCATGATGAGTCAAAAGAAAAGTCAAAGAGCAACACTACAAGAGGAGTCAAATAGCAAACATAAAACAAGTTGAACAAACCCAAAAAAACCTCAATTTCACAATGAAAAAATTATGTCCATTGCAACTTGTCTAATGTAACTAAAAAATGTTTGATGCAACCAGATTATAATTAAAAATTGTTTGATGCAATTAGACTACAACTAAATAGACAAGTTGCAACAAACATGATTTTCTCATAATGTTTATAAGCCACAAATTTAAAAACAAACTTGAATTTTTAGAGCATCACAAAGTTCTAACCTTTAATGCACCAAAAACATTGTATAACAAAGTGGGACCCAAGTTTTTTCTTTTGGAGAATGAAAAATTTTGAAAAAGTTTTAGCATTCAAACCATTGTGGAGGCACCACAAGAAACTTGAAACCATATATTTATTCTTTTGGGAACCTAGGATACTTAGTTGAAAATTAAAAATTGTACCTTGCTCTATTTAAATACCTTATCAAGGTTTTTTTTTTAGATTGAAATAAAAGGTTAGGGTCTTATTAAGGGTCGATTCTCACCGCAATAAAACCCTATGGGTTAGATATCAATTTGGATATCATTTTAAGTGATATCCAACAATTGTTTTAGTGAGGACCACCTTGAACTTTTGGCCAATTTTCTTTCATTTTTGATACCCACCCAACACTAAAAGAAACCTAGGCATTTGATATGGAAAGAAAGAAGTAGATATGTTCTTGGCTTTGGTTTTGGTATTGAAGGGGGATTGAGGAATATGCCAATTAGTTTAAATGTGATAAAATAAGGATGGATGAAAGCTAGAAAGTTCATCACATAACCCAATTTCAAATACTTATTTCCATTAGTAGTTTGTTATTAAGCAATTTCTAGTTATTCTTTAATTAAAAAAAACTCTAGCTAACATCATAAATAGGTTCAATGTAACTTCCTAGGTATCTCATAACTTTGGTAAGTGCCTAGCTGTCTCCTTGGATGATTCCTAGATAGACCATAAATAGCTTTCTACTTGATCCTTAGGTATCTCTTAACTTTAAAAAATTTGTAGCTAACCCTTTAAAAAGGTTTTGTGTAATTTTTAAATCTTTCATAGTAACATAGGGAGTCCCTAAATCAACATATAAACACATACAAGACACAAGACACTAAAGAAACTCAAATCATCATGGGTTGAAAAGGAAATTTAAGTTTCATCTATTATTTTTTGTTGGCATAATCCTTACCTACATTTTGACATTTTGAATGTCGTCCTTAATTTTGGTGAAAGTAATTATCTCCTAGGTTTTAGGATCTTTGTGATAATTTTAGTACATAAAAGGAACCCAAGAATTTTATAAAGCATGAACACAATTTTGTCAATGGATTTGGAATGCATGTTATCAATTGGAACCTGTCCTTCAGAAGTTGCAGGGCATTTAGAAAAATGAAATGCTTGCTTGAAAGGTCTTTTGAAATGTGGAGGCATGTTTTTTGGAATTTACTTTTAAATAGATCTTTTTGTTTTTTTGTTAGCCCATAGTGTGAAATTTCCCCTAAAAACTTTTTGCTAATTTATAGAATTTGAAATTTCAATAAGCTTGGGGTTTTAATAGCAAGGTCGAGTGGTCATTTTAGAATTTTTAATACCCGCTGATTCTGGTTTACTTTTTTAATAGTGTAAAAATCAAAGAACCTTCAATGGTTAAACCAACTTCTTGAAAACTTTCCTGAAACAAAGAACCAAAAGTCTTTCAAAAGCCCTTCGTTATTTATGAAATAGTTGACAATTTTATATAAATGAGGTTATTTGCAAGGTTCTTATTTTTTTGAGAACTATAGTCACTTTAATATATTAGACTAGGTCATTAAATTTTCTAAAAACCAATGCTAAAACTATTTCTTTGGTTATCAAGGAATCGTGGTTATATAGGCATTCAAGGACGACCTTGATGACCACCAGTTATTTGATTCCATTTTTGGACCACAATGAACCAACAACCACCAATGCACCAATTGGTCATTCTATCCACTGGATGGGTTGCATTTTTTCATTCGACGCCAGATGGGGTTCATCACAGTCCATATTTTTTTTATTGTTGACCACTGTACTTTTTTTTTTTGGGTTTTTGGTTGTTTTTCCCTTAGACTTGACCTCACACAAAATTACCCTACTCGCCTTCCTACCCTCATAAGTACTGCACCCACCTTGGTACTTTATTTATTATCCCCTATTGACATAACTATGTTAATAACTAGTTATCCCATTGACCTAGTTATTATATTAACTACCTACCCTACTAACCTAGGTACCCTATTAATTACATACCCTATTAATGTAACCATTGTATTAATTACCTACCCTATTGACCTGGTTACCCTACATACACAACCACCTTATTGACATAAGTACTTTATAAACCTAGTCATCTTGATAAGGTAACTTGTATTTTATGTACTAACTTGCCTATCTACCTAACTACCTTGCTAGTGTAACTTTCTTCCTACCTATTAATTTGTTTACCTACATGCCTACCTACCTTAGTAACCTATCTACCTTGCTCCTTGAACTTACTTTCTACTTATTAACTTGCCTACTAACCCAACTACCTACCTATCCATTATGTTTACTTACCTATCTATGTTTTTTACATAGCCAAATACCTAATAAACTACCTATTCATTTTTTCCAACTCCACCCCCTTCAATCCTACCTATCAATTTATTAAGGTTCGCCCTAATTCATGGATGATGAACATAGGTCCCCATATGTAAGTATTAGAAACAATTTATAGTGGAAAAAATGCCATAATTACAACCATTTTGGTTTAGTTAATGCATATTTTATTAAATTTTGTTTACTTAACTTATTATGGAATGGACATTACAATACATCTTTTCATGTAATTATTATAAGTTTGTACTACTAAATTATGGTTTAAGTTTAGGGTTGGGACACATAAATTAATTAGTAAGTTTTTCACAATGGTATAGTAATTAACCTAAAGTAGGTTAAATTTGGGGGGAAATTTTTAGGGTTTACACATATGTGAAGTAATACAATTTCATTCTATATCTTCTTCAAAGAGAGTGGAAAAATTTAGGTTGGAGAGATCACACAAAGGTAAAAGACATATCTTCTTTTTTGGTTTTGCATTATATAATTTGTATAGTTTTTTGGGTTTAGCACATATATCAATAGGATTTTTTTTTTGTTAGGGTTTGTATAATTAGGGTTATAATAGGGCTTATGGAAAAATATCATTTGGGTTTTTAGGGTTACGCTTTATGATTTAGTGTATAGGAATTTGGTTAATATATTTTAGGGCTTAAGGTTCATACTTTAAACTTTGCTCATTATATCAATTTTTAAAAATCTTATCACTTGTTTAGATCTATACCATAATTATGAATTTCCTTTGTTTACATATGTTCCATAGGTGTTAAAGTTCAATATTTTCTAACCCATTTTTGTACGAATTATGATCTTTTAGGGTTGCATTTTCAATTGGGAGTACAAACTTTGGTGGAACGTTGTCATCTTTTATTTCTAAATATATGCATTTGTCTGTTGTTATTTCTTTTGTTTTGTGTTTATATTTTCACAATTCAACCTCTTTTCATTTCTTAGTTATTGGATATGAAATGGGTGTCAAGTTTCATTAAATATACAACCATAAATAAATGTTTTATACCTTTATTTTGATATTTCATATTCAATATCTCTTTATAGTTTGATTTTTTCATACCCACATGCGAATAATGCATTTACTCCCCACAACCAACGTGGGTTTTATGGCCTAAGGTAGGTATTGCATTTTGCACCTCTCAAACAATGTGCATTAATGATCATTATGTGGGTTTAAGGTACAATTCGGGTATTGCATATGTGAACATTTTCAATGATGGAAGGTTTCATAGCTTAATGTGGGTATTGCCAAAGTTTGTTTTAGTATATGGGTTCATGATGTAAATATTGTATGTGATGTACATTGGAATAGTAGGTATTTTATATCATGATATGGGTGTTGTAATGGGAATTCCAAGTCACAACATCGATTTTAAAGGAGCTATGTATGTAGTGCATTTTGGGTTTTTGTTCAATGATGAATGTTTATAGAATTATAAATTCTCTTGGTGCAAGAATTTGTCCTACTTCCTTCAATCATGGGAAGGCTTCCAAAGTCCCATTCCATTCATGTCGAAAACCCCACCAAGTCCCCTTTTTCAAATAAGGACTTGGTGTGGAGGTTTGGGATACACCATGGAGGGCAAAATAAAGTGACCATTCAATTTGCTTATGTTCCATATGCTTGCATCTTGGAATTCTTGGAAGGTGAATGAGGGGATACGAGCACCCATGCGAAATGGAATGTTTACAAAAACTTTCCAAGCCAAACAAATGTCAAGCAACCAATTATCAAAAACTACTTCAGGCATACGTGGTAAACATTTATGGCATTAACCTTCTTAATTTTTTAAATTCATATACCAAAAATGTAATCATTTACGTCTTGAGAGTTTTTTGGTTTAGGTATCAATGTGGATATGGACCAAAAGACTATTGAAAAAACTCAACCCACACTCAATCTATTAAACAAGGATGTCTAATGTCATTTTCAATCAAACATTTATACACACAACCTGATGTGGTTGAGATCACAATTTATCATAAGGCCCATACACAAACTGATGGGTCATTTGCACATGGTAAGCATGACCCAAAATCCATTTCTTGTATGTATTGTTATGTTCCACGCATGTCACAAGCATTGAAGGACCACATATGGGCCCAACTAAACTTAGGTTACATGGCCATACAAATATATGACAAACATAAAGCAACTTGGTGGGAATGTGTGAATGCGGGTCAAAACATGACATAAGATGATTTCATTTGGCTTCAAGACATTGCATATTTGGATTGGAACATAAGAAAGGGAGTTGGTGTTTACACACCAACCTTACAATTTAATTTCAATCTTGGGCTCTCCAACATTTAGAAGATGTGTTTTTTCCCCAAGATGTTGGTGAAATCAATGAGACTCCAGTCCCATTCACCATAGGTATTCAAACACCAACTCAATGTGAGTCCATGTTATCATATGGTCGTAATGGTGCCATTTCTATGGATGCCACATTTGGCACAAATGACATGAAATTCCATCTAATCACCTTGATGGGGTTTGATGATCATTGCATGGGTGTCCCTTTAGCCTGGATCATTATAAGTAGACAAACAATTGAGGATTTGATGGAATGGTTGAAACCATTAAAAGATAAAATGTTATCACACATGCCACATTGAAAACCAACATGTTTTTTCGTTGATGATGCACCTCAAGAATTGAAGGCATTATGGTTAGTTATATACCTAATACCTCCTTTGTGTTTATTTCCTTAGGTGTTTTTAAATATCTTTCATAAAAAAAATTATTACTTCAAATGCATTTTATGTTGTACCGACCCCATCCATTCATGGTGATTTTATTACATATGTGTCTTTATTAGGGTCGTATGGGGTATGGACAAGGTTCCTATCTACCTTTTTTGTTGGCATGTTTCAAAGCATGGCGCTTATGTGCTACTGAAAAAATCAAAGATGTGGAGGTGCGGGGTGGAATCCTCTAAGACTTTCATAATGTGATGTATATGTCCATCAATTATGGAGAAATAATTGATGACTTCAAAGAGCGTGGAAGGGTTGTTGTGAGATAAAGCCTTTAGGAACATATGCTTGGTGATGCATGGGCAAATTACTTTTGGATTTATTAACATCAATTTGGTAAGTGATAATATTTATGATGGTTTTGTATTCAAATTTCTTTTGTAATAATGTTATTCATCCTTATGCATTGTCTTTATGTTTGTAGAATTATGGATGGTGGGTGTTCAAAGAGTGCCCCATTCCAACCAAGACACCAAAGTGAACATTGAATCATATCATGGTGCGTTGAAATATTGATTTACTTTTGACACAAAAGGCCTTAGAGGGCGTAGGATTGATTGGTTGGTGTGGCAATTGACAACAACCATTGCATGCCACTACATGCACACATTGGAAATGAAAAAAAAAGGTTTCATAAAAAACAAGGTTATGGAGGCCATTATTATACGAAGTGTGGAAAAGGTAGCCTTTATTCCACTCACCCATGTGTACCAATTAACCTTTGAGAGTGATGGAGCTTGGGGTGTATGGAGCCAATGCCTTCCAAATGTTATTTACGTGGTGAAATTCCCATTCATTGAAATATTTTGTTGCACATGTGAATGGGCATTGTGAAGGAACATGTGTAAACACCAAATTGTGGTCATTCTCACATGCACAGACAATTTTTAGGAGGATATCATTCATTACT
>Ga0116230_10001359_pt1 | contig 23149 bp, 16 predicted proteins | sample S1TSphfallax_3_FD_88678 | JGI IMG/M metagenome (GOLD analysis project Ga0116230, IMG submission 88678) | Host-associated microbial communities from peat moss isolated from Minnesota, USA - S1T2_Fd - Sphagnum fallax MG | ecosystem: Host-associated > Plants > Peat moss > Unclassified | place... | reverse complement strand
TTTTTTTTTCAAGCTTTCATTATTTGTTCCATTTTTTCCAACTTGTTTGATCAACATGATGTTTTCACATCTCATTTCAAAATATTTAATTGATTATTCCTTTTTAGCTTAAAATCCTAAAAAATAAAAATTAATTGTGCAGATATCATAAATCCAACATAAACAATTTACTAATTGGGCTTCAAATTCAAAATAACAATGTAAGAATGTTTACAAATTTGAAAACTACTATTGACCCTTCGAAAAATTTGCCATTATCATGTGCACAAAATCCCTTTATACTTCTACCATAGATCCATGATGCATAGTGTATAAATGACGTTATGTAACCATGTTTCATTTCTCAGCATTCTATAGGCAAGTACTGGCCCTTGGCATTGATATATTTGTTGAATATATTTATTACATTATTTCCCACAATGTAGTTTATAACTTTCGTATATATTTGACACTAGACTGGAGTTCAAAATTGTTATAGTGGAATTAGATCATAAATAGTTTATATGAAGCATTGCAAATGAATTCAAAATTGTTATGTTGGAAGCAAGTCACAAACATAATCTACATGACATTGCAATTGAGTTCAAAATTGTTATGTTGTTGGCAACAAATCACAAATTCCATATTAAATTATCACTACTGGTTTCAAATATTTGAATATCTTATGATTGATTTTAAATTTCATATTCAATTCTTGGTTTATTTATTATGAGTTCATATTTTTAACTATTTTACAATAGATCCCAAATTTAACATATATATGACCTTGCATATGAATTCACAAACATTTTTTTACAAGCAAATCACAATTTTCACATTGTATAAGAATTCAAAATTGTTCAAGTGGACACAAATCACAAATTCATACACGTTACAATATTGCTCATGATTTCAAATTTATTCTAGTGGAAAAAGATGAAATTTTTCATATATATGACAATCAAAATGAGTTTAGCATATTAGGTGGAAGGAAATCACCAATTCTTATATCCCTTCCACTTTCTCCAACAATAATCCATATGAAGGTGAGCATGAACATCAAAAATAAATATGAACTATCCCTTAAATGGATAGTGCACCATGGAACAGATAAATCTACCATGAAGCTATCTAAAACTTGTATGATTGTAGTGTAAATTCACTGTCATTCTGAATTAGAATTCCTAGATGTAAATGTTTGATAAAGTTGAATATGCACACATTTAATACATTGTTTGTGTGTATTTATACTCTTGGATGCCTCTCTTTGTTACAATTGGCATATCATCTTCGTCTTTTTCACTAAAAGATGTTGCATCCTTTGCTTCCTCATCACATAAAACAATTAAGAGTACATCATTTTTCAAGATCTCTTCCTCGTGCAGTGTTTTGCATTTCAACCTTTTTTCTTTTTGGAGGCAAGAAAATTGAAATTGTCTATGAGCTATTTTGTTAGTTCTTCAATTATGTTCGAATGCCTACATCTTGACAAAGTTGTTTTCTTATCTTCACTATTTTTATCGTTCTTATTCACATCATTTTTTTAAAGGCATTTTGGTAGAATAAAGAATTTTTTAGTGTTGGTCTCTTTTGACATCATTCTTAACTTCATTTGTTCATTATGTTCCTTGTTGATTATATCCATTGCATATAATGAGTCAATATTATGAAACAAATTTTATCGACTCTAGTTTCTTTTTTTTAACAATGGCATGTGTTGTTTGCAAGACATTCCATTTTTTTACAAAAAATGGGGTACTTATAGATTTTTAAGGTAGTCTTCATTTGTATGTGTGCCTGCGATCATGGACATATGATGGTGACTTGCATTTTTCTTGATACTACAACTCGACAATGATTCAGCTATTTGACCCACAACATTTTAAATTTATACTTTCTTCATCTTCTCCTTCTTATAGTGTTGATTACGATGGTGTTCTTAGCTCCCCTTCCTCCTCCACTATGGCTCCTTTTTTTATTCAACCAATGCTTCCTAGTTTGCATCGTATTTTTAAATTGGTAGTTCATACTCATCATCATCTAGATCACTTTCATTTTTTGGCCACTTTTTGCATGTAGCTTCTACCAATGAATATTGGTCCATTTTGCTCATCCCCAACAGATATTTTGTTTGGTGTAATAAATGGGTCTTGTAGTTTCGATTTGTTAGTTCAATTGGCCACAAATTGTCCCCGTGAACTTGTTGCAAGTTGTTCACAAAATCCAAATCAAACATTCATATCACTGTGGCATACACTTTGTATTTTTTCATGTTATTTCTCAATGCCCAATATCCCACCTTAACATTGTATTCTAAACATCTATCACTTCCACTTGTCTTTGATCCATTGTTGGATACAGATGCAAGTCTTTTGGAATTTTAGTAGCCATTCTCATAATTCCAAACCTACACTTGCAATGGAAAATTTCTATTTCCACCAAGCATTTTTCTCATTATATATAATCGTTCAAGATGTTTGTGTCTGTTTTGTATTGATCATTATTTAATGTCCATTTTAATGTGTAGGATGGTAACATTTAAGGCGGTTAATGACTAACATTTTATTATTTGATCATTGATTGTTTATTTCAACAGTCATAACATATGTTTCCTTGTTGATCTTTAATTTAATGTATGATGTTTCAGAATGTGCCACTTAGTGCCATCGTTCATCTTGAGATTTGACACCATTGTTTAGATCACAAATTGATCTTGTTAAATCTTGTTAGATCTTTTACACTAAACACATTGACTTTCTCCTTTGTGTGATAAGTACTAATTACATATACATACATTGATTTTTTTGTTCATTATTGCCTCAATTTTGCTTCTCAATTACAATACACATTCAAGGTCTTATTTTCATTCTTCTATTATCACAAATGTCCCTCTAGTTTTCATAGAATTATTACTAACAAAATACATTTTAATCCATAATTGTAATTGAATCCACTTTATTTCAATCAAATTTCCATTGACTACATCTGATTTCTACATATAGACATTGCAAATATTGTTTGTACTGCACAATGTGATTGAATAAATATTATTTTATTGTCATGGGTTTGGGTGTCATTTTTTCCAACTATCCCACATTTCTCTTGGGTTTGGTGGCAGTTCAATCATTCATTGATTCACATGTAGTTGGAAGACTTTGTTTCTTTCGTGTTGTGGGACCCAAGCCCGCCCCCTTGGAGTTACATATAATCTTTTTTGGGGTTTCCAAATTTTAGTTGTTATTAATCCACATAGGGCAACCAAGTCTTTGTTTGATAAATCTTTGAGAAGGCTAGTAAAATAATGTTCTGGAATTTGGTTTTTAAAGCTTCTGCATTTTTCAAGAATTCCATCACGTGTCTGAACATTGCCCAATGATAGTCTTTTTAGTATCATGTGCTATTGATTGAAGGTTTTGCCTTGGCCTGTTCATGGCAATAAATGGACCTTGTTCTTTTGTCTTTTCCTTTGCCCATCGCCAAATTGCCCATTCACTTGTGTTATCCACTTTGTCTTTTTGTAGGTTGCCCCATTTCTTGATTTCTAATAGTTCGTGTAAAGGGTCAAATCTATTGTTATCTTGAAGAACTTGCCATGATTATTCTATTTGTTTGAAAATTGGGTCCAAAATTTAGTGCAAAAATGTGTTTTCAATCATACATTGAATTGTTAGTGGTAGCTTGCCAGTAATCAATGAAATATTTGTCATTTTTGGAAGAAATCCAAGTGAGATGTTAATATTGAATAAGGCAATTAAGTACGCGAATTAATTATATTGGGTGGGAGGATACAAATATTTTACCAATATAATAGGATTGTAATACTATATTAAAAGTATAATCAATGTAAGTAAAAATTTATTGGAAATGTAATGACCATGTAATCATTGTATGAATTTTTTATAGGCTTTCGGTTGAGTTCCAAGGATTGATTGGGTGTTATATATGTGTCCTTTGAAGTTCCAAAGGCTGAATGGGTATTATATATGCATCCTTTGGAGTTCAATTTTTTTTTTTAAATCAAGATTTTTCAACAACCAACTCCTATGTTCAACTTTAGCCTTAATTCAAATAAAAAAGTTTATTGAACCACAAATTACTACCAAGAATGGTATTTTGGTTTCTCCTTCAATTGTTGGGATGTCTTTTTTTTTCAACTATTGTAGACATTTCATGGTTTTGGGTCTAGGCCTATCATTCAACGATTCATAGGTTGTTTTAACACTTCACTCCTTAAATCTTATGGCACCCAAGCTTGCCTACTTAAAGTTGCATAAATTTTTTTATTGGGTTCCATAAATTTTGTTGATATGAGGTTCCCAAGGGTTACCAAATCCTTTGTTGACAAATCCCTCAATAAGCTTGTAAACAAATGTTTTGGAATTGGTTTTTTCAAACTTGCTCGTTCTTGGAAGAAATCCATGGCATGTGTAAACATCACCTGGTGGTAGTCTTCCATATATTCCTTTAGAATGTTTACAATTTGTTTGAGTAATGTAAGATTTTCTTTGTCAATCTTCACATTCGCCCATTGCCATGTTGCCCATTCATTTGTTTTGTCAATTTGTTTTTTCCATTTTGTTCCCCATGTTTTGATTTCTAGCAACTGCTTGAGGCCAGGGTCTAGCAGGGTGGGATCTCTTGAAAATTCCAAAGGTGTTTTTATCATTTTGCATATTCCATCTAGTATGCTTGAGATTAAGGTGTATCTAATCATAGTTTCCAAGGTGTATTACTATGATTCTTTTTTTTCCATTGTAAAATAGATGTTTAGAATTTGTAAACGAGTTATAACTATAGAAAAAATGGAACAAGGTAGTTTTAGTGGAAAGGGGGAAAAAATGCTATTTGATTTTTCAAGTACCAAGAATGTTCCTAAACATAAGAGGTTTGAAAGATTGAATTTAAATAAAAAACAAGTTGAAATGGTATAGAAAATGTGTGGTCTCATAGTGTCTCAATTCCTAATGGGAACATACCTTTTGGAGATGAAAAGGTGGTGTTTCAGTTGACACATATCTTTTGGTTGTGAACAAGTAGAGTTTGCATTAACACGTAACTTTTGGTTGTGAACAAGTTTTGTTAATCCTTTTTTTGTTTTTTTTTCATCCATTTTATCCTTCAAGTAACAAGAATGCTCTTAGACATAAGAGGTTTGAAAGATTGAATTCAAATAAAAAACAAATTGAATGGTATAAAGAATGTGCAATCTCATAGTGTCTCAATTTTTAATGGGAACATACCTTTTAGAGATGAAGAAGTGGTGTTTCTTATTGACATGTAACTTCCAGTTGTGAATAAGTAAAGTTTGGATTGACACATAATTCTTGGTTGTGAACATGTTTTGTTCATCCTTTTTCTTGTTCATCTATTTTTATTTTTCATTTATTTTATTTTTTCATCCATTTTTATTGTTCATCCAAATTTTCCATCCATTTTCATTTTTATCCTTGGACATGTGGTAGAATATTCCTTGAAATCATGTAATATGTTGTGCCATGTGTCATCGAAATATTCCAAAAAAAATCGATCCTATTCACTTGCTCATGTTCACTTACTCATGTTCACGTACTCACATTCACCGAATATCAATCCCCCAAAACTGTGGGTACTTATTTTGGTTACAAAACTCAATGAAAAATGTTATTTTATCTAAATCTATATAATTCTCTTTCTTGAAACACAAAAGGTTTAGCTCTATGGGCTAAATATTGTATTTGTAATGTAATAAAAATTTATAACATCACTCCTAATATGTATTCATAAACACTATGTAACCACTTAGGTTATAATGTGAACAAATGAGCATCATAGGTTTGATTAGGTATTCCAATAAGTTCAATTTGGTTGGGTAACCTACTTATTACATATGCCATTAAATGAGATCTACTAGGTTTATAAACAATCTTGAAATCACACTCAAAAAATAGTAAAAGCCATCTAGCTAACTTGCTAGAAACATGTGGCTTGTTAACTAAATATATTTAAACCATATGGTCTATGTAAAATGTAAACTTGTTGCTTAACAAGTAATGTCTAAACTTGTGTAAGGCATAGATTGTAGCTAAAGCCTCTTTTTCTAGTTTCTCTCAGCATAATTGAGCAGTCTGATGAATACATAACATGTTGATCTATTTTATTTGTTAGGATATGGGCCAATATTGCCCATATTACTAATTAAAATGCATTAATATGAACATGAAATTCTAGTTCCCAATTACGACCGATGAGTATAGGAGCTTGAATGTACTAGTTCTTGATGTCTTTCCAAGTGGTTTGACATTCAATAGTCCACTCGAATACTTAAGTTTTCTTGAGTAACTTAGTAATTAGTGCCATGATAGAAACAAAATTTCTGATGAAACATTTGTAAAACTATGCCATACCATTGAACACTTGAATTTCTTGAAGTGTTTTGGGTACTTACATCTTGATTACAACCTCTATTTTTTGAGAATCAAGTGCTTTCCTTTTTTGAAGACTATGAATCCTCAAATAGTTCCAAAATAGACCATAAATGCACATTTTTTTGGATTCAAACTAATGCCACATTCCCTACATTTAGAAAACACTTTCTGAGTTTTTCTAAATGGGTGGACAAGTCACTAAAAATAGTAAAGATATCAATAGCATTATATGAAGTAATTTGGTTTAGGAAATTTCAACATGATAGAATAAAACGAAACAAATTATCTACCTTCATTGGTAGATTAAATTATGTGTAAATTATCTTTGTATAAAATGAATGGTTACATATGATGCAAATATTTTTTGTGCACACATATAATAAAATTTGATTGAAAAAAATTGAAAGAAATTTTGAAATATAAATTTGTAATAACGTGCATGTTTAATACACCTAATTGTTATTTATATGTAAATTGGATTTTAGTTTACAACATACCAAACAATGATGCATACTTAATATCTTTTGTGGAACTTTAATGTTTATTAATGTTTATAGACATGATATTTCAATATTTTCTTTAAATTGCAATAAAAATTCATTAAACATTAAACTACATGTAAATTCTATTTGTGGAAATGGATGTTTATGTATGATGCCAAAAAAAAATTGTACACATAAATATTAAAATTTAATTTCAAAATAAAATTTAAGGAAATTTTGAAATATGAATTTGTAATAATGTAAGTTCAATATATGTAGTTTATTATATCTTTGTAAATCAAATGTTAATTTACAACAAATCAAGTAATGATACATAATTCATATTTTTTTGGAACTTTAATGTTTATTCATTTTTATATGTATGATGTTTTAAAATATTTTAAAATTTGCAATAAATATTCATTAATTATTAAGGTACATGTAAATGTTTTTTGTATCCATGAATGATTACATGTATGATGAATTTTTTTGTGCATATAAATATTACACTTGAATTTGAAAATAAAATTTAAAGAAATCATGAAATATAAGTCAACTTAATAATGTGTATGTTCAATACATGCATAATTTATAATTTTTATGTAAATTCAATATCCAACTGTAATCATTTAAATTAATTCTTTTCAAGGTATGGTAGCTCACTAGTTGATTTAAAAAGTGAAAGCATTACATCATCAACAATGGTCTAACATGCACTTAAACTTATTGTTAAATTTGCTTCATTTTTTTCTTTGCAATATATTTTTCCAAGGACTACAACCTTTCATGTAAAGGAACCAATTTCTGTTCCTCCTTTTGAAGTGAAGACTTCTTGTCATGCAACTAGGCAACCAAATCTTGAACCTTGCGTTCAAGGTCCATAGTTTCTTTTCCAAACACTGCCATCTTACAGGTAAATTCCCCTTCCTTTCCACGTGCTTCCAACAATAACCTCTTCACTAATGGAATGTGAGTTGGAAGGAAAACAATGGTAGAAGCCTTTACACCACCCATGTGCATTAAGGCCTAATCATCATCAATAGCACTGTAATCATTGTAGGTTGAATTTAATAATGAATTAGTAGATTTGAAGACTTATGGGTTGGCAATGTTTGCAAAGGCATGAGTAGGGTGCATGGCCTTTTTCATTTGAAAGTGTGTGTAATCATATGCATACTTGATCTAATGAACTTTGCACCCCTTGTGTTGGGCTAACCAGCTTCGTAAGAAGATTGATGAATACTGCCCATTATCAAGGGGGTGGGCTGAAATAACTTCATATAATTTCAACAAGGCAACACAATTTGTAGCTATCAATTTATCACTTGGCTTTGGCTTCTAGCTATTTATCCTCTCTTCCCAAACAACTTTTCCAACTTTACATTTGTAATAAGGTCAGGGTCCAAATCATTCTTGATATCAATGTTAACAGTACATAGTTTCAGATTTTTATAAAAATCATCCATAGTCCATGCCACTTTTCCAAATCTATGGCCCGCCTTCTCTAGTTTCTCTCTCTATCACTTTTTGACAATTTTTGGAAAAAAATCATGTTGAAAGCCTCCATGGGTTCCTTAGGGTTCAATGAAATGACTTTAAAAGCCATGATCATAAACCTAGGAAATTAAAGCTCCTTTCCCTATAAAATAAATAAAAATAAATCCCAACAATAGTTCATAAATACTAGGTTTTGAATTAAAGTTTTTGAACTTAAACCAACAATTAGTTGCTATAATGTTCTGTTGTTGAAACCAACAAGCTTCTTTGGGTCTCTACACACCCTCTTCCCTTTCCTCTCCAAGACAATGAATGAACAACACATTTTTGCCCCCTTACCCCATCCTCCTCTAGGTGCTAGTTATCCCTATGAACCTATTTTCACCTAGGTTTTCAAAATGTATTTTTGGACACTTTTACTTTAGCAACAGGGATGAACATTTGGCCTACTTTATCTTGCTTGGACCCTACTATTGAATTGTGTCAAATCTTGTGTGATATTTTAGATATTCCATTTTGTTGCTTACAAATTTTACAAATTGTGAAAAACCAAAATATTGTAATTACTTTTTTATATTTAGGTTGACATTATTTTGAAGAATCACACACATGATTCTATGGATAAATTAAAATTTTAATGGGAATAGGTTTGAGGTGATTGAATAAACACTTATTAGTTCATTTAATAAAAACAAGATAAAGTAAAAATTTTATGTATTTGGTTAAAGGCTCAAAGTAAAAATAGAAAGTGAAAAGGCACTTGTGCTTATCCTTCTAAGATGGCTAAAATGAGTCTTTTCCTAAATATTGATGATATTGTCATGACAAGAGTTGGTGGAGGTTGTGCTGAAAGATTTGTAATGTACATTTCACCATGGAACATATTATTATAATAGTAATACAATGAACTACTTGCATTGTAACCATATAGATATGTAGTAGGTTTCAATACCATTTTTGTCATTTGTAAATATATGTTGGTATAAAATCATTTTGAGGTTTTGTGTCTTGGTGTTTATGCCAAAATTTTCAACTTCTTTTCAAGGAATAAATGTTAGTTTCAAAGATTGAAACATTAATATATAAGATTAGAAAAATTGGGCTAATTTATTGATTATTTTCATTTCATCCATTAAGTTCTTATTTCAAATTTCATGTTTAAGGTGTTTCCTTCATGATATTGAATTGCTCCAATGAACAAAAGCTTGACCTATTAAATTTTGATCATTGATGGGTATGCTTAAAAAGATAATCAAGTCCTCTCCTTCTACCCATATCTACATATGTAATTAATTTTTAAATGTTTTTGGCATCAAGGAGCTTACCATTGTCCTCATGGGGAAATCACTAATTGTACACTTTAGGAAACACTTGAAATAGAAGGGCATTTTTTAGTATGTTATGTTTTAGGCATAGTTAGAATATTTTGATATATTTAAAATATATTTTCATAGTGAATTATAGGCATTTAATATTTTTTTGCATGTTGTTTGGAATAAATGGAAGTGACCTCCTTGGGAACTCTCTTTAAAAATAAAAATGGGTACCATTATTAAATCAAATATCTTGACAACATAAATATTCATGATTCTAACTTCAACCTTTAATGTTCATGTTGTAATTCAACTCAATAATTTACATAAAAAACTCACAACTAATGTGACTTTCAACACCATGGGAAAGTTACTTTTGAATTTAACATATTTTATGTAACATAAATTGAATCTTTTTGAATCTTTTTATTGTAAATTAGTTTTTCAATAAATATGTTTGTGTGTGATGAATAAATGACAAAATGTTTTCAAATTATTCAATTGGGAACAATGCCATTTGAATGAATGTGCAAAAATTTATTTTAATGTCATTAATTGTGGTTGTACACACATATATATGGTTCAAGAGTGTGTAATTTGATCACTATATTTTGATTATAGTTGAAGAAAAAAAACCTTATACATACATCTTGAAAGATGCATGAACTGTTATTTTATTGTGCAAATTTTGATGATTTTTTTCATACTTGACAATTGGTTTATGGATGGATGGAAGTATGTCCATTTTTTTTGCATATGTTAAGGACATCTATTCAATACCCCTAAAGATAGGTCAAGGTGTTGTATTTAGTCACCAAGAATGTAAGGTTTAGGTTTTAATAACTCATATTTAAACCTTTAAATATTTTTTATAAAAGGGAAGCTAAATGAAAACAAAGTTGAAAGGGGTGCATTCACAATTGGGGTACACACAAAATGAATGTTCAGTTGCAAAATCACACAAAATGTCAACTTTGATTAATTGTTATTTTTATTGTTTCATTAGATAATAATGTACATTAGGATTAATATGATAAAAATAATTATAATTTTGATGATTATTTTTTAAAAAAAGTGTCTTGAAACATGACTCAAGAACTATGTCCAACTATGTAGTTTTATCGAAAAGGATTCAATGTAGGAATAACAATATTTGTTCAAATTGCTTCATAATTTAATCACAAATAAAATAAATTATGTCTTACATGATGACATTAAGTTTTAGTATAATAAATATCACATTTTGTGGAAATGATTTGATAATTTAGAAATAGTTTGTTAAAAAAGATGCATTAAAAAAGGCTATGTTGTTAATAATTAGGTTACATTCCAAAGGTTTGGAAGGAAATATAGGAAAAAATGAATATAAAAAACATATTATTAAATATTTTACCTAAGATTTTGGCTTTTAAAATGAAAGATTGTCAAATTGAAATGTTGTGGAATCATGTATTCCTTATGGGTTTAATGCTTCAACAAAACATTTCAAATTTGTTAAATTAAATTTTATCCTTCACTGTAGTGTATGTTGGTTGAAAGCATAAACATACATATCCATCATTCATTATTTAGCATTTCAAATTGTTAATTTGACCTTAAGACACATGACAATTGGGTCATGTTTCCTATTGTAATAGGTCAATTATGAATGCACCCAAGGAATATATTATTGATTGTTTTGGTTTGCTATGCCTCATGGTTGGGCCTTTTCAATGCTTCTAGAAATTTGGCAAAAATTTAGGACATTTTAGTATAGTTATTTGCCCTAAGTTTTGAACAATTTGTTAACATACTCATCCACACCCATTATTTGGGATGTGATATATATCAAGTCATTGTTGGAACATTATATCAAGTTGTTACTGCCACATTTTCACAATTAAAAGGGTGAAATCAAAATTATCAAAAGATGTGGGTTGTCCCTTCCATACTTGAAATTCAAATTCATGGACCTTCTTTGAAAATGTTCAATTATTGTGCATTTTAGTCGATAGGCAGGTAATCATAACCTTCACATATATAATATCCCTTGTAATGACAAGAATGTAAAATTTCTTGGTGAAAAGTCCATAGTTTTGTTCTCACAACATTCATATTTTGTGGACCCACATAAATCGACACAAAACCCTTTTGTGGACAAAATAAGAAAGAGTGTGGGAATCAAAGAAGAAAAGATGAGCCATGAGAAAATTGTGTGTTTGTTTTTTGATCCAAATTGGGTTTACATTAGGAGCAAACGCCCTTGAGCCATGGCCCATGGGTTCTCCCATGGTCTCATCCAAAAAGCGAGGTTCGAAGAGGTTCTATAGGCCATGGTCCAAGAGTTTTCCCATGGTCTCATCCAAAAAGCGGGGTTCCGCAAGGTCTACACCATGGCCTAAGAGTTCTAGTGTAAAGCATCCTTTAGTTTTAATAAAGACAGAATCTTCTCAACTTCATAAGAGATGTTTTCCTTCTTAAGGATTGTTTCCAATCTTGTATTGGTATTTGTGGTTGAACCTAGGCATATGTATATTGTAGAACATAGAAGCCAATGTATCTATGGGTGATAGATGTATTGAGGAGAGTATGTCTTTAGAGATTAACCCACATGTACCAGACCATTTTGGTAAGTGCAGGTGCAAAGAGGTCCCAATACTAGTATTGCGGCAAGACTTGTGTGATGGATGAAGCTAGGTATGAGTATTGTGATGGCATTAGGCTCTTGCATCCTAGTAGGGTGCATCTCTGACAATATTCTGCATTGTGGCTGTAAACCCAAGAAGTATTTTAAAAATAAAATAGTTATCAGCAGCCTGAACTATGAATATTGATATCAGTTTCACAATTCACACCCAAGTTGCTCATACTTGCATATTTATGAATACCAGGTGGTGTGAAAAAAGGGACAGATCTTTCATACAAGGACCAGTCTGGTGTTAAAAACAGGGGCAAAACATTGATATCCAACCCTGATTTTCTCATATTTGTTGGCTGCTGTTATACAATCCTCCTGAATTTGACTTGAAACTACCTATTTTTGCACAATCAGAAAGGTTGGATCATAGATCATCACTGTTGCTTGACATCACTCTGAGCTCCTTTGTGTAGGGGAATAAATCAGAAACAAGAAAGAGAGAGAGGGAACACCAGGCCTTGTAGTGTCCTGTGTTCCATGTGATCCTTTCATCAAGCTTGGCACAGAGAAGAACTTGCCTTTGAGAATGAGCCCAATGTACTCTGGTTGTATTCTTCAAGCTTAATGACAGGCTATTTGGAGCAAGAGACTAACTGGCTATCAACAAAGAGCACCATTATCATTCCAGCCAAAAGAAGAAACCCGTGACTGTATACTACAGAAGTGCAAGCCAGAGTAAGTAATTCAAAAACTGTGATCCCAGAGAAATGATCCTGCTGAGGGGATCCACTGAAGGCCCTGAATGTCCTGGTCTGAGGATCCCTGTCAATCCCCAGGCAGAAGCAATTTCACAGTCCATCAATGGTATATAGATAGCTCTTGCTCTTGTCAAATTTCCTCAAATTTTCAGCATACCATCATTGGTATCATCACCTCCAGAGCTAAGGAGGTATTCAAGATTCCCTCTCGTGTTCCTGTTCCATTGCCAGAGAAGCCTCCACCAACGGCAGTGCAATTCAGTTCTTGGAGTGATAAGTAGGGATTTTGAGGGTTGAGCAGGCATGGTGTTTTACACATCCAGAACATAAAGAGAATCTTAAAGCCATTGTCAATATGTGTTTGTCAGGTTTGTGAGAGTCTAGAATATCTCTGAGCAAAAAAATGTGGATTGTAAAAGGCATGAAAACACTCTCAAAGCTTTGAACCACCAAATGAACTGGTCTACCCCATTTGGTGTGACATGGGGTTTATGCTGGACCAGCTGACATGCAAATGGCCTGACATAGTTGGGTGGTTGAGGTGAAATGCTTGCATTTCGGATTCCTGGCTTCTGGAGTTGTAGACAGCCTTTTCAAGTAAGGGAGAGAGTTGAGTGACCTGAACATGCCAAGAACCCTGACACTGAAACATCAAAGAATTCATTCTGAAGTTCAGATGCTGCTGGGTTAGAATCTCAGGTTACAAGCTCCAATGCCAAATGCAGCTAGTAACATGTGTTTCCTAGATGCAATAAATCAAACACCTAAACTGCAAAAGCCAAAGCCTTCTTCCACCTGTCCAGAGCTATCTAGATAAACAATGGGTCTATTTTGTTGTATGAAAAATTCACATTGTTACAGTGACTTGCCAACAATTACAACTAAACACAATTCAATTTGGACTGAAGACACTCTGTAAACAAGTGTTGGGTTCTGGTTCTGCAAATTGATTACAGCAAAGTTCTAGTTCCAGTTCAGTCTTTACAAATTTAAATCCAGTTCAGTTCTGATGACATTGGCTGGTGCCACATCAGGTTGTTTGATGTGAACTTGCTAAAATCTATTACAGAAAAACACTTCAACAAGGAAGAAGTGGAAATGGAGAAAGAAAAGGCATCAGAATTATCTGAATGGTTCCTGGTTGAAAGTCATTATGGTTAGACCGGTTTGCTTCCATTTGAAGTTGCAGCTCTCCAATGGAAAGCTCTTGTCCATGCAGCAAGAAACAGGACTCCATTATATTGTGCCTTTACGTTAGGCTGCTGTGATCATAGCAGCCCAATGGATAGAGACCCTAAGGCCTGCCTAGGAATGTCAGCCTGGTAGGAAGAGAGTGGTTCCATCAAGTGGTAACAAGTTCTGCCAGGTCCTGTTTGAGACCATAACTGTTTATTCACATCACTACAGTGTTTCCCACACTTTGATTCATGTCACAACTGAAACTGACAGAACCAAAACTAGAACCAGCAGATGACCACCAGTCCCACCTGGAAAAAGACATGAAATAATATACAAGTAAGACACCAAAACTGGTTACGACTAGGTAACCAGTGAGAGGTTGCCAGTTAATGGAAATAGCTGATGTGTGCCAAACATATTTATGGTAATTGATGACCTTGAGCCAGTTACCAGATATAACCTATTGTTCAAAGGCTTAAGAGCAACAATCACTGCAACAAAATGCGTCTTTGTACTCTATGTCATTTCATTGGATTTTGAGTGAATTGGTTGTAGTGAAGGGGGATTAGTGAAGAAACAGTGTACTCATTGATCTAATGAACAGGGATTAGTGAATTGCACCCACATTTTGTAGTAGTGAGCATAACTCTCTTATTGATGGATGAAAAGTGATTGCACTTTTTTTTCAATGGATGAAAACTCATATCTGAGGTGCAATTTGGACAATTCATGCACTAGAAAGGAAGGGCAAGAGAGTATGCTTGGTGAATTCCAAGTGAAGGATAAATCAGAAGCTCAAGAACCTCTGGATGATAGGTTGTGTTGCATTGGATGCATATCAAGCCATCAGGATGAATAGCCTTACAATTCAACTATTAACAACATTTGTGGGGTGCAATAACAATGTCATTATACTATACTTTATCTGGTGAGAAGTCAGATATTTTCATTTTTTATATTTCAGATTCTTGGAAGGGTTTCTCTGGGCTCAGAAAATCCTCCTGAAAAGTTTAAAGGTTGGAACTTAGAACCTTAAAATTGAAATGATTTTTCACATTTTAGATTTTTTTCTAAGCATTGAATGTCACAATGTAGTGGACATATTGGTTGCAATCTCTTGTCAGTTTCAAAGTTGATGGAAGGAAAATCAAACTACAGGCTTGAGTGATTGACTGAATAGTTTAAAGGTTTTGCAACCACTTAATGCTTATGTGAAATGGCTAAAATAATTATAGTTGTTACTAAAGTTAACATGACTCAAACAATGGCATTGTTTTTGTACATTGTCCATTCATCTCATGATGTTCTTAGATTGTATTATGGAAGGAGTTGTTACCTGTAAATTTCTAACCAAAGCTTTGTTCTGCAAAGGATCCTCAAAAATATTTTCCTCTTGGTGAGATCTGTTTGTTGCCTATGCTGCATTTTTCTTGCCCTATAAAATTCATTGGGTGATAACAATGATGATAGGAGAAGGTTCAAGCTAATAAATTGCCACTTCTATTATGGAAGATTAAAACAAAAAAAAAAACCAGTTATGCATTTATTTATATTAAGATATATGATATTCATCATTACATGCATAGTGAGTTATGGATTGGTGAATAAATAATTTAAATTTACATGCTATAATTGATTGAAAGTACAATATGAAAATCAAAATTTCTAAATGAACCACGAGACTTAATCAATATTGTAACTACTTAAATGAATAATGTTATAATTGATTGGATAAGCAATGGGATTTTGCAATTATGAAACACAATCCCAAAACTGCAATTTATCAACCTTTTTATTTATTGCAAATCTCAATTATGAACTCACATCTATAAAGTTGTATTGTTGATTCAAATTGTAAGATTTTTGTCTCCAACAAAGCCTAATTCAACCAATGAGATTTCATCACATGAAAATTGGTGACAATAACAATTGCAATTACTTAATGCAAATGTGTCATACATGAATTGGCCTTCCAATAAAATTATTGCTTAGCAACATTAGAGATTTACTTAATTTGTGGATGGTTTCAAACAACGTGCGTCTTCTTGGGAACAAATGGATGAAGGGCAAAGAAACAGCTGATATGAGTCATGAGACTTATGGTACAAATAGGGACTGCAAAAATCTTGCGGACTTCATGAAAGCCGTGAAGAAACATGATACGACCCCCCCTCAGAACAAATGGGTGCGTTGTAAGCAATGTGCAACACAGTGATTGTGGAAAAAATTACGACACACCACACTGTTGTGGATTGCCTTGGCAATGATGCATGTGACCTGGGGCCAGGGACTGGGGGCCCCTGTTTTTTTTATATAAGAATCAAGGTATCTCAAATGTTGCCTTGTGAGCCCTACAATAGCGAAGTCTCAAGTGTTGACTAAAGTCTGCAATACTATAGATAGACACCGCCCTGTACAGTTGTATCTGTGGCAAAGTTGTATTTGAGGAAAATTTTCCCTTGCTTTCTGAAAGAGAAAAGGGACAGGAGATGAGGAGATAACCAACAAAAATGCAGAAAAGTAAAATCTAGAAATGGCAACATCCATATAAGGATGCCTCACCTATAACTAGGATCTTTCACTTTAGAACATGGCTTTCCAATGGCCAAATAAGGAAACCGTTGAAGATTAACAATCCCAACAGGACTTTGACAAAAAGTTGGGTGTGGAGAAGAGAGAAAAAGGATGCGTTGGAGACTTATTTTAAGCAGCCATGTCTGGTGGAGCTCCAAAACTGGTATAGCAGGCTGCAGGATCTGCATTTCCCTCTAAAAACAACTTTCTGTCTGAGTGTTTCACAATCACAAGTTGTCATAAAAGTTCCGATCAAATCTATACATAGGCAATAATGTATACCTGCCAAATGATTCAACAGCCATGCCTTCACAGCTGCTTATCCCAACACTTCAATTGTGGGTAATAATTGGATTGGAAACTGAAAAAGTTCATCATAGAAGACCCGCATTCTAAAGACGCTTCCAAATCCAGGGAAAACAAACCAACCCTGACTAAAACATATTTTTCTGTTTATATGATACAGAAATGAGGTCTCAAAACCCCCTCTCCACACTTCTGTTCCCCCAAGTGGAATTAATAAAGTTTAGCTGTTTACATATTTATTGAGTAAAATTTCCTCAGTTATAATATTAGTAAGTAATTTGACCATGATGTTGGTGTCCAAAAGGTTTTGAAAGAGAATGGCCATCATTTGACCTAAGGCAATAAGAGTTCAATATGAATACCCATGAGAGTTTTGACACATAGAATAACATGTCTGTAAACCACCAGCAGAAAATTTCAAGTCTCTTTGGAGGGCACATTAACAAGTGAAAATTTTCCTCCATAAAAGGGGTGGGCATTTTGTTTTTAAAGTCCTTTTTTCTCCAAGGAAGAATGAGAAAAATTCTGCCAATGCTTTATCATGTAACATGCCCCTGATTTGTGACAGATTTGTGAATTGCTCACACATATGCCATCTGTCATAAGCCACTTCACTTGGAACTGTTTCGATCCTCCTGGGTGTAAGTCATTGCTTTGGTTTGGTATAATTTAATTTGGGTGACAACATCAAACACCTCCAATGGTAGCATCATTCCCTCTTTGCACTTTTTTGACCTACTGAGGTGCTGTTAAGGTTGATCAGTTATTCTACCAGCAATATAATACAATGAGAGAAACAGTTCTAATGGTTACGTGGTTGATTGCTATGATATTTCATTTAGTGTCCAAATTGGCCCACAAAATAAAATATCCTCCAAAATTAAACCACCCACCACATTTGGCAATGCTTCCACTTCAAATTGTTCCTATGCAACCAAAAAAAGGCAAGAATAAACATGTCAATAAAGCACAACCGATCCCCTTTCCTTTCAAGCACCAATCATTTGCCAACATCTAAACAAATCAACTTTTCTACACAGAATCCAAGTGTCCCTGATAAACTTGAACTACCAATGTCATTTGAACAACTGACCACTGAGCTTTTATGTATAACCATATGCATTAGACAAGTGTTTACTCGTTATTCAAGCTTGGGTTCCTTAGAAAATCAGCTGAATAACCACAGTTGCTAACCCCAGAGGTTTTGTCAATTAGCAATAGGATCATTTCCCCCAACAAATCCAACCACCCATTCAAATCAATCAGTATTTAGAGCCACTGCCAATCCTAAGGTTTTAAAACATAATATATTTTGGTGCAACAATAATTTATTTGCACACCCAACTACCTCAAAGGCAGGTTGGCCCGGTACATTTTGTAGCACTTGGTGGGAATAATCTATCCTGACCTACCAGGGAGCCTGGTGAACCAATAGAGCCCATCTTGTAGAGGGAACAGCACTACGGCCCTAGGGCTTCCAACTGTCATGCAGCAGCTCTAGGTAGCATCAAAGTGTCTCTTGGTACGACGTTGGCCCTCTCTTGTTGTTCCTCCCCTTCCCCTTGTGGGTGGGTGCTTTTTCTTTGTTGAAGTTTGTCAGGGTTTCATCGTTTTTTAAAACTATAATTCTAAGGCCAACCCAGTAAGAAAGACATCGCCTGTGTGCAATTTTGCTCACTATCCACGTGGAAAAGATTTGTGAACAACAAAGAAAAGGGGTAGTTATCGAGGAGATTTTGGTTCATATTTCCAGCTTGGGAAAACAGGATATTTTGATGTTCTTTCAATCAAAAACGGAACAACTGTTACTCTTCCTTTTAGTAGAATCTGCTATTAAAAAAAAGATGATGGCAAGTAACCTAGGAAACACTTGTATCACAACCTTTTGTGACCATAAGCAGGACACCTGATTGGGTCAACAAAATGGGACCTGGAGTCAAGTTTGAACACCTGTTTGCTTCTTTGAGAACTGTGAAAACAGATGGCAATATTCGGCAACTTGAGTTGCTGCTAAGCAACATAGAGTGTTCCGGTGTTGTACTGGTATGTCCCTTTTCATATGCCAGTTGGGTACTGGTTTTTGAGTACTTTCGTACCAGCCTGGTACTGGCATTATCGATTTTAACACTTTCATATCAGCCTGGTGCTGGTATTAGACTGGTTTATTCCCGGTATGAGGTAGGCGTTAAACCTCGTATTGATACTGGCATGAGGCTGGTATTATCTCAGATTGGTATGAGGCTGGTATTACCTCAGGTGCTAGCAGATTGGTATGCTTTTCCATAGAAGTATACATACCCATACTACGTATCCAGGTTGCCCCTTATATACCAGTACAACACTGGAGTGCTCCCCCTTACAGATACTCCATATCTGTAAGTACCCTCACTGACTTCTGAATTCTCAAAAGATCTCTTTCTCGTGAAGAAACTCCCAAATGATGACTAAGCAATGTTCTAGAAATGAATCATGCCATTTTAAGTATATCTATTTACAGTAAAGCGTTCCATCTTTGGCCTTTAGCAAAAAGGTTTCACCATCTGGTGATAGGTGAGAAGGTCTTTGTGATGTCCTTTCCACAATATTTACTCTCTTTTTTATTCCGTCTCATTTCATTTTGCTTTTTGTAATATTTTCTACGAGCTTCTCTGAACTCTCCCCGATTTGTTTTAAATTTAAAGAAAACCTAAATACTAGGTGATCTGAGTTTTCACGCGTTTGAGCCAGGTGTAGCCTTGCTAAAGTGAACACAACAGATCCCATCTGAACCACAGGGCTTGGAAGAGCGATCACCTAAGAGACGAGCGTTGCAAAGAATAGAGCCCATCTCTGGACAAAGGATGTGGCGCTCAGTCTTTACAGTTCCAGCCAGTGTTAAAGTTTTCTCTATGGGTTTCCAGGAATTACCTACCCATGAAAGATAAATTGAAACTTTAATCGTCAAAAATTGTCCTGTGCCATATTACCTTTTACTTATTTGACAATATTGTGGTACAAATTTAGGGTTTTTACCGGTGTTGGGTAGGTATGTAAGTTGGGGGCAGATGTGTACCATGGTATGTGAAATCCTAACCAACATGTAGTCTTTGAATAAAAATCTTAAAATGAGCTACTTGGGTGGGCATGTTTGCACTTGTACATAAGTGAGGCCTTTGCATAGATAGGCCTCTTGTATGTGAACCTCAAAAAATGTACATAAAAGGCCTTTCTTGTTTGTTTAAGTGGTTAGGGCACATAGATTAAGTTCTTAGATTTTTAAGGTTACACATGATCTTTGTGAAAGTGTGAAGAAATGATGAAAATGCATCAACTTGGAGTCAACTGGAATACAACCTATGATGCAACAAAAAAAAGTTCAAGTGTTGGTGTTGTTTGATATGATCATTGAATCTAGCCGAACAACTATCTTTGCATTCATGTCAAGTAATTTGCAAGTGGAGACAAACTTTATAAGTTTAGGTAAGTTTTTTCCTTTTTACATTTTTTTGTCTTTGGTTTTCAAGTTCTATTTTTCTCTTTCTATGTCTTTTTGTTTAGTTGGTTTTTTGTTTTTTCTTAGGCTTTTTATTTTCAAGTTTTGTTTGTTTGCGAGTTCATGAACTATTGATGCACCCCTAAGCTCTTTGATGGACTCAACTGCAAGTCCAAAGGTGAAAACAATGGAAGGAAAAGGAGTTGAGGTGTGTTCTTTGGCTCGCAGCATTTCGAGGGTAAAGGGGCGTGCTAGAGCTTCGGGATGGGGACTAGGAATATTGACAAGAAATTCAATTATTCACACGGACTTGCACAAACCAAATAACAAGTTGGTTAGTGTGTAGTTAGAGCACTTTTGGTGCACGGACGAACCACGAGCAAACACGAACTCACAAGATTCACCACGGCTCGAACTTGGGGGTAACCATCACCTTCCCCCTTATATTATTCTTTGTGCATGGCCATGGGGCCAGCACCCAAATGTCATTTTGTCCCGGGACTTTCAAATGGAAGTCTTGAAATTCTCGAAATTGGGATTTTCGCGATTTTGGAGTCCCATAATTTTGTGTGCAGACCTTCGATTAAGGTGAAGTCTAAAGCAAAGTTGTAACCCTTGTCATGTGAGCCCATTTTAGACATCTATGTTCCAAGAGATTTCCAAGATATAAGGAACTTTTCAATCCAATGGGTTTTGATCCTTACAATTGCACTCTGAAGATTTGGGAGTCCAACTCCCAAAGTGGAAGCTCATTTGGGAATGTGGGAGTTCATTCCCTCACACTCGTGTACAATCCTAGGAACATGAAAGTGACTCTCGAGCTTCACTCTTTGGCCCGCACCTTTGCAAGCCCTTGCCTTAGTCGCAAGCCCAAGGCTAGGGTTGTAACAACTATGAACCATCAAGGTTTTTTTGTTTCTTGTTTCTTAAGCTTGGTCAAATTTTGGCATTTGGCATCATTTCAATATTAGTTTAAAGTTTTAAATCAATTGCTTTTGTGTTTTGTTGTTAGTTGTTACAACGGCAAGCGAATGGGTTGGCGATTTGAGGGGAACAAAATTACAAATATCACTAGCTTCTATCACCCAATGCTTACATGAATTTGGTGATGTTCATGTTGGCAAAGTTGAAATTGAAATGGCAATGACACTTCATTTCAATTGATTTAATTAGTCAACTAAATGGTATGAAGGAGGTTAGTGAAAAAGAGATTTTATAAGTTGAAGATGCATGACAACAACCCATCCTTCAATTGCAGTGAATAAAAAACATTGGCTTCCTTGACACAAATCAACAAGTATGTGGACATTTTCCAAATTTAATGTTTTTTAATATTTTATGAATTCTTCAAAGCTTCAACAAATGAGATGGGTTGTCTACCGTAACATCCATCAAGAAGAGGTTAGAAAAAATAACACTCACTTTCACAAGGGCCTTATCACAAATAACAAAGATCATGGAACAATATCAATGACTAGGCATGTGTTCATAGAACATTCTACCATTTTGAGCACATACAAGACCCAAAGACAATTTATTACTATCAACATTGGTCTTGACGCCCAATAATTTTCCCAAAAGTGGAAAAATATGAAAACCCATTCTATTCTTAACTTTTTAACCTATGGAATCCTTTATAAAAAATCTAACCTTGCACAAAAGTAGTTCTTAAAACATTTGTGTCTTTATATAACTAAAAGGCATTCCCCATTGAGCTCTACAAAAAATATTGGGCTTAATTAAAGGTTGGTCCTCCAACAATGTGGGAGCATTATGTTTCCAAATAAACGACAATTCTATAATGAAATAATATTTTCCATGGTTAGAAAGACCATCAAACATCACGTTATTCTTGCCCTTATAGAAGCCACCACAATTATTGCAACATTTGATCTTTGAATGTCATAAGGTGAATTTGATACATTTACTTTGGTGGTCAATGTGTATCAATAAGAGTTGGGTTCTTTGTTACATCATTGTAGGGACCTTTAAGGTTCAAGAGATAACAAGAGTTACTGTGGTTTTGAAATTCAAAGATTTTTGTTTTGACTTGTGTGACAATGTTATATAGCCTATGTGAAGGACAAAGGCACTAACTTGAACATTTTCATAAATGCCTTAACAAACATTGTGTCAAGTGTTTCCCTAATGCTACCCCAACCATATGTTGGCAATTGTTATGGATAGGTTATGTCCAAGCACTAGAAGAAAAATAGATTTTTTCGACTAGTCCTTGTGACTGTTTTCTAGTCGCAGGCGACATCTACAACTAAAAGTTGTGTAGTCGCGTTGGACAAGTCGCAGCTGTACTTAGTCGTAGGCAACAACGAGGTTGGATGGAAACTATTCAGCGTACAAATACCAGTTCATGACAAAATACGAATATACGTATGTGGTGTCAGTATTCAACAATTATTTTGGTTATTATTTTCCACTAATGCCCAAAGACCACGTGGTATATTGGATATTTGATTTAAAAATTCATCATGACATCTAATAATAATACTCGTCCGATTCAAGCACTAGGATTATGACACGTGGCTTTTAATATGGTATTTATTCTATTAT
>Ga0116230_10001358_pt1 | contig 23150 bp, 23 predicted proteins | sample S1TSphfallax_3_FD_88678 | JGI IMG/M metagenome (GOLD analysis project Ga0116230, IMG submission 88678) | Host-associated microbial communities from peat moss isolated from Minnesota, USA - S1T2_Fd - Sphagnum fallax MG | ecosystem: Host-associated > Plants > Peat moss > Unclassified | place... | reverse complement strand
GAAGAGCACTGGCATGTGTACTGGATCAACGCGGGCGATTCGGGTGAGCCGCCCAAGATCGTCTGGACGCTGCCGGCGGGCATGAGCGCCGGGCCGATGCAGTTTCCGCCGCCGCAGCGGCTGCCGCTGGGCCCTCTGATGGACTTCGGCTACGAGGACCAGGTGGCCTTCCCGGTGACGCTGAGCGCCGCACCGGCGATGAAGCCGGGCCGGGTGCATGTGGACGCGAAGGTGAGCTGGCTGGTGTGCTCCAGCGTATGCTTGCCCGGGCGCGCGCACCTGGGGCTGGACCTCGACGTGACGCCGGCAGGCGCGGCGCTGCCGGCGCCGCCGCTAGTGGGCGCGCTGGGCGAGGCGATCTCCACGCTGCCCAAGCCGCTGCCGCCGGGCATGAGCGCGACCGTGCTGGGCGACGCCAAGCATCTGCAGATGGAGCTGAAGACCGGCAGCGCGGAGCAGGACGCGGAGTTCTACCCCTTCGACGCCGAGGTGATCGAGAACGCGGCCGACCAGCAGGTGGAGTCGAGGCCGGACGGGGTGCGTATCCGGCTGACGCGTGCGGCCGATTCGATGGCGCTGCCGAAGACGCTGCATGGACTGGTGGAGCTGAGCTCGACCGAGGTCTACGACGTGACCGCGCCGGTGACCGAGGGGCCACTGCCGCCGATGGGCCCGGCGGCGAAGAAGACCAGCGCGGCCGGCTCGACCACCGAGCTGAATGCGCTCTCCGCGGTCGCACTGGCGCTGCTGGGCGGGCTGCTGCTGAACCTGATGCCGTGCGTGTTCCCGGTGCTGTTTTTGAAGGGCCTGGCGCTGGTGAACAGCTCCGGCGAGGAGAAGCGACGGCAGCGGCTGCACGGGCTGGTCTATACGGCGGGCATCGTGGTGAGCTTCTGGGCGGTGGTGGCGGTGCTGCTGGTGCTGCGCGCGGGCGGGCGGGAGCTGGGCTGGGGCTTCCAGCTGCAGTCGCCGGGGTTCGTGGCAGTGCTGGCGAGCCTGGTGTTCTTTCTGGGGCTTTCGCTGGCAGGGCAGTTTGAGCTGGGGCTGGGGCTGACCAGCGTGGGCGGTGGCCTGGCGCAGCAGCAGGGCTTTGCCGGCAGCTTCTTTACCGGGGTGCTGGCGACCGTAGTGGCGACTCCGTGCATGGGCCCGCTGATGGGCGCGGCGGTGGGCTTCGCGCTGGCGCAGGCGGCGTGGCTCACGTTTCTCGTCTTTACCGCGCTGGCCCTGGGGCTGGCGCTGCCCTACCTGGCGCTGACCATGCAGCCGCAGTGGACGCGTGTGCTGCCGCGTCCGGGCGCATGGATGGAGACGCTGAAGCAGGCGACCGCGGTGCCGCTGTTCGGCACGGCGATCTGGCTGGCATGGGTGTATGCGCAGCTGTTCGCGGGGCCGGCGTCGGGCGCGGAGAACGGCGTGGACCACATCGTGTGGCTGCTGAGCGGCTTTCTGGTGCTGGCGATCTCTGGCTGGGTGCTGGGGCGGTGGGCGGCGAGCGGTTCGCGGCGCGCGCGCTGGGGCTCCACCGCCGCGGCCGCGCTGCTGGTCGTGCTGGCGCTCTACCTGCCGCTGCACCGGCCGCGCGCGGAGACGCTGCCATGGCAGCCGTATACGCCGGCGAGCTTCGCGGCAGCGCGCGCCAGCGGCCAGCCGGTGTTTATCGACTTCACCGCGGCGTGGTGCCTGAGCTGCAAGGTGAACGAGGCCGCGGTGCTGCACGCCGCGGAGATCGAGACCGCGCTCCAGAAGAACCACATGCAGCTGCTGAAGGCGGACTGGACGCAGTATGACCCGGCGATCACCCAGCAGCTGGCCTCGCTGGGACGCAGCGGCGTGCCGACGTACGTCATCTATCCGCCGGGCAAGGTGAGCAACCCGGACGTGCTGCCCGAGCTGCTGACCAAGGACGTGGTGCTGAAGCAGATTGAAAAAGACGCCAAGCCGATGGGTGTAAATTAACGCGCAGGAAGCAGTCGTGGGCCATGGCAAAGCGAAATCGGAAGGAGTTGGCGATGAAGAACTATCGACGGTCGGGTGCGGTTCTGGTGGCTGGCGCGGTCCTGGGCGTGGTCTGCGGGAGCGCGTGGGCGCTGCGGCCGGGCGCGCCGGCGCCGGCGTTCAAAGGGACCGACTCGCTGGGCAAGACCGAGTCGCTGGCGCAGTATCGCGGCAAGTGGGTGGTGCTGGAGTGGGCCAACCAGGGCTGCCCGTATGAGCGCAAGCACTATGAGAGCGGCAACATGGAGCGGCTGCAGAAGCAGTGGACCGCGAAGGGCGTGGTGTGGCTTTCGGTGATCTCCTCGGCGCCAGGCCAGCAGGGCTACGTGACGCCGGCCGAGGAGAACGACTACCTGCAGAAGATGCACGCCGCGCCGACGGCCGCGATTCTCGATCCCAGCGGCGCGATCGGCCGCCTGTATGGCGCGAAGACCACGCCGCATATGTTCGTGATCGACCCCCAGGGCAACGTGGTCTACGAGGGCGCGATCGACGACCAGCCGACGCCGGACCCCGCCAGCCTGAAGACGGTGCAGCACAACTATCTGAACGAGGCGCTGGACGCAGCGATGGCCGGCAAGCCGGTGGCGACGCCGGTGACGCGGCCCTATGGCTGCAGTGTGAAGTACGCCGGGGAGTGACGGCGAAACGGGTCGGGCCGGCACTGAACGTGCCCGGTGCTATGCGAACGGGTTGCGTATCGTCAGGCCGTCGATGCGTTGGCCGTGCTGCATGTCTTCGGAGTAGAGGACATCGCAGCCTGCCTCCAGCGCTGAGGCGAGGATGAGGGCGTCGTAGATGCGGTATCCATATCGCGTCGCAATCTTTATCGCCGTTTCGTGGGTCGCAACCGTCATTGGCTTTATTGGCCCGCAGAGGAAACGGATGCAGGCCAAAGCAATGCTCCATTCGCCCATTGACATCTTCATTTTGCGGCGTGCTACATCCACAAACTCATTCAGCACTTGCACAGCTACAGTTCCACCAGCGGCCAGCAACTTCTCCGCAATGACCGTGCGAGGATCGTTTTGTGTGATCGTATAAACCAGGATCGAAGTGTCGAAGAACGCACCTCTGGCCCTATCTCTCATAGACTTCGGCTCGATCAAACTTCCATCCCGGGGGTAACGGCAGTCGCAGCTTTCGCAGACGTTCCAGCGCCTCTTCGCGGCTCTTGTCCCGGCCCACTTCGAATTCTTTTGTGCCTGCTAGCCGCAGTTCAACTTGGTCGCCTTCCTTCAGCTCAAGGGCTTCAACGACGGCGGCAGGAATACGGATAGCTAAGCTGTTCCCCCACTTCGATACCTGCATCGGGACACCTCCTGATATACAGGGAAATTGTATATCATTTGCCGTTGATTGAGATGGCACTTCCTGCGGAACCGGCGACTTCCTTCATGCGCAGGGCAGGCGATGGCGGGGAAGGCTGTAGTAACGCCAGTGATGCATCGAAGTGTCCTCATTTTTGTGAATCTCCGTGGCTCCGCAGCCTCGCAATCTCTTCCATGCGCTGGGCGAGGAGCTTTTCGCGCCCCTCGTTCGTGGGTTGGTAGTAGCGGCGGTCTTTGAGCCCGTCGGGCAGGCACTGCATGGCGGCGACCTTGGCTTCGAGGTCGTGGGCGTACTGGTAGCCCTTGCCGTAGTCGAGCGCCTTCATCAGCTTCGTCGGTGCGTTGCGCAGGTGTAGTGGGACGGGCTCGGCGGGGCGGGATTGGATGTCCGCCATGACCGCGCCGTACGCGGTGTAGACGGCGTTGGACTTGGGCGCGAGCGCGAGGTAGACGACGGCCTGGGCGAGTGCGAGTTCGCCTTCGGGCGAGCCGAGGAAGTGCATAGCGTCTCTTGCCGAGAGGCAGAGGTTGAGGGCCTCGGGCGCGGCGAGGCCTATGTCTTCGACCGCCATGCGGACGACACGGCGGGCGACGTACATGGCGTCTTCGCCGGCGGCGAGCATACGGCCGAGCCAGTAGAGCGCCGCGTCGGCGTCGGAGTTGCGCACGGACTTGTGCAGCGCGGAGATGAGGTCGTAGTGCTGCTCGCCGTGCTTGTCGTAGAGCAGGACGCGCTGCTGCAGGGCCTCGGCGGCGATGGCTGCGGTAAGGGTCGCGTCTTCGCCGTGCGGTTGGTTCGCGATGGCCAGCTTCGCCGCAACCTCCAGCGCGTTGAGTGCGTTGCGCGCGTCTCCCGACGAGTAGGACGCAATGTTCGCCAACGCACTTTCATCCACGGTGAGGTTCAGCTCGCCGAGGCCGCGCTCGCGGTCGCTGACTGCCTTCCACAGCAGAGCGACGATCTCCTCCTGCTCGAGCGCGCGCAGGGTGTAGACGCGGCAGCGGCTGAGCAGCGCGGCGACGACCTCAAAGCTGGGGTTCTCCGTGGTGGCGCCGATCAGGCGGATGGAGCCGCGCTCGACGTAGGGCAGGAAGGCGTCCTGCTGCGCCTTGTTGAAGCGGTGGATCTCATCGATGAAGAGGATGGTGCGCGAGCCGAACTGCGCGGCCTTCTCGGCCTCGGCCATCACCTGCTTAATCTCCTTGATGCCGGCGAGCACGGCGGAGAACTCGATGAAGCTGGCCGAGGTGACGTGGGCGACGATCTTGGCCAGCGTGGTCTTGCCGACGCCGGGCGGGCCCCAGAAGATGAGCGAGGCGGAGTCGTCGTTTTCTATCTGCTGGCGCAGCGGCTTGCCGGGCGCGAGCAGGTGGGTCTGGCCGAAGAACTCCTCGAGCGAGCGCGGACGCATGCGCTCAGCCAGCGGCGCGGGGCGGCGCGCGGCGCTGCTCTGCGGAGCGGCTGTATCGAAGAGACTCAAGCGTTGCCTGCCTTCACGTTGCCTGCCTTTGCGTTGCGCTGCCGCATGGCCTCATAGAGCAACAGCGATCCGGCGACGGCCGCGTTGAGCGACTCCACTGCACAGGGAATCGTGACCATGGCGCCGGCCATCGCCAGCGCTGCAGCGGAGAGACCCGCGCCCTCGTTGCCGATCAGGATGGCGCAAGAGTCTGCCAGGCAGGTCTCGAACAGGGAGATAGCGCCCGGTCTGGGAGCAACGGCGGCAAGGATGCGAAAGCCGCGCTCCTGGAGCGATTCGCAGTAGGGCGCCAGATCTACCCGCGTCACCGGGCAATGAAAGATCGAGCCGGCGGATGCGCGGACGACCTTGGGGCTCCAGGGGTTGACGCAATCGCGAGTCACGGCCACCACGGGCGCGTCGAACGCCGCGGCGGAACGGACCAGCGTACCAAGATTGCCTGGGTCCTGCAGCGATTCGAGCAGCAAAATTGGGCCTTTGCCCCGGGACGTCGGTGCGGTGGGCAATGAAATCTCCAGCGTCGCGGCGATACCCTGCGGCGACATGGTATCCACGGCGCTGTCAAAGACCTCTGCGCTCAGGACCACCACTTTGTCTCGATCGAGCCCGGCAAGCATCGGCCGGGCCAAGCACCCTTCGCTGCCCTCGCGGACGAAGACGGTGTCGACCGTATGAACGGAGCGCAGGGCTTCCCCGATGAGGTGCTCGCCCTCGATGCCGACGAGCTCCCCCGGCTTGCGCGCCTCGCCGCTGAAGCTGGCGCGCAGGGCCTTGACGCGGGCGTTGGAGCGGCTCGTGATCGGCGCGCCGAGGGTCATCGTTTTAGTGTATGCGCGGCCCCCTGTGGAGCCCCGGTGGGCGCGAATGCGGTACAGTCAACCTTTGGGAGAACACACTCTTTGACCACCGACGTACTGCGTATCGACCCGGACGAGCCGGAGCCCTTCCTGATCGAACAGGTCGCCGAGAGCCTGCGCCGCGGCGATGTGGTGGCTCTGCCCACCGACACCTTCTACGGCTTGGCCGTGGACCCGGTCAACCTGCGCGCGGTGGAACACATCTACGACCTGAAGTCGCGCGCGCGGCACAAGCCGCTGAGCCTGCTGATCGCCGATGTGGCGCAGGCCTACGAGCTGGCGCGCAACATCGGCGGAGACTTCGACCGGCTGGCCGAGCGGTTCTGGCCGGGGCCGCTGACGATCGTGGTGAAGGCGGGCAGCAAGCTGCCGCTGCGGGTGACGGCGAACACCGGCAACGTGGCGCTGCGCGTGCCGGAGGCGGCCATCTGCCGGGCGGTGGTGACGGAGCTGGGGCAGCCGATCACGGCGACCTCAGCGAACCTGCGCGGGCATCCGGAGTGCACCTACGCGGCTTGCGTGCGCGAGCAGTTTGGAGAGAAGATTCCGCTGATCGTGGACGGCGGCCCGACGGCGCGCAGCGTGGCCACGACCATCGTGGACCTGAGCGGCGGCGCCAACAGCTGGATGATCCTGCGCGAGGGCGCGGTGCCAACGCATGAGATTGCGCTGGCGCTGCAGCGCTAGGCGCGAAACCTTACGACGGAGAGAGTACCTTGAAGAAGCTGAAGTCCAAGCCGAAGAGCGGCGGCGCGCAACGAGCGCTAGGCCGCCTGCTGCGCTGGTTGCTGGCCGCGCTGCTGCTGGCGGCGGTGGCGTGGTTCGGCTGGGTGTACCGGCAGATCGAGGCGACCGCGCAGGTGGACAACGCGCGGCCGGCCGACGCCATTGCCGTCTTCGGGGCCGCGGAGTATGCGGGGCGGCCTTCGCCGGTGCTGCATGCGCGGCTGGACAAGGCGGTGTCGCTGTACAACCGCGGGATCGCGCCGCTGATTGTGACGCTGGGCGGCGGCGGCGACCGCGACTCCGGCCTGACCGAGGGCGGCGTGGGCCGCGACTACCTGCTGGCCAACGGCGTGCCGTACAACCGCATCATCGCGGAGACGCGCTCGGTGGACACCGAGCAGCAGGTGCAGCGGCTGGCCGCGATCGCCGAGCGGGAGCACTTCCACAGCATCGTGGTGGTGAGCGACGGCACGCACCTGTTCCGCATTGCCGCGCTGTGCGAACGCGCGGGGCTGCGGGTATATACCTCGCCGCGCGCGCCGCTGGGGCATATCGACGAGCTGGACTCCGCGCAGCGTGTGATGCATGAGATGTTGAGCTACACCTCGCTGCGGCTGGACCTGCACCTGAGCTGGCTGCATCGCTGGTGGGCGGGCCGGCGGGAGTAGCAGGGCGCAATATCCACACTTACAGCCAGCTACAAAATTGTCATCTCGACCGAAGCGGGACAGCTGTATCGTCCCGCGTAGTGGAGAAACCTGCATTTTGCTGCTGTACAGGCGAGATGCAGGTCTCTCCACTGCGGCGGCAAACGCGCCGCCTCCGGTCGAGATGACAATTTGTTGGTAAAAATAACACTTGCTTCAGCGGACTCTATGGAGATACTACCTAGTCTTCTTCCTCCGCGACCGGTGCAGGGATGTGCCCTTCTCTTCTCATGCGCAGATAGCCGCGGATGAAGGGGTCGAGGTCGCCGTCGAGCACCTTGTCCACGTCGCCGACTTCGACGCGGGTGCGCAGGTCCTTGGCCATTCGGTAGGGCTGCAGCACATAGCTGCGTATCTGCGAGCCGAACTTGATGTCGAGCTTGGAATCTTCCAGCTTGCGCGCGGTCGCCTTCTTCTTATCCAGCTCATACTCGTAGAGCTTCGACCGCATCATCTTCATGGCGCGGTCTTTGTTCTTGTGCTGGGAGCGCTCGTTCTGGCAGCCGGTGACGAGGCCGGTGGGGATATGCGTGATGCGCACGGCGGAGTCGGTGGTGTTGACGTGCTGGCCGCCCTTGCCGCCGCTGCGGTAGGTGTCGATGCGCAGGTCTTCGGGCTTGATGTCGATGACGATGGTGTCGTCGATCTCCGGAGAGACGAAGACGCTGGCGAAGCTGGTGTGGCGGCGCTTGGCGGAGTCGAAGGGCGAGATGCGCACCAGGCGGTGGACGCCGGTTTCGCCGGAGAGAAGCCCGAAGGCGAAGTCGCCGGAGATGGTGAAGGTGGCGGACTTGATGCCGGCCTCGTCGCCGTCCTGCAGCTCGTTGATCTCTACCTTGAAGCCCTGGCGCTCGCCCCAACGGAGGTACATGCGCATGAGCATCTCAGCCCAGTCCTGGCTTTCGGTGCCGCCGGCGCCGGGGTGGACGGTGACGATGGCGTTGAGCGGATCGGTCTCCTCGGAGAGCATGGTCTTCGATTCGAGGGCGTCGGCGAAGGCGACCAGAGCGGGGACCTCGCGGGCGATGTCGGGCTCGGTGTCCTCGCCCTCGCGGGCGAGCTCGAAGTAGGCGTCGATGTCGTCGGAGCGGCGGCCGAGCTCGGCGTCGTCGGCCAGCAGGGTCTCGAGGCGCTTGCGCTCCCGCATGAGCGGCTGCGAGCGGGAGGGGTCGGCCCAGACGGCGGGGTCGGAGATCTTGGTTTCGATGGCGGCCAGCTCGGCCTTCAGACGGGGCGAGTCAAAGATACTCCCGCAGATCGCGAACCTTCTCGCGGACCGGGGAGTAGAGAAATTCAAGGTCAGACAACATGGAGTTAGTTTACGTGAGTTCGGCCGGGGCTAGAGCCCCGCGTCTTCCAGGCAAAACTTGTGCTGTAGTTCATCACCAGAAACAGTAGTGTAATGCCGGCGCAGAGCCATGCGAACCAGTCGCCGTGGCGGGTGTAGAAGGTGAGGCCGGTGCGGTAGCCGAAGGGGAAGGCGAAGGCCTCGCGGACGTGGCGCGGGGTGGTGAAGACGCCGCGGCCATGGGGGTCGATGGCGGTGGTGATTCCGGTGTTGGTGTCGCGCAGCACCCAGCGGCCGTTCTCGATGGCGCGCATGCGGGCCATGTCGAGATGCTGCCAGGGCGCGCTGGTGTCGCCGTACCAGCCGTCGTCGGAGATGTTGACGAGTACGTTGGCGCCGGCGGCGGTAAACTGACGCACCTCATCGCCGAAGATGGACTCATAGCAGATGAAGACGCCGGCGCGTTCCCCGGTCTGGCCGAGGGGAAAGAGCGTGTGCGCGCTGCCGGCTTCCATCTCGCCGATGCCGGAGATGAGCTTGCCGGCGAAGGCGAACAGCCAGGGGTAGGGGACGTACTCGCCCCAGGGCACGCGGTGGATCTTGTCATAGCGGCCGAGGTACTGGCCGTCGGCGGCGAAGACCGCGGCGGAGCCGTACTCGCGGTAGCCGCGCGGCGAGGCGGGGTCGAAGTCCACGCCGACGCTGCCGGCGATGACCGGCGCATGGGCCGCATGGGCGAGCTGGCCGAGCTGGAGCCGGAAGCTAGGGTCGGAGGTGGCGAAGTCGGCCGGCGCCTCAGGCCAGACGATGAGCTCTGCCCGCGGCGGCGTTGCCGGCTGCGCTCCCGAAGGAAGCAGCGGATGCAGGCTCCATGCGCGGAACTGAGAATACTTTTCCGCAAGTGGGAACGGGACAAGATCGCGGCCTTCGGCGCCGACCTTTAGGTTCTCCTGCAACAGCGTGGCGGTGTGGCCGGCGGCGTCGGCCGGCGGGGCGACCCGGCCGAGCCCGCTGAGCAGCACAGCCAGCGCGGTCGCAGCGCAGCCGAAGCGGGCGCGCCGCTTCGTCGTAGCGGAGAGCGCCGCTGCAGCGAAGCCGGCGTTGATGGCGGCGACTACGAAGCTGAGGAGCATCACGCCACCGAGCGGAGCCAGCCGGACCAGCAGGAAGTTCTCCACCTGCGTGTAGCCGAGCAGGTCCCAGGGAAAGCCGGTGATGCGGGCCCGCGCAAGCTCAATGGCGACCCAGAGGAAGGGCGCGGCGAGCAGCGCGGACAGCGGCGATTCGCCGCGGTGCAGCCGCGCCAGCACCCACGCAAACAATGCGTGATAAAGGCCGAGATAAAGCGCGAACAAGATCAAGATGCCGAGCGAAGCCAGCTCCGGCAGCGCGCCGTAGATATGCATGGTCTGGTAGATCCAGTAGCAGTTGCCGGCATACCAGGCGACGCCGCAGAGATAGCCGAGCAGCGCGGCCTGCAGCCCACCCAGCCTGCGGCCGGTGGCGTCTTTCGAGAGCACAGCGATGAGCAACGGGACCAGACAGAACCAGCAGAAGAGCCTGCGCCACGCGGGCACCGGCCCGGCGAGCGGGAACGGCAGCAGTTGCAGAGCGGCCGAGAGCAGGGAGAAGAGCCAGGCTCGCCAGGAAACGGTTCGCATCGCAGTCGAGTCTAGCATCGGCGGTTCACAGGCATGTTTGCCGACGTGACGGTGACTTATAGGGCACATCGGCGGTTGCCGTGGCCGCAATCTAAGACTAGAGTTACTAGCAGTAAGCAATCTTTGAGTTACTCAATTCTTTTTTGGAGCGAGCGGAAAGGGAAACATTTATGGATGTAAGTAAGATTCTTGCGGAGATCGACAGTAAGATCGCCTCGTTGCAGCAAGCGCGCGCCGCCATCGTGGGGCTGGACGGCGTAAGCGTCAGCGACAAGCCACGCCGCGGCCGCCCCAAGGGCAGCACCAATGCGGCCAAGAAGACCAAGGCGGCGAAGCCGGCCAAGCGCAAGCGCAACCTGACGCCCGAGGGCCGCAAGCGGATCGCCGACGCGATGAAGCGCCGCTGGGCGGAGCGCCGCAAGGAAGCGGCGAAGGGCTAAAAGCTAGCTACTCTGCGCAGGCAGGTGTCAAGAACGTGGGGCCATGTGACATGGCCCCACGTTCTTGGTTTAATTTGGTGGAAGCTGCAAGGCTTTCACGCAAAGGGCGCAAAGGTGGCGACGTTTCGCCACGGGGTTCTTACTGGGACGGGCGATGCTGGCGCGGCGAGGTTTGCAGGCTCAGAAACTCACAGCTCAGCGGCCCGCAACTTCACCGCCTCGCAACCTCACAAGCTAGGAAGCTCAGCGGACGGCGATGACCTCGCGCACATTGTCGCGGCCGAGGAAGAAGCGCATGCTGCTGAAGCCTTCGAGGAAGCGCTCGACCTGGCGCGTCTGGTAGACCTGGCGCACCGGGAAGTTGCCGCTGTCGAGCACCTGCAGGTCGTCGGAGTCGCTGAGCTGGTAGCGGGAGAAGGCGGTCTCCGTGCCGTCGAGCTTGCTGTGGAAGAAGGCGAGCAGGCGGCCTTCAGGGCGCAGCACCTCGCGCAGGCGGACGAACAGGGCAGGCACCATCTGCGGGGGCAGGTAGTTGGCCGTGTCCCAGAGCAGGATGACGTCGAAGTCGCGGCCGGAAAAATCGAGGTTGGCGGCGATGAAGCGCTCGGCGTCGAAGTCCGGCGGCGTGCCCTCCTCGGCGTCGGGCGCGGGGGGCTTGAGCCACTCCGGGCGGGTGGCGTCCTGCACGATGTTGGCCATGTAAACGCTGTGGCCGAGCGAGGTGAGGTAGTTGATGTTGGAGGGCGAGGTCGAACCGAAGTCCAGCACGCGCAGGGCTTCGCTCTTCTGCAGATGGGTCCGAACGTCGTTCCAGCCGCGCGAATGGCGGATGGAACGCTCCGACCAGGCGGTCGCCGATCCAGACTCCTTATTGAAGATGCCCATGATGCTCTTCTCCGCTGCGCTGGGTGTGAGGCCCGCCCGGTTGAGGCCCTGAATGCGCCGGCTATGCCCTGCCCCTGGGTGCTTAGGCGGGCGAGAGTGTGGCGGGCAGCGTGTCCAGCTTCTTGCCCAGGTCCGCGGCTGAGAGGGGGTCGGAGGCGCGGGAGGGGTCGGCGTTGCCACGCAGGCTGGCGCCGTCCTCGATGGACAGGCGGGCGGCGTAGACCTCGCCCTCCACGATCGCGGAGCCGCGCAGATGGAGCAGGCCGGAGGCGCGCACCTCACCCTCCAGCCGCCCCAGGACGACGACGTCCTGGGCGATCACGGTGGCGCGCACATGACCGTCGGCCCGCACCGTCAGGCAGGCGCCATCCAGCCGGATCACGCCGTCCACCTCGCCGTCGACGGTGAGGTTTTCAGTGCCCGAGAGCTCGCCGCGTATCTTGGTCAGAGGGCCGATCACCGTGGAACTCTCACTAGGTTTCATAGAAAATTTGGTTACTCCTGGGCCGCCGCAGCGCTAGCTTCGCGCTTTGCGGTACCTGCCCGACTATACCCAACATCGGCGGGGGAACACAATCGCCGTTCCGGTCGTCTCCGGAAGGCCAGTTTGCGTCTAACGAACAAGAGTGGGACCGCAGCGAGGTAAGGATGGCGGAGGGGCACAACCCGAGGGCGGCAGCAGCGACGCGGAGCGGCGACGCATGGCGGCGGCTGGTGCCGTTCACACTGGCGCTGGGAACGCTGGGGTCGGCGGCGGGGCTGCACGCCCAGCAACCGCAGGCGGCGTTCGTGGGGCCGGCCCCGGCGAGCCAGATGACGGCGGCCCAGTGGGCCGTGGCCGCCTCGAACAACGAAGTCGCCATCATCCAGCAGCAGGGCAGCTTCTCGGTGCGCTACCGCGAGCGCAAGATCGATGCCAAGGGCGACACTACGCGGCTGATCGTAGAGACGCGGCAGGGCGGAGTGGCCCGGCTGATTGAGCGCGACGGCCGCCCGCTGACCGCGGCCGAGGACGCCGCCGAGCGCGCCCGGCTGAACGAGGACCTGGCCAACCCCGGCGAGTTCCTGAGGCACCATCGCCGCGACGCAGCCAACCGCGCGGACATGGCCCAGATGGCGCAACTGATGCCGCAGGCGATGATCCATACCTTTGCCCCCGGCCAGCCGCAGCTGCCCGGCGCGCATGGCCGCCAGGTGGTGCTGGACTTCCAGCCCAACCCGGACTTCCATCCGCCGAACATGATGGCGGAGCTGCTCACCGGCTTCGCCGGGCGGGTGTGGATCGATGCGGCGACGCAGCGGGTGGTGCGCGCGGAGGGCCATGTGCTGCATCCGGTGAACATCGGCTTCGGCATCCTGGCGCGCATCTTCCCGGGTGGGACCGTGGAGTTTGAACAGGTGGACGCCGGCCAGGGCCGCTGGCTGTACTCCCGCGTAGGCGAGCACATGATGGTGCGCGCGCTGGTAAAGACCATGCCGCAGAACGTGCAGATCAGCTCCTCAAACTTCGAGCTGATGCCCGCGCCGCTGGACTACCAGGACGCCATCCGTCAGCTGCTGGCGATGCAGATCCCGCTGCGGTGAGCCCTAGCGCAGCGTCTTTTGCCGGATGGTGAGCGCGGCGATGCGTTCGCGGTCGACGGCGAAGCCGCGGCCGGGCGTGGTGGGCACGGCGATGGTGCCCTGCGCGCTGACGACGACCTCCGGCTCGATGATGTCCTGGGCCCAGTAGCGTTTGGAGGCCGAGACGTCGCCGGGCAGCGTGAAGTTGGGCAGCGAGGAGAGCGCGATGTTGTGGGCGCGGCCGATGCCGGTCTCCAACATGCCGCCGCACCAGACGGCGATGCCGAGGTGCTGCGCGGTGTCGTGGATGGCGATGGCCTCGGAGAAGCCGCCCACGCGGCCGACCTTGATGTTGAGGATGCGTCCGCTGCCCAGCTCCAGGGCGGCGGCGGCGTCGCGGCGGTTGCGGATGCACTCATCCAGGCAGATCGCGGTCTCGAGGCGGCGCTGCAGCTCGGCGTGGAAGAAGAAGTCGTCGTACCACAGCGGCTGCTCGATCATGAGCAGTTTGAAGCGGTCCCACTCGGCGATGCGGTCGGCGTCGTCGAGTGAGTAGGCGGAGTTGGCGTCGCAGCTCAGCAGGACCTCCGGCCAGCGCTTGCGGACCTGCTCAAAGATGGCGGTGTCCCAGCCGGGCTTGCACTTGAGCTTGATGCGCTGGTAGCCGGCGGCGAGCTCGGTGGCGATCTTGTCCATCAGCTGCTCGGGTGTGGGCTGGATGCCGATGGAGACGCCGCAGGCGATCTCCGCGCGGGTGCCCCCGAGCAGGCGGGCGAGCGGGACCTTCTGGCGCTCGGCATCGAGCTCCCACACGGCGTTCTCGAGCGCCGCCTTGGCCATGCGATGGCCGCGCACCTGGGCGAAGAGCGCGGGGCAGTCCGCGCCCGAGGCGACCTGCCGATGCAGCAGCCGCGGCGCCAGCTCGGTTTCGGTGATGAGCCAGGCGGTGTCGATCATCTCGTCGGAGAAGTAGGGGTGCTCGCCGGCGACGCACTCGCCCCAGGCGCTCGCGCCCTCGGACTCGAGCTCGACCAGCAGGATGCGCCGGCCGGTGGTGACGCCGAAGCTGGTCTCAAAGGGGTGCGCGAGCGGCATGGCGAGCTCACGCAGGTGGATGGCTTCGATCTTCATATATCTCCAATGAGTAGAGGGTAAGGAGTAGAAAGGGCTAGTAGCTGAAGGGTTCGTCCCAGCGGCCGAGCTGGAAGCGGCCGCCGCCGGATGCGATGCGTTGGTAGCCGAGTACAGCGAGGCCGCGGGCGAAGGCGGATTCCAGCGCGTCGGCGTTGCGGGCCTGGACGGCGCGTGCCCGCTCGCGCTGCGTGGGGTCGGCCTTCCACTGGCTGAGCTCGGCCGGGACATCTACAAACTCGGTAGCTTCAAACTCGACGGCGGCCGCGACAGCTTCGCCCGGCTGCGGCTGCCCGCCGAGCGCGGCCAGCACACGCGGCGAACGCAGCCACCACTCCGCGAAGACGCGGTCCGTGGGCAGGCCACCATGCAGCGGCGAGCTGGATGCGCCATAGAAGTTGCGGCGGTAGCGGCGGACGACGGCGCCGAGGCGCGCGACGTTCAGGTGCGCGTTGCGGACCTCCAGCGGATCGAAGGTCCACTCGATCAGCTCGATGCCGCGGGTGAGCGCCTCCTCGCGCTGGGCCAGCTTGAGCCGGCGGCCGATGCCCGCGCCGCGCCATGCGGGCAAGACCGCGAGGTGGTGCGAGTGCAGGTAGACGTGGCCGTTCCGCACGCCGGGCAGCGCCATGGCGTAGCCCACCAGGGTGCGGCCGGCGTCGGTATCGGTGCGGGTGCCGGCGAAGGCGCCCAGCACCTGGCCGCCGATCTGCGAGGCGAGCAGAAACATCTTCTGCGAGGCCATGCCGGAGGGGTCGTAGCCCCAGACGGCCTGCTGCACATCGACGCAGCGGTCGAAGTCGGCGTGCGCGGTCAGCGGCTCGATGCAGAGGTGGGTAGGGGCCGTGTTGGCTGTGGCTTCGGAGGCGCTCATGCTGGCGTCTCCCGCGCCTTGGCCTGGGCCCACAGCGTCTCCAGCTCGTCGGGCGGCCGCGTGTGCAGCGCGTCCGCACCGCCGGCGGCGCGCTCCATGGCGGCGAAGCGGGTGCGGAACTTGGCGTTGCTGCGGCGCAGCGCGCTCTCGGCGTCGACCTGCAGATGGCGCGCGAGGTTCAGCAGGGTGAAGAGCAGGTCGCCGAACTCGGCCTCAACGTTGGCCGCATGCTTCGCCTCCACCTCCACCATGAGCTCGGCGATCTCCTCGTCGAGCTTGGCGAAGAGGCCGGCGCTGTCGGGCCAGTCGAAGCCGACCTTGGCGGCGCGCGCACCGAGCCGGGTGGCTTCGAGCGTGGCGGGCATGGTGCGCGGGATGTCGTCGAGCAGCGAGGGCGCGGCGGGCCGGGCCTGCGTTTGCCGGGCCTGTTTTTCCTGCTGCTTGATCCGCTCCCAGTTGCGCAGCACGGCGTTTGCGTCGGCCGCCTGCACGTCGCCGAAGACATGAGGGTGGCGGCGGATGAGCTTGGCCGTGAGGCTCTCGGCGACGTCGCGGAGGTCGAAGCGGCCGGCGTCGCGGGGGAGTTCGCTGGCCATCTGCGCGTAGAAGAGCACCTGCAGCAGCAGGTCGCCGAGCTCGTCCTTCAGCTCCGGCCAGGCGCGGCGCTCGATGGCGTCGAAGACCTCGTAGGTCTCCTCCAGCGTGTGGCGTTTGATGGTGTCGAAGGTCTGCTCGCGGTCCCAGGGGCAGCCGCCGGGCGCGCGCAGCCGTGCCATGATGGCCGCTGCCCGCGCCAGCGCCGCTCCGGTCTCCGCCTGGGCTGCTTCGTTTGCCTGCGACTTTGCGTCGTCCACAGGCAACAGCTTACTATCAGCGCATGGATACCAACAGCCCGCCGAGCCCCGCCAAGCCGCGCACCCCCGCCTGGGTTTGGGTGGCGCTGGCGCTGCCCTACCTGGCGCTGTGCTTTCCCCAGCTCTATGCGCGCGCCACGCCGGCGCTGTTCGGCTTCCCGTTCTTCTACTGGTACCAGTTTGCGTGGGTGTTCCTCACTTCCGTTCTGCTGGGGCTGGTCTATCGCGCGTTCAAGTCGCGCGGCTGAGGCCTTTGCGTTTCGCAGGCTGAAGTCCATTGCCGCAGGGCGCAACCACCCCTGGCCCTTTCAAACACCCCGGGCTCTAAACTGAGAGCAGCCGCATGGACCTGCTCGAAAAAATCCGCACTCTGCCCACCGGCCCGGGCTGCTACCTGTACAAGAACGCCGAGGGCGAGGTGATCTATGTGGGCAAGGCGAAGAACCTGCGCGCCCGGGTGCGCAGCTACTTCACCGAGGCCAACCAGCTCGCCAACCGGAAGACCGGCTCGCTGATGCGCGAGGCCGTGGACCTGGAATACATCCTGGTGGCCAATGAGCATGAGGCGCTGGCGCTGGAAAACAACCTGATCAAGCAGCGCAAGCCGCGCTTCAACATCCTGCTGCGCGACGACAAGACCTATCCCTACATCAAGCTCACGCTGCAGGACCGCCATCCCAAGGTGTTCGTGACGCGGCGGCTGCGCAAGGACGGCGGGGCGTACTTCGGCCCGTACTTTCCCGGCAACCTGGCGCACCGGCTGGTGGACGTGATCCACCGCAGCTTCCTGATCCCCAGCTGCAAGGTGGACCTGAACCGGTACCATCCGCGCGCCTGCCTGCAGTACTACATCAAGCGCTGCCTGGGCCCGTGCGTGGAGGGCCTGATCTCCACCGAGGACTACCGCCAGGCGGTGCGCGACGTGCAGCTGTTCCTGGAAGGCAAGCCGAGCGAGCTGGAAGCGCGGCTGACCGCGCGCATGGAGCAGGCGGCCGAGGCCATGCAGTTCGAGCTGGCGGCGCGGCTGCGCGACCAGCTGATCACCGTGAGCCAGGCGCAGGACCGCCAGCGCATCGCGGGCACCGACGATGAGGACGCCGACGTCTTCGGCTTCCACTATGAAAACGACATGCTGGCGGTGAACGTCTTCCACATGCGCAGCGGCAAGGTGGTGGACCGCCGCGACCTGTTCTGGGAGGACCTGCCGGAGCTGGAAGCGATGGCGCCGACGGAGCCAGAAGCGGTCGCGGATGAACTTGCCGAGGAGCCGGCGCTTGAGCCCGAGCCGGCGTACGCTGCGCCGGAGGTGCAGCAGGACTCAGCCGTGGCCGACGAGCGCAGCCCGCTGAGCGAGCCCGGAGTCGCGACGGTCGCAGACCCTGCATCCGCGCTGTTCTCCGCGGCGCTGTTCTTCTCCGCTCTGCTGAAGCAGATGTATCTCGACCAGGCCTATGTGCCGCGGCACATCTACGTGCCGGTGGACTTCCCCGACCGTGCGCTGCTGGCCGAGGCGCTGCGCGAGCGCTGCGGCCACAAGATTGAGATCGCCGCGCCGCAGCGGGGTGAGAAGCGTTCGTTAGTGGACCTGGTGTGCCAGAACGCCAAGCAGAGCTACGACCAGCGCTTCCGCGTGCTGCAGCCGGGCATCGCCGCGATCCAGGCCGCGCTGCAGGACGCGCTGACGCTGCCGGAGCCGCCTGCGCGCATCGAGTGCTTCGACATCTCGCACATCCAGGGCGCGGAGACCGTCGCCAGCATGGTGGTGTGGGAGAAGGGCGCGATGAAGAAGGCCGACTACCGCAAGTTCCAGGTGAAGACGGCGGCCGGCTCGGACGACTTTGCCGCGATGCATGAGGTGCTGCTGCGGCGCTACGGCAGGTTCGCACAGGGCGCGACGCCTACGGGCAAGGACGCGACGTTGCCCTCGCTGGTGCTGGTGGATGGCGGGCTGGGCCAGTTGCACGCGGCGGCGGCGGCGCTGGAAGAGCTGGGGCTGACCACGCAGCCGCTGGCCTCGATCGCCAAGCGTGAAGAGGTGATCTACGTGCATGGGCAGGAGGACGAGCCGGTGGTGCTGGACCGGCGCTCGCCGGTGCTGCATCTGGTGCAGCGGGTGCGCGATGAGAGCCACCGCTTCGCCGTGGCCTACCACCGCAAGCGCCGCGAGATGCGCGACCGCAGCAGCGAGCTCGACGCCATCCCCGGTGTGGGCGCGATCACCCGGCAACGGCTGCTGGAGCACTTCGGCAGCGTGCGCGCGCTGCGCCAGACGGCGGAGAAGAACCCCGATGCGCTGACCGCGGTGGTAAACAAGGCGACGGCGGAGAAAATTCGCCGGCACTTTGCAGATCAGGCCGAAGGAGCCGGCCTTGCGGCGCTCCACGTCCTCAACGGCCCTTCATAGCAAACTGGTGTCCAAGCCATCGATGAACTTTATCCCTGGAATATGCAGTTTGAGCAGCTGCTTGTCTCCTGTGAGAAAGAGGTCCACTCCAGCCGTCGCCGCACACGCAAGATGGATAGAGTCGGCAGCTGAGGTCCGGTGGGCCGCCCGAATGCGCCCGAAGGCATCCATGGATGCGGCATCGAAGGGCAGTACCTTTATGCCTGCGCTTTTGATTCCTGTGAGGATTCGAGCCGCCTCCGCGGCAGTCTTATCGCGGTACGCACCGGCCAGCACCTCGCCCACGGCCAGCGCACTCGTGCAGATTTCATCGCCTCTCTCCCGGGAACGATTTCGCAGATGGACGACGCGCTTGCCAAACTGCGGATCGGACTGGAAGAGGTAGATAAACAGCATCGCATCCCAGAAGACGCGCGTCATCGAAGGCTGTCCTTATCTCGCCGTAGCTCATGGACAAACTTATCCGCGCCTTCCCGGACTGCGCCCTTCAATATGCCCACCAGTTCCAGCAAGGGATCTTTCCCTGCCCCCCCGGCCGCTCCGTCCCTGGGTGTGGGGTCCAGAAAATCGAACTCAAAGGTAGTCTCGTTCCTGCGGGCCTGCCCCAGCGGGGTACGCATCCGCAGGCCTCGTTGCTGCCAAAACTTCTTCGATTCCAGCGCCGTACAAATCTGATTCGGATGAGCAGGAGGAAATCCCTGAGACTCGAGCTTCTTTTTGAAGTCTCCCAGCACAATGCGTATGGTGCCGCCATTGCGGCGCGCCGGACGCACATAGTCCGCTTCGGCAATTTCACGGATTTTCTCGCTCCACTGTGTGGCCACTGGACTCCTCCATTCATGAATCCTAAAATACGAAAAATATCTTGTCAATTCGTATTTAGGACTCGTTCGGCGTATGCTTGCAGGAACAATCCTTCCCTGCCGCGCGTTCTGCTCTTTTGTAGCCTATGACCTCCTCAACCCTCGTCCGCCCGGCCGACCCTACCTTGCGCTCTGCCGTGCGCCTCGCGGCGGGCTTTGCGGCGATACAGCTGCTGCTGCAGTTCGGGTTGACGCTGTGGACTTCGCACCTGGGTTACAGCTACTTCCGCGATGAGTTCTACTACATCGCCTGCGGGCGGCACCTGGCGTGGGGCTTCGTCGACCACGGCCCCATCGTGGCGGTGCAGGCGCGGCTGGGCGAGCTGCTGTTCGGCGACTCGGTCTTCGCCATCCGCATCTTCGCCGCGCTGGCCGGGGCGGCTACCGTGTGGCTCACCGGGTTGCTGGCGTGGGCGATGGGCGGCCGCCGCGCGGCGCAGGCGCTGGCGATGCTGGCCGTGCTGACGGCGCCGCACTACATCGGTGTGGCAAGCATTCTTTCGATGAACGTCTTCGAGCCGGTCTTCTGGATGGTGTGCGCGCTGGCGCTGCTGATGCTGCTGCGGGGCGGCCCGGCGCGGTTGTGGTGGATTGTCTTCGGGGTCTCGGCCGGGGTGGGGCTGTTGAACAAGCCCTCGATGGCCTTCTTCCTGTTCGCGGTGGGCGTGGGACTGCTGTGCACCTCGGCGCGGCGGGTGTTTGGCTCACGCTGGGCTGCGGTGGGCGTGGGGCTGCTGCTGCTGATTGCGCTGCCCAATGTGCTGTGGCAAGTGCACAACCACTGGCCGACGCTCGAGTTTCTGGAGAACGGCCGCCGCCAGGGCAAAAACGTCGTGCTCGACCCGCTGCACTTCTTTCTGGCGCAGTTTGCGATGCTGGGGCCATTCAGCGTGCTGGTGTGGATGCCGGGACTGGTCGCGCTGCTGCGTGCGAAGTCGATCCGCGAAGGGCGATGGCTGGGGCTGGCGTATGTCGTCTTCTACGCGATCATGAATGCGTTGCATGCGAAGGACTACTACCTGGCAGGCGTGTATCCGGCGCTGTTTGCGGCGGGCGGGATTGCGTGGGAGCGGCGGTATGCGTTTTCGAAGAGCGTGCTCTCCGAGCGGGCGATTGGGTTCCCGGTGCTGGAGAGCTTGCTGCTGGCGGCAAACCTGCTGATTCTGCCGATGGCTTCGCCCGTGCTGCGGCCGGCGGACTGGCTGCGCTACACCGCCGCGCTGCACCTGCGCGCGCCCGCCGACGAGACCGCCGCCAGCGGACCGCTGCCGCAGTTCTTCGCCGACCGCTTCGGCTGGCAGCAGCTCGCGCAGACGGTCGTCACCGCCTATCGCGCGCTGCCCGCCGAGGACAAGCGCCAGGTGTGCCTGGTGATGACCAACTATGGCGAGGCCGGCGCGCTGGACCTGCTGGGCCGGCAGATGGAGCCGGGGCTGCCGCCCGCCGTCGGCACGCAGAACAGCTACTGGATGTGGGGCACGCACGGCTGCAGCTGGAAGGTGGTGATCTTCGTGACCGAGAACACGCCGGAGCAGGAGGCGATGGCGTGGGATTCGGTGACGCTGCTGCGGCGGCTGGACGACCCGTACTCGATGCCGTTCGAGCACAAGTACGTCTACCTGCTGCGCGGGCGCAAGCCGGGGATGCCGGTGGTGTGGGCGGACTGGAAGGACTACATCTGACGATTGCGCGATTTGAGTGCTGCGCGCGGGGCCTGTGTGCGCCGGGTCTGATAGTCTCCCGCCATGACCTCCAGCGCGGCCACATCCGCAACGACCGACGCTACAGCCCGGGCCGAGGCGCAGGGCGAGCTGCCGCGCGTTCTGAAGACGCGGCATGCGCTCGCGATCGTGGTGGGCATCATCATCGGCTCGGGGATCTTCCTGGTGCCGCGCGAGATGATGGCGGCGGTGGGGACGCCGGCGCAGGTGTACGTGGTGTGGATCGTCGGCGGGCTGCTGTCGCTGTTCGGCGCGATGAGCTACGCGGAGGTCGCGGCGATGAAGCCGCGGGTGGGCGGCGAATACGCCTTTCTGCACGACGCCTACGGACCGCTGACGGCGTTCCTCTACACCTGGACGTGGACCACCATCGCCAAGCCGGCGTCGATTGCGACCATCGCGGTGGGGCTGATGCGGGTGCTGGGCACGTTTGCCGTGTTCGGCTTTCTGGGCCACACGGCCGCGGGCCCGCTGCTGTGGAGCCAGGTGCTGGCGCTGGCGGCGACGTGGCTGATCACGGGGCTGAACATCGTGAGCACGCTGGAGTCCGCCAACGTGCAGACGCTGCTGACGTGGCTGAAGATCGCGATGATCCTGCTGATCGCGGGGCTGTGCTTCTTCGCGGCGCACGGCGGCGGCAGCTGGAGCCACTTCGGCACGCAGTTCGCCGGCGCGCGCGGCGGCTTTGCCGGGTTCATGGTCGCGCTGATCGCGGCGCTGTGGGCCTATGACGGCTGGTCGGACGTCTCGCAGATGGCCGGCGAGGTGGCGCAGCCGCAGCGGGCGCTGCCGCTGGCGCTGGTAGGGGGCGTGGCCATTGTGGGCGTGCTGTACATGCTGACCAACGCGGCGGTGCAGTATGTGCTGCCGGCGGCGGCCATCGCGGCCTCCGAGCGGCCGGCGGCCGATGCGCTGCTCCGGGTGGTGGGCGCGGCCGGCGCGGGCATCGTCTCGATCGGCATGGCCATCAGCATATGCGCGACGTTTGTGGGCAGCACACTCTCGGGAGCGCGCGTTACCTTCGCAGCAGCGCGCGACGGCCTGTTGCCGCGCGCGGTGGGCGCCATCCATCCGCGCTTCCGCACGCCGTGGGTCAGCCTGCTGCTGCAGGGCGGCATCAGTTCGCTGCTTCTGCTGGCGGTGGGCCGGTTCCAGGCGCTGTTCGAGCTGGCCATCTTTTCGGAGTGGCTGTTCTACGCGCTTACCACGGCCACGGTCTTCGTCTTCCGGGTGCGCGAGCCGGATACGCCGCGGCCCTATCGCGTGACCGGCTATCCGGTGGTGCCGGCGGTGTTTATCCTGGCGGCGCTGGTGCTGCTGGTGTTCAGCTTCATGGACCAGCCACGCAACTCCATCGCGGGCACCGTCGTGATTCTGTGCGGCATCCCGCTGCACTACTGGTTCCAAAGAACGCGGACGCGAGCGGCCTAGCCATGGCGAAGGACAAGCCGAAACTGGGGGCGAAGGACAAGCCGAAACTGGGCCAGAACTTCCTGATCGACGAAGACGCCTGCGAGCGCATCGCGGAGGCGCTGGGCGAGGTGCGTGAGCGCACGGTGGTGGAGATCGGCCCCGGGCACGGCGCCATCACCGAGCGCCTGGCGCTGCGCTGCGCGCAACTGCACTGCATCGAGTACGACCCCGCGCTGGCGCGCGAGCTGAGCTTCCGCTTCCGCAACGACGCCCACGTCACGCTGCACCATGCCGACATCCTGCGCACCGACCTATGCGCGCTGACGCCCGGCCCGGAGACCTTCGATGTGGTGGGCAACCTGCCCTACTACATCACCTCGGAGATCCTGCTGCGGCTGTTCGAGGCGGCGCGCGCAGGCCGGCTGCGGCGGGCGGTGGTGATGGTGCAGCGCGAGGTCGCCATGCGGATGGCCGCGCCGCCGGGCTCGAGCGAGTACGGCGCGCTCTCCGCGCTGACGCAGATGCATGCGCGGGTAAGTGAGCTGTTCACGCTGCCGCCGGAGGCCTTCGCGCCACCGCCCGAGGTCTACTCCACCGTGCTGCGCCTGGAGATGGCCCCACGCTTCGCCGAACTGGAGGTGGACTTTGCGGGCTTCAACCGCTTTCTGCGCGCGGGCTTTGCGCAGAAGCGCAAGACGCTGGCCAACAACCTGCGCGCCGCCGGCTACGGCGCGGCGGCGCTGCAGACGGCGTGGCCGAGCGAGATGCCGGCGCAGGCCCGCGCGGAGGCGCTGGCGCTGGAGAGCATGGCCGCGCTCTATCGTGCGCTCTCCCACACTCTTTAAGGAATGTCCGATTCTGTCCCGAGCATTCCCTCTGGGGCTAAAGCCCTATTGTTTGCAGGCCTTTTACGGCGGGGCTAAAGCCCCGCCCCTTCAAAGCAAGATTCGATT
>Ga0116230_10001357_pt1 | contig 23154 bp, 21 predicted proteins | sample S1TSphfallax_3_FD_88678 | JGI IMG/M metagenome (GOLD analysis project Ga0116230, IMG submission 88678) | Host-associated microbial communities from peat moss isolated from Minnesota, USA - S1T2_Fd - Sphagnum fallax MG | ecosystem: Host-associated > Plants > Peat moss > Unclassified | place... | reverse complement strand
TTGCCCGGCTGCAGCTTGTAGGGAATGACCTCCGGACCGATGAAGTAATGGTTGAGGCTGGGCAGCGACAGCAACAGCTCACGCCGTCCCCAGAGCACGGCGTAGTGCGGTCCGAAAACCTTGTAGAAACTGAACACCACCACATCGGCACCGCTCGCCTGCACGTCGATCAGCCGGTGCGGCGCATAGGCGACCGCATCCACGCAGAGCCGGCCGCCGGCGGCGTGCACCCGCCGCGCGATTTCCGGCACCGGATTGACGGTACCGAGAATATTCGAGGCCCAGGTCACGGCCACCCAGCGCAGGCGCGCGCTGATGAGCCGCTGTAAATCGTCAAGTTCGAGTTCCAGGCTCGCGGGATTGACCTGCCACACCCTGATGATTGCGCCCGCCTGTTCCAGGCGCATCCAGCCGCCGATGTTGGCCTCATGGTCGCTTTGCGTCACGATGATTTCATCGCCGGGACGGATCCCGGGCAATAGGGCTTGGGTCAAGAGGAACATGAGCGCCGTGGTGGCGCCACCCATCACCACCTCGTCATCGTGGGCGGCGTTGATGAGTTCGGCCACCGCGCGCCGCGCGGTCAGGACGCGCTCGCCCGCGAGCTGCGATTGCGAGTAGCTCGCGCCAAGCTGCACGCTGCTGGTGAGGAGGTACTCGTGCACCCGGTCGGCCACTCGCCGCAGCACCTGCGAGCCGCCGGCATTGTCTAAATACACCACGGAGTCGTCGAGCGCCGGAAACTCACGGCGGATGGCGGCGAGATCCAGGGTCATGAGCTCATCGCCGCGTGCTGCCGCGCTTCCACGTAGCCCACCAGTCGCATCAGGGGTAACAGCAGCGCCAGATACAACACCGCCGCGCCGATCAGCGGTGTCGGGTTGGCGGCCAGCGCCTGAGCCTGGGTCGCCTGCTTGAGCAGCTCCGGCATGGCGACCACCGAGGCGAGCGCCGTGTCCTTCAGCACGTTGATGCAATTACCGGTGAGCGGCGGCATGACGATGCGCAATGCCTGCGGCAGGATGACGTCGCGCATGGCGTCACTCCACTTGAGCCCAATGGCCGCGGCGGCTTCGAACTGGCCCTTGGGTACGGCTTCGATCCCGGCGCGGAAGATTTCGGCGCTGTAGGCGCACGACACCAGCGACAGCGCCGTGGCCGCGGCGGCGAACGACGACAGCCTGATGCCGATGAAGGGCAGCGCGTAATACACCAACACCAGCAACACCAGTAACGGCAGCGAGCGGAACACATCGATGTACAGCCGCGCCATGGCCTTGATTGGCCCCACCGCGTACAGCCGCAGGAGCGCCAACCCCATCCCGCTGATGAGTCCGGCCACGATGCTCACCGTGCCCAAAGCCACGGTGACACCAAGGCCCGTGAGCAGCATGGGCCACGCTTCGCGCAGCACCTGCCAGTTGAAAAATGTCGTGGTGAGATTTGCCAAGTCCATGAAGTCCGCTACTGCGGTGGCTCCAGCACCCGCACCGACGCAGAGTCGGCCGGCGGCGGCGCGCCGAACCACTTCTCGTGCGCGTGTGCCACGAAGCCCTCTCGCTTCAGCTCGGTCAGGGCGCTCTGAATCTTGGCCGCGTCGGCGAAGTTCTTGGCGAACATGAACGAATAGCGCTCTCCCGACGCAATGCGCGCGGCCACCCGATATTGCGGCTTGTCCTTGATGTAGTACGCAACCGCCGGCAGGTCGCTGATGTAGCCGTCGATGCGGCCGTTGGCCAGATCCAGCATGGCGGGCACCAATCCCTCGTAGCGTGCGATCTCGGCAATTTTGTAGCGCGCCTTGTTGGCCGTCGCCCAGATGTCGCCGGTCGATGCGCTGTCCACCCCCACGGTCTTTCCCGCAAGGTCCTCGAGGGACGTGATCTTGCTCGACTTCGCCACCGAGAGCGATTGATCGGCGTCGTAATAAGGCTGCGCGAAACCGAGCGTGGCGAGGCGCCGCGGCGTGATGGTGATGGATGAAATCGCGATCTGAATGCGGTTCGATTGCACCGCGGAGAACAAGCCGTTGAACGGGATGTTCTCGATCTGCACGGATCGACCGGTGCGTTTCGCCACCTCGTTGACGAGATCGATCTCGAACCCGACATACTGGCCGCTTGCGTTTTGGAATTCCCAGGGAACGTTGCCGATGTTGGCGCCGACGGTCCAATCGGCTGCCGTCGCCGGCAACAGAAACCCGCTCAAGGTCGCGGCCAACGCCAAGCACGCTGCGTGGATAGTCCTCACCGCTCGAACTTACACTACGCGCGCCCGAACGGCGAGCGGATATCGGCGAGGAATTGCCGGGTGCGCAGATGCTGCGGATGATCGAAAAATTCCCGCGGCGCGGCGCGCTCGAGTACGACGCCGCGGTCCATGAACAGCACCCGATCGGCCACTTCGCGCGCGAAACCCATCTCGTGGGTCACGCATACCAGCGTCATGCCGCGGTGAGCCAGGCCGCGGATCACCAGCAGCACCTCGCCGACCATCTCCGGGTCGAGCGCACTGGTCGGTTCATCCACCAGCAAGAGCGGCGGCTCCAGCACCAACGCCCGTGCAATCGCGACCCGCTGCTGCTGTCCGCCCGAGAGCTGCCCCGGGAAGGCGTCGGCCTTTTCGGCCAATCCCACGCGCTCCAGCATGGCCAGTGCGCGCTCGCGCGCCGCGCGGGGCGCAAGGCGGCCGAGACGCACCGGCGCCAGCGCGCAATTGTCGAGCGCACTCAGGTGAGGGAACAGATTGAAGGCCTGAAACACGAAACCGATCCCCGCCCGCAGCCGCACGAGATCGAGCTCTGGTGCGTGTATATCCTCACCGTCGAGCGTGATGCGGCCGGAGTCGATGGGTTCCAGCCGGTTGATGGTGCGAATCAAGGTCGACTTCCCCGATCCGGAAGGTCCGCAGATCACCAGCACCTCGCCCCGTGCGATGCTCTCCGTCACGTCGACCAAAATATGGTTGTTGCCGAAATACTTGTTGACGCGCTGGAACTCGATCATGGGGAAAGTGTAACTTAACGAGGGCTTAATCGACCCGAGCATGGAGGTTCTATGAAACGAGTCACCGGCATTGGCGGCATTTTCTTCAAAGCCAGCGACCCTAAGGCGCTACGAGCTTGGTACCAACAACATCTCGGCATCGATGTCCAACCGTGGGGCGGTGCGGCATTCACGGGGGACGGAACCACCGCGTGGTCCATTGGTTCGCTGGATAGCGACCAATTTGCCCCCGGCACCGCCACGTTCATGGTCAATTACCGGGTGGAAGACCTTCACTCATTGGTCAACGCCTTGCGCGAAGAGGGTTGCAACGTCCTCGACAAGATCGACGATTCCGAGTACGGCAAGTTCGCCTGGGTCATCGATCCCGAAGGCAACAAGGTGGAGCTATGGCAACCGCCCGCCGGCCAGTAGCGTAACGCAGTCAGTCCGCTGCCCGTAATTTTGCAACCTGCGCTGCGCTGAGCGCGGAGCCCTGGGCGCCGAATCGGGCGGTGACGTAGTTCGCGACGGCGGCGATCTCGCCATCCGAATAGGCATCGCCGAAGGCCGGCATGTTGGTGGAACCGGCCACACTATGGCGCTGGCCGCCGCGGATGATCACCTGGGCCACGTTGGTCGCCGTCGCGTCGTTGATGGCGCGCGTACCGGTGAGCGTTGCAGCGGGGAGCACCGGACTGATACCGGTCCACCCATGGCATCCGGCGCACGCGCCTTCATACACGGTTCGGCCATGCGGATCGGCGTTCGCCGTTACGCCCTCCGAATACACTGCCGGTGCGGGATTGGTCCGTGGTTCAGGCAGATCGGTGGTCGTCACCGCCGGTACCGTCCGTAGATACGTCACCAGTGAGGTAATGTCGCTCGGCGTCAGGTGACTCATGCTCTCGTCGACCGCTTCTCCCATCGGCCCTGCGGCCGTGCCGCGTCCGTCGGCGTGTCCCGTCGATAGGTAATGCGCCAGGTCCGCATCGCTCCAGGGGCCCACTCCACTGCGTTGATCGGCAGTGATGTTGTAGGCATTCCAGCCGGCTTGAATCGCGCCCGCATATTTGCGGCGGTTGTCGAGCGCGAAGGCGAGATTTCGCGGGGTGTGGCATTCGCCGCAGTGTCCCATCGCCTCGGCGAGATAGGCGCCGCGATTCCAGGCGTCGCTGCGCTCGGTATTCGGCTCGAAGCGCACGTCGGGATTAAAGAGCACCGCCCAGACGCCCATGAGGCTCCGTTGATTGAACGGGAAGACCAGCGTATTTGGTGTCGCGGGGGCGTGCACCGGCTTCAAGCTGAACAGGTAGGCCTTGATCGCGAGCGCATCGTCATTCGACATATACGTATAGCTGGCGAACGGCATCGCGGGGTAGAGCTTGGTGTCGCCGCGACCGATGCCTTTGTGAATTGCATTCAGGAAATTGGCATCCGTGTAACTGCCGATGCCGGTGTCGACGTCGGGGGTTATGTTGGTCGAATAGAGCGTCCCGAAGGGCAGCACGAACGCTCGTCCGCCGGCAAAGGGCGTGCCATTCTCGGTGGTGTGGCAGACCACGCAATCGGCCGCCCGCGCCAGATACTCGCCACGCTCGACCGCGCTGGCCGCCTTGAGTTCGGCGGGAACTCCGGAGGGATCAGCGCCGTGATACTGCGCGAGCGGCACGCGCTTGCCTTGCGCAAAGTCAGTGGGCCGGGGCGCGAATACCAGGTAGCCCAAGACGACGAAGCCGATGGCGATGACCCCGGCCAGGGTCCACAAGATTTTGCGCATCAGACAGCCGCCGGTGCCGGGAACGGTAGAATATGCAGGCGCCTACCGCTGGCGGCGTAAATGGCATTGGCAACGGCCGGCCCCACCGGCGCGACGCCCGGCTCACCCACCCCTGTCGGCGCCTCGCTCGACGGCACGATGTGCACCTCGACCTTCGGCATCTCGTTCATCCGCAATACCCGGTAGCTGTTGAAGTTGTCCTGTTCGACGCGACCCTCCTTGAGGGTGATCGCGCCATAGAGAGCGGCGCCCAGTCCGAAGCCGATCCCGCCCTCCATTTGCGCGGTGATGATATCCGGATTGATCGGCGTACCGCAGTCGACCGCACACACGATGCGATCGACGGTGACGCGGCCCGCATCGTCGACGCTGACTTCGGCGACTTGCGCGACGAAGGTCTTGAATGCTTCCGCGACGGCGATGCCGCGCCCTTTGCCTTTCGGCAGCGGGTTGCTCCAGCCGGCTTTATCCGCCGCCAGTTCGAGCACCGCCAGCATGCGCGGTTCATGTTGCAACAGCTTGCGCCGGAAGGTGAATGCATCCTCGCCGGCGGCATGGGCCACTTCGTCGATGAATGCCTCGACGGCAAACGTGGTGTGCGAGCTGCCGACCACCCGCCACCACAGGATCGGCACGCCGGTTTTGGTGGTGGAGAGTTCGACCGCAATGTTCGGTATCGCATAGGCGATATTTGCGGCCCCTTCGACGGACGTCGGGTCGACACCGTCCTTGATCATCGCGGCCATGATGGTATCGGCCATGATCGATTGACCGACGACCACGTGCCGCCAGCCGACGAGTTCCTTCTTCTCGTTGAGCCCTGCCTCGAGTTTGTGAAAATACATGGGCCGATACAGGCCGCCCCGGAGGTCGTCCTCGCGGGTCCATTGTAATTTGATCGGCGTGCCGTCGGCGCCCGCCGCCTTGGCGATCGATACGGCTTCGACGATGTAATCGGACCCCGGGTTGGCGCGTCGGCCGAAGCTGCCGCCGGCGTAAAGCGTGTGAATGCTGACCTGCTGCGGATCGAGCCCGGCGGTTTTCGCGGCATTCATCTGATCGATGGTTTGGAACTGATCGCCCGCCCAGATCTCGCAGCTCGTGGCGGTGAGTTTGATCACGGCATCTAAGGGTTCCATCGGAGCGTGCGCCAGATACGGGAACTCATAGGTGGCCGATACTTTCTGAGCCGCACCGCGGATCGCCGGCACGGCCTCGCCTTGCTGTCGAGCGGGGAGGGCGGGTTGATCGGCAAGCTTCCGGTATTCATCCATGATGGCGGCGGAGCTGCGCTTCTCGGCATGGGTGTCGTCCCACTCCACCTTGAGCGCATCGCGTCCGAGTTTCGCGGCCCAAAAATTCTTGGCGAGTACCGCGACGCCGCGCGGCACCTCGACCACCTTGACCATCCCCGGAACCGCGAGCGCAGCGGCAGGATCGAACGACTTGACCGTGCCGCCAAACAGCGGCGGGCGTTTGAGGAGTGCGACCAGCAAGCCCGGCTGCACGACGTCCAAGGTGAATTGGGCGGTGCCGTTGACTTTCGGCGGCACGTCGACGCGCGGTGCTTCGTGACCGATCAAGGTGAAATCCGCCGGGGCCTTGAGGGTGACCTTGTCCGGTACCGGGAGCGCCGACGCGCGCTGCACCAGCGAGCCAAAACTCGCCTGTCGCTTGCTGCCGGCGTGACGGATGATGCCCTTGTTCACAGTCAAGTCCGTCACGGGTACCCGCCATTCTGCGGCGGCCGCGGTCATCAGCATGGCGCGGGCCTTGGCGCCGGCGTCTCGCAGTTGATTCCAGGAATTGGCCATCGCCGAACTGCCGCCGGTACCCTGAAGCGTGCCGAAGGCGAGGTTGGCATAAAGTTTTGCATCGGCCGGCGCGCTTTCGACACGCACCAGCGTCCAGTCCGCGTCGAGTTCCTCGGCGACGATCGTGGCGATGCCGGTGTAGGCGCCCTGGCCCATCTCGACGTGTTTGGCGATCACCGTCACGCTGTTGTCGGCGCCGATGCGCAAGAAGGCATTGGGCGCGAAAGACCCAGCGGCGACCGGAGCCGCCATGGCGGCGGCACGGCGCGTCGTGCCGGCCCATTCGAAGCCGATGGTGAGGGCCGCCATCGTGAGGCTGCCGGCATCCTTCAAGAACGCGCGCCGCGAGCTCATGCCGACGCCTTGATGGATTGGGCGGCAGCGTGAATGGCCGCGCGAATTCTCGAGTACGTGGCGCACCGGCAAATGTTGCCGCTCATGGCGGCATCGATGTCGGTGTCGGTCGGCGCGGTGTTCCGCTCCAACAGGGCGGTGGCGGACATCACCTGGCCGGATTGACAATACCCGCACTGGGGTACCTGCAGTTTGATCCATGCCGCCTGCACGGCCTTGGCCGGGGCGCTGCGCAAGCCCTCGATGGTGGTCACCTCGCGACCGGCAACCGACGACACCGGCAGCACGCAGGAGCGTGTCGCCTGGCCATCCACGTGCACCGTGCACGCTCCGCAGAGCGCCATGCCGCAGCCGAACTTGGTTCCGGGCAAGCCGGCGAAGTCGCGGATCGCCCAGAGCAGCGGCATGCTGGGATCGGCATCGAGCGTGGTGGGTTGGCCGTTGAGCGTGAACGATGTTGCCATGAAGGGCTCCCTGAAGTAATCCTCGATCTTACGCGATCAGGATCCCTGCCGACAGCAACAGCGCAAACCAGATCTCCAGGCGGAACGTTCTGAACAAAATCTGATTGAAGGCCACACCGGGTGCCGAGCGCACGAAGTCACGATGCAGCCGCGCCGTCATCGGGACCAGCGCCAGCGGCAACAGCAAGGCAACTGCCCGGGCATCCGCGGCCATCAAGGGAACCAGCAGGAACGGCCCCAACAATAGCGCAGTATACAGGCGACGCGACCCCGTGGTTCCCGTCAACACGGCGAAGGTGCGTCGTCCCATCAGACGATCATGGACGATGTCGCGATGATTGTTGACCGCGAGCGCAGCGGCCGCCAGTAAGCCGATCGCAGTGCCGGCGAGAAGGCCGAGCGTGCCGATCTTCCCGGTGAGCACCCACTGCGTGCCGAGTACGGCGACCAGCCCGAAAAACACGAACACCGTCAACTCGCCGAGCGGCGTGTAGGCGATCGGCTTCGGTCCGCCCATATAGGCGAGCGCCGCCGATAGCGAGGCGATACCGATCACCAGCACCGGCCAACCGCGATACGCAGTCAGCACGAGTCCGAGCGCCGTCGCGATCGTCGCCACCAGGCAAATCGCGAGTCTCAGCTGGCGTACGCTGAGCCATCCCAAGGCGCTGGCTCGCGGCAGACCGATGCGGGTGCCGCTGGCATCACCGCCGCGCAAGGTGAAGCCAAGGTCATTTTGCAGATTCGTCGCAACCTGAACCAGGAGCGCAGCGCCGAGTACCAAGGCCGCCGCCAGCAAGTCGATCACGCCGGCGCGGATGAAGCCGAGCGCAGCGCCCACCAGCACCGGACTGATGGCGACCAGCAGGGTGCGCGGCCGCACGGCCGCCTGCCAGGCACGCGCAGATCCGGTCCGAACGAGAGGCCGCATGTCCGCCGCCTCTAAGCTCCTACTCAATGGGCGTCAACGTGCTTGAGATCGGGATTGAGGCACACGCTAGATCGCGCGCAGTCGGCGCAGCGCCCCGAAGGCATCAGTTCGGGATTCAATCGCGGTTCGGCGCCAAGCCACAGCAGAATATTGGCCAGCACGCAGTATCCGGTGGCCGCGAACCAGATCATGGCGCCGCCCACGAATCCCGTGAACAGGGACCACCACGGCGAGTAAAATAGCACCAGCAGCGAGCCGATGCAGATGTTGACGCCGACCGTCACGTAGATGCGTCGTTCCAAATACCATTTGTCCGTCTGCAGGAAATACAAATTCCAGCGCGTCGGGGTCTTCGTGCCCAGCATCGGCTGAAAACCGCACCACCGCAGCACATTGCCAACCGGGCAAAATCCAGTGAATGCCACATTGATCGAGACCAGCCCGGTCGCCGTAACCCCAAGTATCCACAGCGGATTGACCGTCGCAGCGAGCACGGTCGAGGACAACAGGACCACGCCCGCGATCAGCCAGACGGTTCGCTCGATGTACCAACGATGAGTGGGAACGATGTAAAGACCGGTGCGCAGTGCCATGGAGGAAGTAAACCTCATTAGCCGCCGAACGTCGGTCTGCTATCGCACAGACCGCCCAGTGCGCCGGCCGCTATCGTGAGGCATGACCCAATCCACGGTTCGTGAACCCACTCGTGCCCACTCTCGGTGCGCGCAGGACCGGCTCGAGACGGCGCTCGTGCGCGTACTCGGCACCGCGCAAGATCCCGGCGGCACGCTGTGCGTGACGCTCGACGCGCCGCGGGCCGCGGCCGAACGCTTGCTGTCGCTTCCCGATCATGACTGCCGGGTCTTGTGGTCACCGTCGATCGATGACGAGTCTGCCGGCGTTGGGGCTGCCCGGATGCTGATCGGCAAGGGCGAACAGCGCTTTGCCCAGATCAAAGAGACGGCACAGCAGTTGTATGCAGGGCTGTCGATGGTAGCGCTGGACGGTGACTCGGCGCCGGAGCCCGCCGTGCTCGGCGGCTTTGCCTTCCAGCCAGCACGCACGGAGAGCGCCGTGTGGTCCGGCTTTGGCGATGCACGGTTTGTACTGCCCCGTATCGGCTACCGGCGCCAGGGGATGCGAGCCTGGCTCACGGTGTCGGCGAGCGGCAGGGAACTTGCGAGTGTCGCGGCGCGCGTGCGCCTGGCTCGTGAGGCAACGGCGGCCCTGCGTGCGCTCGACCAACCCCTCCGTGCGCCGCCGGCGAGCGGGCGATTGTCGACTGGCACCGACGAATCCGCCGAAGCATGGCCTGCGCTGGTCGCCGGGATTGGCCGCGAGATCGACGCCGGTCGCCTTGAAAAGGTCGTTGCCGCCAGACACATCCTGGTGCGCGGCACGAATTTCCCCCATCCGGCGCTGGTGCTCGAGCGCCTGCGCCTCGAGGGGCCTGCCTGTACGCGTTTCGCGCTCGCCGTCGGCGAACGCACTTTCCTGGGTGCATCCCCCGAGCGATTGGTGAGACTTTCCGACACCGGCGTCTGGACCGAGGCGATTGCGGGTTCCATGGCGAACGACGGGACAGCGTCGGGCGATGCGCTGCTCTGCAATGTCAAGGAACGGGCCGAACACGACATCGTGGTGCGCGGGCTGCGCGCGGCGCTGGCGCCGCTCTGCGAGCGCGTACGCGAGACGGGTCCGCATTTGCATGCGCTGCGCCACGTGCAGCATCTGCGTACCGCTCTGTCCGGTACCCTAAAGACGCCGCTGCACGTACTCGATCTCGTCGCCCGCCTGCACCCGACCGCCGCCGTCGCTGGGACGCCGCGGGGCGCCGCGCTCGCCTGGTTGGACGCGCACGAAGCGACGGATCGCGGCCTGTATGCGGGACCCTTCGGCGCATTTGATCGCGCCGGCAACGGCCTGTTCGTCGTTGCAATCCGCTCGGGACTGCTGGATCCGCGTGAAGCACGGCTGTTCGCCGGCGCGGGGATCGTCGCCGGCTCTCGCGCCGCAAGCGAGTGGCGCGAAACGCGCTGGAAGCTCAAGGGCTTGTTGCACGCGATCGGCGTTGCCTGATATGGCGAGTGCGGCAGGCGAACTCGATAGCGAGCTCGATGAGGCGCATCTCAACGGACAATGGGCGCGCCTGATCTTCGGTACGCTGCGCTGCGCCGGCGTGAGCGACGTGTTCATCAGTCCCGGCTCCCGCTCGACCCCCTTGGCGTGGCAGGCATTGCTGACTCCGGGGTTGCGCTGTCACCCGGTCGTCGATGAGCGCTGCGCCGCGTTTGCCGCGCTCGGCTTTGCCCGCGCGACCGGTCGGCCGGCCGCGCTCTTATGCACCTCCGGGACTGCCGCGGCCCATTACCTGCCGGCCATTGTCGAAGCCGGACTCGCCTTTCTGCCGCTGCTCGCGATCACGGTCGATCGGCCGTTCGAGGTGCAGCACTCCGGAACGGCGCAGTCGATCGATCAAGTGAAACTCTACGGCGACCAGGTACGCCGCTATTTCGAACTCGGTTTGCCGGATGGCACGCGAGGCGGTCTGGCCGGGGTGCGCCGTGCCGTCACACAGGCGGTCGCGATCTCGCTGGCACCACTTCCCGGACCGGTTCATCTGAATGCTCGCGTTCGTAAGCCGCTCGAGCCCATCATCGCGGTAACCGACGCCCAGATGGCACTCACAACGCGCGTTGACACGCTGTTGGCGACGCCGCTGACACGGTACGTGGCCGGTCCGTCAACCCCCTGTTCGCTCGCCGTGCAGGATCTTGCGCGCGCGTTGCTCACGGCCCGCGCGGGCGCCTTGATCTTAGGTCCGCTGGCGCCGGAGCACCGCGCGCTTGCCGACCGTTTCGGCCGGCTTGCGGGCGCGATCGGTTTTCCGATTTTGGCGGAAGCCACCAGCCAGATGCGCTTTGCGCTTGCCAGCCACCCGTATGCCTGCGCCGAGTTCAGCTGGTTGCTCGCTTCGCAGCCGTTTCGACGCGCCCATGCGCCGGATGTGTTGGTGTATTTCGGCAGTCCGCCCACCTGCACGGACTTCGAGCGCTGGGCGCTCGAGTCCGATGCGGCGCGCTACGTGGTGTGCGATTACGGTAGCCCCGATCCCCCCGGTTCTGCACGCATGATCTTGCAGGGTGACATCGCTGTCTCGGTGGCGGCGCTGCAACGTGCAGTCACCGCGCACGCTGGACCGCAGCGGCCGGAGCAGCGGGCGTTCGCGGCAGCCATTATTGCTGCGGCCAAGGTCTGCCGGGCCATCGTCGCCGAGGAGCTCGCGCGCGAACCCGGACTTGCGGAAGGCGCTGCAGTCGCATGTATCGGCCAACAATTGCCGGACGGGGCACATTGGGTACTCGGCAACAGCCTGCCGATCCGCGATGTCGATGCCTATGTGACTGCCGCCGCCAAAGTCCGCGTCTTGAGCCAACGCGGCGCCAACGGCATCGATGGACTGGTCTCGGGAGCGGCGGGCAGCGCGCTTGCGATACAGGCGCCGACGTTGCTGCTGTTGGGCGACGTGAGTCTGCTGCACGACGTCGGGGGCCTCGCGTTCGCCCGCGAGGTGCAACAGCCGTTCGTCATTGCCGTTCTCGACAATGGGGGCGGCCGGATCTTCGATCAACTGCCGGTCCGAGATCTCTACCAACGCGAGCCCGCCGTCGAGCGCTTCTGGCGCACCTCGCCGGGTTGCGATCTCGCACACGCCGCGCAGCTGTTTGGCATTCGCTATGCCGCCGCCACGACCCTCGAGGCGCTGTCGGCGGCGACCGCGGACGCGCTGACTTGCAACGCGGCCACGCTGCTGCACGCGCAGGTCGCCCCGGACAGTGCGCGCACGGTGCGCGAGCGGGTGCTGGCACGACTTGCCTCGTCCCATGCGCCAACCGCGCCCGCAGGCGCGTTGGCGGCGACGCCCCTGCTGCGCTACGCGAAGGTGCATCTTTGAGCTCGATCATGCTGCACGGCTTCACCGGCTCGCCGGTGAACATGGCGCAGTTGTCATCCCCCGGCAGCGTGGCGCCGATACTCGGCGGACATCTCGGCGAACCGCCGAGTGCGGATTTTTGGACCGAAGTGACACGGCTTGCGGCATTGGCGCCGCAGGCCACCCGGCTATTCGGTTATTCACTGGGCGGCCGTCTGGTGCTCGGCTTGTTGGCACGCTTTCCGCAGCGCTTCGTTCATGCGGTGGTGGTATCGGCCCATCCCGGGCTGCGTAGCGACGCCCTGCGTGCGGCACGGCGGACCGAGGACGAGCGCTGGATAATGATGTTGCAGCGACATGGCGTCGAACGCTTCGTCGCGGCCTGGGAACGACAGCCGCTGTGGCACACCCAGTGCCGGCTGCCGGTGGCGGTGCTCGCTGCACGACGGCACGAGCGGTTGCGGCATACGGCCGCCGGGCTCGCCGGCTCGCTGCGCAGCGTCGGGCTCGGTCAGATGCCGGACCTTCGGCCCGCGCTCGCGCACACCACCTGCGTCGTCGATCTGCTGGTCGGTGCAGAGGATCCGGGCTACGCGGCGCTGGCCGCCGAGCTGTGCACGATCTTGCCGCACGGGCGGGTCCATGTGGCCGAACAGGCCGGCCACGATCTTCTCATGGAGCGGCCGGATTTCTGTTCGGCCCACCTCAACCAAGGACTCTCGATATGAATGTGGAATGGCGGCGAACGGGAACATTCAAGGACGTGATCTATGAAAAGGCAGCGGAAGGCATTGCCAAGATCACGATCAACCGGCCGAAGGTCCGCAATGCCTTTCGGCCGCTGACCGTGCGGGAGCTTGGGCTCGCATTCGCCGATGCGCGCGACGATGGCGACATTGGCGTCGTCATCCTGACCGGCGCCGGCAAGGAAGCTTTCTGTTCGGGTGGCGACCAGAGCGTGCGTGGTGATGCGGGGTACGTCGGCGAAGACGGCGTCGCGCGCTTGAATGTGCTCGACTTGCAGCGGCAAATCCGCAGTTTGCCCAAGCCCGTCATCGCGATGGTGGCGGGTTTTGCCATCGGCGGCGGTCAGATCCTGCAGATGCTCTGCGATCTGACAATCGCCGCGGACAATGCCCGCTTCGGTCAAACGGGACCCAAGGTCGGCAGCTTCGATGGCGGCTACGGGGCCTCTTATCTGGCGCGTATCGTCGGTCAGAAGAAGGCGCGTGAGATCTGGTTTCTATGTCGACAATACGATGCGCAGCAGGCGCTGGCGATGGGGCTCGTCAATCACGTCGTACCGTACGAAGAACTCGAGGCGCAAACCGTCGGCTGGTGCCGCGAGATTCTACAGCACAGCCCGACGGCGCTGCGCTGCCTCAAGTCTGCGCTGAACGCCGACTGTGACGGGCAGGCGGGCCTGCAGGAATTGGCGGGAAATGCGACCTTGCTGTTTTACATGAGTGAAGAGGCAAAGGAGGGGAGGGACGCCTTCCTCGCGAAGCGCAAGCCGGACTTCAAACGCTTCGCCCGTCACCCATGACCGGTCGCCGCGGATCGGCGACGTGAAGCTCGCGCTGCGACGCGTCAGCGGACCGACCGCCGGCGCGGGCAACGCGCGCAGCGCCTGGCCGGAACGCCGCGGCATTCTGCTCGAACTGCATCTGGGCGCCGCGCGCGGCCTCGGCGAGGCATCGCCGCTGCCGGGCTATTCGCGCGACTCACTGCCTGATGTGGAAGCAGCGCTCGCGCGGCTCGATCTCGTGGCCCTCGAGAAGGCGCTGCACCGGTCGGAGTTGCGCGAAGCGCTCGCGGCCTCGGCCGCGCTCTTGCCCCGAGCGCTGCCCGCGGCGCGCATGGCGCTCGAAACCGCGGTACTCGACCTGCGCGGGCGGCAACAGCAGCGCTCCGCGCCGCTGCTGTTGGGCGCGGTGCACGGCGCCGAGTGCGCGCTGGCCTGCTTGGTGGGGGTCCCCGGCAACCAGGCGCTCGACGCGGCGCGCCGCGCGGTGCAGGCGGGCTATCGCGATTTCAAGCTGAAACTCGGGGGCAACGCGAACCTGGCGGCGGACCTTGCCGGCCTCGTTGGCATGCGCCGTGTGCTCGGTAGCGCCGCGCGTCTGCGTCTCGACGCCAATCGCGGCTGGTCCGACGCCGCAGCGCGGGTCGCATGCCGGCAGCTCGAGCCGCTGAACGTCGAGTTCCTCGAGGAACCCTCATCGTCATGGACCTGCCCGAGCGCCGCCGGGGAACCGGTCGGGTCCGGCACCCGGATTCCCCTCGCACTGGACGAATCGCTGCGCGGCGTGAACGCAACTGATCTCGAGCCGTTGGTGCGGCGCTCGCGGGCTAGCGTCCTGATACTGAAGCCGATGCTGCTCGGCGGCCTCACTCACTGTCTCGAGCTCGGACGGCGTGCGGCGGCACTGCACATCGAGGTAGTCGTCTCGCATTGTTTCGACGGGCCCGTGGCATTGGCCGCCGCGGGCGCCCTCGCGCTGGCGTTGCCCACGCGGCTGGCGCAGGGCCTTGCGCCGCATGCCGGACTCGACGCGTGGCAGACGGTCCCGCTGCCCATCGAGCATGCGACGCTGCGCGCCTGGACGAGCCCCGGGTTGGGTCTCACCACGGAGCAGCTCGGGTGACCGAGCTGTCGATTTTCTCGGCCGCGCGCACCGTGCCCCGGCGGATCGCGCTGGTGACGGAGGCGGGCGATTACACTTACGGGCAGCTCGCCACGCTCACCGCGAGCCGTGCGGCCGCGCTCTCGCGGTTCGCAGCTCCGGTGCTCCTCAAGCCTGTATTGGATCTCGACAGCGTACTCTGGTTGTACGCGGCTCTGGCAACCGGTACGCCGTTTCTGGCGCTGTCTCCGGATACGCCGCCGCGTGAGTGCCGCCGCGTGCAACAACAGACTGAAGCCCGCGAGCCGCCGGCGCTGGGGTCGTCGGCCTTCGTCGAGCAGTGTATCGATCCGCAGAAACCTTACGCCTTGCTGTCGACGTCCGGGTCAACGGGACGCCCGAAGATCGTGGAGTCGAGCCGACGGGCCGCGTTGGCGTCAGCCGCCGCGTCGGCGTTGAACCTTGGCGTCGATCCAGAGGAACGCTGGCTGCTGTGTCTACCCTTGTCGCACATGGGCGGACTGTCCATCTTGCTGCGCATGCTCGTCGCCCGGCGGACCGTCGTCTTATTGGGTGCCGGTGATCTTGGCGAGCGGATCCATGCAGCGCGCGTGACGATCGTATCGCTGGTCCCCGCTTTATTGGATCGGCTCTTGCGCTCGGGCTATCAGCCTGCCCCCAGTCTGCGCGCGGTCCTCGTGGGCGGTGCGGGGTGTGCCATGGCACTCGCCGAGCGAGCCTGGTCTGCGCGCATTCCGTTGGTGACCAGTTATGGACTCACCGAAACCGGTTCGCAGGTGGTGGCCCGTCCCTATGCCGAGCGCTACGACCCGCTGCCGCGGCGCGACGGCGTCGTAAGCTCCGGTCGGCCGCTCAACGGCATCGAGATCAAGCTCGTCGGTGAGCGGATTGCCATCAAGGCGGCGGCACTGCTCACCGCCTACATTCCCGCGGTGCCGGCGATCGACGCCGAGGGCTGGTTCCTCAGCAACGATCGCGGCGTCTTCGGTTCGCACGGCGAATTGTACGTGCTCGGACGCACCGATCTCATGCTCATCAGCGGCGGCGAGAACGTGGATCCGGTCGAAGTGGAGCGGGCGCTGTGTGCACTGCCGGAGATCGAGAGCGCCTGTGTTTTCGGTGTGCCTTGCGCCGAGTTCGGGCAGCGGGTCGTGGCGGTGATCGTGCCCGCGCCCGGCACGGCAGCGCTCGACGCGGCAGCGCTCGAGCCGGCACGCCTGCGCGCGGCGCTCGGCCGTGTGCTCACGCGCGCCAACATTCCGCGACATTTCATCATGGCCGCCGCGCTGCCACAGACTGCGTCGGGAAAACTGGATCGCCCGGCGTGCGTCGCCGAGTTCGGCGCCGTGCAGTGAACCTCAATAGCCGGTTGGCAGCGTGTGGGCGATTCCCTTGTGGCAATCGATGCACGTGAGCCCGCTGGTCGCGAGCGCGGCGTGCGCGCTCGCCGCCGCGGCCGGTTGTTTAGCGAAAACCATCGCTGCCGGCGAGTGGCAACTGCGGCATTCCGCCGAATTATTGTCGGCGAATTCTTTCCACACTTTTTTCGCCAGCGGCAGGCGGTGTGCCTCGTACTTGGCCGGCGTGTTCAATTCGCCGGTCATCCATCCCCAGACCTGCAGCGTGCCTTTGGCGTGATCGATCAGACCCGCCACGAACGTGGGGGCGACGTGGCAGTCCGCACAGGTCGCGCGCACGCCGAATTGGTTATCGTAGTGAACCGTGCGACTCAGTTCCTGTGCGGCTGCGTTCATGCTGTGACACCCGGTGCAGAACATCTGGGAATCCATGAACTTCAGGCTGCCGAAAAATCCGCCGGTCGCGATAATCCCGATGAGGACCGCGGCCACACCGCCGATGGGCACGCCGATGAGGAACCAGTGCCGGGGACGGCGCCACAGCCAGGCGCCCAAGCTTTTGCGCTCGGGGGGCGGCGGTATCATTGGCGTTTCTCGTGCATCTGCAGCGCAGACTACGCGCCGCGGTTCGGGGATCACCGTTCGCTAACCAACATAACGTATTTTTACGTAATACTAATGAGAATGATTCGCATTACTGATATAATCCCAGTCTGTGGCCGCCAAGGCGAGCAGAGAGAGTTGGGTGCGAATGCTGATGAAGACCAGGTGGATTGCGTTGGGGTGCTGTCTTGCGCTGTCGGTATCCCGCGCGGTGAGGGCCGCGCCGCCGCCAATTGCCGCCGCGAGCGGTGCCGACCAGTCGGGCAATGGTCAACCGCATGATCTCGACAGTTTCCTGAGCAATCTCAAGCGCAGTAATTTCCTGCTCGGCGACATGTTCGGTCTGCGTACCTTCTTGAGCAAGTACGGCATTTCGTTCGCCGTGCAGGAAACCAGCGAAGTGTTCGGCAATGCCACGGGCGGCATTCACCACACGGCCGAATACGACGGTCTCACCCAGGCAGTCGTGCAGCTCGACACCAAGCGGGCTTTCGGCTGGTACGGCGGCCTCTTCAACGTGAGTGCGCTCAATATTCACGGCCGCAACTTCAGCGCCAATAATCTCGATGACATTCAGACCGCCAGCGGCATCGAAGCAGATCGCGCCACGCGTCTGTGGGAGTTCTGGTACCAACAAAAATTCCTTCTCGAGGACCGCCTCGACGTGAAGTTGGGTCAGCAAAGCGCCGACCAGGAATTCATCGTCAGCACCAACGCGGCTTATTTCGTCAATACCATGTTCGGCTGGCCCGCATTGCCGTCCTACGACTTGCCGGGCGGTGGTCCCGCGTATCCGCTGTCGGCACCTGCGGTGCGCGTGCGACTGCGCCCCATCGATCCGATCAACGTCCTGGTGGGCGTGTTCAGCGGCAGTCCGGCAGCGAATGACGCCGGCGATCCGCAGCAGATCAACGCCTCGGGAACGAACTTCCCGCTGCACAACGGCACGCTGGTGTTTACCGAAGTGCAGTACGCCTATCCGTCGCTCGGCAGCATGGTTTATCCGGGCGAGTCGGCGCCGCTCGCGCGAACCTACAAGATCGGTGCCTGGTACGACTCGCAGTCCTTCGCCGATCTGCGCGTCGACGGCAACGGGATACCGCTCGCCAGTCCGTCGAGCAGCGGCATTGCGGCCCGCCATCACGGGGATTGGTCGCTCTATGCCGTTGCCGACCAGATGCTTTGGCGCAATGGCGATGATCCCAACAAGACCGTGAATGCGTTTGGCCGGGTCATGGGCGCCACGCAGGCGGACCGGAATTTTCTGAGCTTCAGCATGAACTTAGGGCTCGTCATGCACGAGCCGCTTCGCTATCGCCCGGAGGATACCTTCGGCGTCGGCATGGGGTACGCGCGGCTGTCGAGCGCCGCCGTGGGCTACGCCACCGATATCGCGCACTTCGCGGAACTTACCAGCCCGGGGAGTTTCAATCCGATACCGCACGCCGAGACCTATCTGGAAGCCACTTACCAGTTCCAGGCGCGACCCTGGTGGCAGCTGCAACCGGACATACAATACGTGTTCAAGCCCGGCGGCGGGGTGGCCGATCCGGCCGCGCCATCGCAACGCATCGGCAACGAACTCGTGATCGGAATTCGTACCACCATTTTGTTCTGAAGGACTCAAAGCATGACTGCCGCAGCCAATCACCCGTTGCATCCGCCCCGCGGATGGCGGCTCGCTCCGCCCGCCGTACTCGCCGTACTCGCCGTGCTCCTCGTCGGCATCGGCGGCCCATCCTACGCGGGCGAGCCGAAGGGCTTGCTCGAGACCATTCACCGTCACGTCACGCTAACCTCGTCGGTCACGGACAATGGCGACCTCAATCCGTATGCGGTGGTCGTCGCCCCTGTCTCGGCCGGCAAAATCGCCAAGGACGACGTGCTGGTCGACAACTTCAACAACATCTCGAACCTGCAGGGAACCGGCACCACCATCATCGATTACCGGCCCTCCACCAAGCAGACCACCTTGTTCGCCAAACTGCCGCAAAAGCTCACCGAGTGCCCGGGCGGCGTTGGCTTGACCACGGCAATGACCATGCTCAAATCCGGTTGGGTGATCGTGGGCAGTACGCCGAGCACGGATGGCACGACCGCGACCAAAGGCGATGGATGCGTGATCGTGCTCGATCCGAATGGTCACATGGTCGAGGCCTGGTCGGGACCCAACATCAACGATCCGTGGGGCAACATGGCCGTGGTGGACAACGGTGCGACGGCCATGCTGTTCATCAGCATGGCCGGATTCGGTCTGCCGGGTCCGGACAAGATCGATCCGGCCACCGGCTTTCCGGTGCGCTTGAAGCAGGCCACCGTGCTGCGCCTCGAGCTGCAGATTCCCGACGGCAAGCCGCCGGTGCTCGCCCGAGAGACCGTGATCGCGGACGGATTTTCGCAGCGCGCCGACCGCGACAATTTTCTGTTGGGCCCAACCGGGTTGGCGTTGGGCCCCGACGGTACGCTGTACGTGACCGACGGGCTGGATAATTTGATTGCCGCGATACCCGATGCGCTCACCCGGAGCGAGAGCGCCGGCACGGGTCGCGTGGTCACGCAAGGCGGATTGTTGAGCTGGCCGTTGGCCATGGTCTATACGCCGGCCGGGCATTTGCTGGTATGCAACGGCAAGGATGGTGAGGTGGTGGAAATCGATCCGCTGGCCGGCAAACAAATCTACAGCCAGTGGATCGATTCGGATCAGGCGCAATCGCCGCCCGGCAACGGCGACTTGTTTGGCATCGCGCTGACCCCCGAGGGCGATGGGTTCTACTACGTCGAGGACGACATGAATACTTTGGTGCGAGGTGGCAGGTGAGTACCGATACTCCAAACATGCCGGGACGCCGACGTTTCTTGTCAACTGCGAGTGTTGCCGCTCTGACGGCAGTGGGCGGGGCGGGCGGTGCGCAGGCCGCTGACGTGTCCACGCTGCCGCGCGCATCCTTGGGCGGCGGTGTCGAACCTTTCTGGGGTCCGCATCAGGGCGGCATCACCACCCGTCAGCAGACCTATACCTACTTTGCCGCCTTTGACTTGGTCACCGCAAAACGCGACGAACTCGTCCAACTTCTCGGTGCCTGGACCGCGGCGGCCGCGCGCTTGACGAAGGGACACCCTGCGGCCGAACTCACGGGCGATGCGGCTGTGGAACCCAGCGACAGCGGCGACGCGTTAGGCCTGGCACCGCAGCGACTGACCCTCACCGTCGGCTTCGGGCCGACGCTGTTCAGCAAGGACGGTGTGGACCGTTTCGGGCTCGCGCAACGCCGGCCGGACGCGCTGATCGATTTGCCGCGCTTCAACGGCGATCAACTCGTTCCGGAACGCACCGGCGGCGACCTGTGCGTGCAAGCGTGCGCGGATGAACCCCAGGTGGCCTTTCACGCCGTGCGCCAACTCGCTCGGCTTGGCTATGGCGCCGTCAAGATTCGCTGGGTGCAAGCCGGCTTCATGCCAAGCAATCAGCATCAGGCGACGCCGCGCAACCTGATGGGTTTCAAGGACGGCACGATGAATGTTCCCGTGTCGAATCCGGTGATGCTGGATCGATTCGTCTGGGTGGACGGCTCGGGTGGTTGGATGCACAACGGCAGCTACATGGTGGTGCGCCCGATCCGCATTGCCCTCGAGCACTGGGATCGCATGAAACTCGGCTTTCAGGAGCAGGTGGTCGGCCGACATAAGTTGTCGGGGGCGCCCTTGGGCGCGCAGCGCGAGAGTGACGCCATGAACCTGGACGCAGTCGATTCGGATGGCAACCCGGTGATTCCGGAGAACGCCCACGTCCGGTTGGCATCGCCCGCCGCCAATGACGGCGCGCAGGTCTTGCGCCGTGGCTATTCGTACGACAATGGTGTCAGCCTCACTGCGGAGCGCTGGCCGCCCTGGCACCAGGGTATGGAGTTCGATGCCGGCATTCTGTTCGTTTGCTTTCAGCGGGATCCGCGCACCGGCTTCGTCAAGATCTTCGAGAAGATGTCGAAGTTCGACATGATGAATCAGTTCGTCACGCACGTGGGCGGCGGCCTGTTCGCGTGTCCGCCCGGCGTGAGCCGCGGACACTACATCGGTCAAACGTTGCTCGAAGGCTGAGATGTCCGGCAAGGTGTCAGCTGCGCCATCCGCCCCAGACGATGATGCTCATCCCGAGCAGTGAAACGACCGCCCCTGTGACATCCCAGCGGGACAGCGGTAAGCCATCGACGCGCCACAGCCATAGCAACGCGACCGCGATATAGACCCCGCCGTAGGCGGCGTACACTCGGCCCGCCGCGGCGGGATGCAAAGTCAGCAGCCAGGAAAACAGGCAGAGCGAGGCAGCCGCCGGCAGCAGCAGCCATGGCGAGCCGGATTTTCTCAGCCAAAGATACGGCAGATAGCAGCCGACGATCTCCGCAATGGCGGTCAGCACATATAGCAGCAATGTCTTGACGATCAGCACTCGGTCTCATCCGGCACCATGCGATGGATTCGCCGGCCCTCTGCCCATTGCCAGGACATCAGTGCCGGCAGTCCCCAGGTGATTTCGCGCAGACGTTTGGCCATCGACACGGCCAAGGCCATCTCGCCGTCGATGCCCAGCAGTTGTCCGAAGAACACGAGCCCCGCTTCCTGTACGCCGAGTCCGCCTGGAATCATGAATGCGAGATGCCGCACAGCCTGCGTCATGCTCTCCAAAGCGATCGCCGAACCCGCCGAGATGGGGTGGCCGAACAGGCGCATCGCGAACCACACCTCGAATGCCCCCGAAATCAACGCGGCGAGTTGCAGCAGCGCGACAGAGGCCAGAGTCGATTTACGGCGTAGCGAGGCGCGTAGTTCGACATCCAGGCTGGCCGCGGCCGTGGGCGATATACGGTCGCCGATCAAACGGGGAAGGTAGGCATGCACGCGCGCGAATACTCCGCCGAAGCGCAGCAGCAGGACGGTGATGATTGGCACCGGCAGTGTCGCCAGGAACACCACCAAGACCTGGCGAAACTGATGCCCCCAGTCGAACCTCACCAGCAGTGCGAGTCCAAGCGCCGTGAAGACATAGGACGCGATCAGGGTCAGGACAATTTCGATGACGACGCTGGCGCTCACCGGGGCAATCGCAAGCTTCCTCCAGCGCAACAAACGCACGCCGATCACGCTGCCGCCGACGCTCGCCACCGGCAACAGCCGGTCGACGGCTTCGCGCACCGTGGTCACCCAGAACAGGTAACGCAGCGGAGCGCGCCGCGCCGGGTCCGTGGGTCTTAGCAGCAGCAACCAGCCGAGGGCATAGAGGAAAAAGAATAGGGTGCGATAGGGAATCAACCACAGCAGATCGCGGCCACCAGTCTGCAAAGTCTGGACCAGCTGGGAAAAATTAGCCTGCGCAATCAGCGCGATCAGCAGTACCAGGCCCACTACGACCCCGATATAGGGCCGCAGGCGCTTCACGATAGCCTGTGCATGACACCGTCCCGATCGACGTTGAAATCGTTGCCGCGCCAGGTGACCGTCGATGTGAAAAAGCATCGCAGCCATACCCAGAACAGGAGCACGTCGCGCACCGGCAGCAACCACAGGTCGGCGAACAGGGAGCTACGTGCCGGTACACGGGGTCCCAAATGCACGATGACCCGCAAGATCGCGATCACCGCGAACAGTGTTCGCGCCGCGATGGTGAACGCGGGTGGCGCTCCGACGGCGCCAATCAGCACGAGGCCCAAGACCCCGAGCGGCACGGTGAATGTCAGGAACAGCCAGCGAAAGCTATTGGGCTTCAGCACGCGGAGCGTGCGCATCCAGCGAACCTCGTGGCGGGTGATGGAGTTGAGCGATGGTTCATGGTGTTCCACGGCAACGACATAGTGCGACAATTGAATCCTGAGGCCCAAACCACGCACCAGTGCTCCCAGACGATAATCGTCCGCCAATTGATCTGCCAGCATCGGCAGACCACCGAGGGCGCTCAAGGTCTCACGGCGTATGCATATCGTCTGACCCGACACATAGCCTTGGTGACCAAAAAGCCAGGCGAGCAGGATGGAGGGCACGTACCACTCGTTGATGTACATGGCGCCCAAGCGGGACCAGATGCCGGGCGTCGGCGTGCCCCGGTAAATGCAGGTGACCAAGCCAACACCTGGGTCGCCCAGCGGCGATGTCACGACGCGAAGATAGTTCGAGCCCACACAGGCATCGCTGTCGGCCATCACCAAAAGATCGTGCTTGGCGTAAGCCAGCATGTTGATCAGATTGCTGATCTTGCAGTTGCTGCCGTGCAGTCGGGAGTCGACGACAACGTCAAT
>Ga0116230_10001356_pt1 | contig 23157 bp, 20 predicted proteins | sample S1TSphfallax_3_FD_88678 | JGI IMG/M metagenome (GOLD analysis project Ga0116230, IMG submission 88678) | Host-associated microbial communities from peat moss isolated from Minnesota, USA - S1T2_Fd - Sphagnum fallax MG | ecosystem: Host-associated > Plants > Peat moss > Unclassified | place... | reverse complement strand
TTCGTTGCGGTGGAAGTGGATGGTGTAGTCGGAGTCTTTGAGGGTGTGGCCGGTGAGGATGAGGACGACCCGGTCTTCGGGGTGGACGCGGCCGTTGGCGGCTAGTTTTTTGAGGCCGGCGAGTGTGACGGCGGAGGCGGGTTCGCAGCCGATGCCTTCGGCGCCGATCTGGGCTTTGGCGAGGGCGATTTCGGCTTCGGAGACCTGCTCGCACCAGCCGCCGGTGGTTTGGAGGGCGTTGACGGCTTTTTGCCAGGAGGCGGGGTTGCCGATGCGGATGGCGGAGGCGCGGGTTTCGGCTTCGACGGGGATGAGTTCCCTGCCCTCGGATGCCTGCATGGCACGGTAGAGGGGGTTGGCGCCTTCGGCCTGGATGATGGAGATTTTGGGCAGGCGTGGGATGAGGCCGAGGAGTTTGGCTTCGGCGAAGCCCTTGGCGAGCGCGGAGGAGTTGGCGAGGTTGCCGCCGGGGCAGATGATGTGCTCGGGGACCTGCCAGTCCATCTGCTCGAGGAGCTCGAAGGCGGGGGTTTTCTGGCCCTCCAAGCGGTAAGGATTCACGCTGTTCAGCAAGTAGATGGGTTGGGAGCGGACGAGCTCGTTGACCAGGCGGACGCAGCCGTCGAAGTCGGTGCGGAGCTGGACGGTGAGGGCACCGTAGTCCATGGATTGGGAGAGCTTGCCCCAGGCGATCTTGCCTTCGGGGATGAAGACGATCGAGCGCAGGCCGGCGCGGGCGGCATAGGCAGCCATCGCGGCGGAGGTGTTGCCGGTGGAGGCGCAGGCGACCCACTCGAAGCCGCTGGCCACCGCAACCGAGAGCGCCGTGGTCATGCCGCAGTCCTTGAAGGAGCCGGTCGGGTTCATGCCCTGGTGCTTGGCCAGCAGCCAGTTCATGCCCAGCGCGGCGGCGGCGCGCGGCATCTCGTAGAGCGGTGTGTTGCCCTCGCGCAGGGTGACGACGCGGTCCTCGGCGACGATGGGCAGCAGGTCGCGGAAGCGCCACACGCCACTCTGGTCCACGGACAGCGTGGAGGTGCGGCGCTCCTGCCACAGATAGCGCAGCGCGCTTGGGTTGGGGCGGTTGCGCACCGGGCGCGCGGCGGTGTGGGGCTCGGGGGAGCTGCCCTCGGCACCGGGGCTCCACGGGTACTCGACCTCAAACAGGTCGCCGCAGACGCGGCAGCGAAAGTTGCTCTGCGCGTCCGCCGCGGCTATCCTATCGCCACATCCGGTGCATCGAAGCTGGTGAGATGGCACACTCATTGTTTTCTATCGACTCGTCCCTTCTAGAGTACCGTACCGATGCGCCCCGGCGGCAGTGGTTGCCACGCTCGATGCCGCGAACCGTATCCCTGATGCTGCTGGTGGCGGCTCTAGGAGGACGGATGCAGGCGCAGGCAGGCTCCAACATGGGTACTGGCAGAGTGGAGTTGCACATCGCCGCCGCCGCCGACCTGACCCCGGTGCTGCCGGTGCTGGCCGAGGCCTACGAGAAGAAGACCGGGGTGAAGATCGTGGCCACCTTCGGCAGCTCGGCCACGCTGGAGCAGCAGCTGCACAACGGCTCGCCGCAGGATGTCTTCCTCTCCGCGGACTTCTCGCACCCCGAGGGCCTGGTCGCCGATGGGCTGACGGTGGAGTCGGCGCCGGTGCCCTACGCCACCGGCGTGCTGGTGCTGTGGGCGAGGAAGGACTCACCCGCGCAGCCGCTGACGCTGAACATGCTGACCCGCCCCAAGCTGCAGAAGCTCGCCGTGGCCAACGATCTGCACGCGCCCTACGGGATGGCGGCGACCCAGGCGCTGAAGGCGCTGCACGTCTACGACGAGGTGAAGCCGAAGCTGGTGGTCGCGGAGAACATCGCGCAGACGGCGCAGTTCGCGGAGTCCGGCAACGCGCAGGCGGGGCTTATCTCGCTGACGACGGCGAACACGGCGCACTTCCGCGAAATTGGCACATTCGTGCGCATGCCGGTGGGCTCCTATGCGCCGATCCGGCAGTGCGGGGTGGTGCTGAAGGCTTCGCCGCACAAGGCCGAAGCGCAGGCGTTCCTGGAGTGGCTGACCAGCGCGGAGATCCAGAAGCATCTGAAGGAGTTCGGACTGGACCCTGCGGAGTGAGGCCCGGGGCTCGCAGGTAGACTGGCTGGCATGCACATCCCTGCGGTGGATTCGACGGCTCTGGGGCTGACGCTGCGGCTGGCCGGGCTGACGACCCTGTGTCTGCTGCTGCTGGCGACGCCGCTGGCGGCGTGGCTCGCGGTGCCCGATGCAGCGCGCGGCCTGCGCTGGCTGCGGCGGGCCGTGCAGGCTGCAGTGGCGCTGCCCCTTGTGCTGCCCCCGACCGTGCTGGGCTTCTACCTGCTGCTGGGCATGGGGCCGCTCACCGCACTGGGGCGATGGCTGATCGCGCGGCTGGGACACTCGCTCGCGTTTACCTTCTGGGGATTGCTGGTGGGCTCGATGATCTACAGCCTGCCCTTTGCGGTGCAGCCGCTGGTGGTGGCCTTCGCCGGGGTGGACCGTGGGCTGGTGGAGACGGCGCGGGTGCTGGGTGCAACGCCGCTCGGGGCGTTCCGCCGGGTGGTGCTGCCGCTGATGCGCGGCTCGTTCGTCACCGCGGCCGTGTTGACCTTCGCGCATACGGTAGGCGAGTTCGGCGTGGTGCTGATGGTGGGCGGCGACATCCCCGGCGTCACGCGGACGCTCTCCATCGCCATCTTCGACCAGGTGCAGGAGATGGACTACGCGGCAGCCAACCGCACGGCGCTGTGGCTGGTGGGGCTATCGTTTGTGGCGCTGCTGGCGGTGCTGGGACGGGCGCGGCATGAGCGATGAGGCATCTCAGATGAGCGCCGTCGCCGCGCACCATCGGCTGCGCGTGGACGGCCTTCAGCTAGGCGGGCTGCAGCTGCAGGCGGCGCTGGAGTTCCGCGCGCCCTGGACGGTGGTCTTCGGGCCCTCGGGCAGCGGCAAAAGCTCGCTGCTGCGGGCGATGTGCGGTCTGCTGGCGGGCGCACAGGTAGAGTTTGCGCGCCAACCGCAGGGCCGCTGGCAACGGCTGGATGCGCTTGCCCCCGAGCGGCGTGGGCTGGCCTACGCGCCGCAGGGGGCGTTGCTGTTCCCTCACCTCACGGTGTGGGAGAACGTGGCCTTCGCGGCGCGCTGCCGCGGACTGGGGCGCAGGCAGGTGGCCGAGTCTGTAACCGAGGCATTGGCTCTGCTGGGGCTGGAGGCGATGGCCGAGCGGCGGCCGGCGGGGCTCTCCGGCGGCGAGCGGCAGCGGGTGGCGCTGGCGCGGGCCCTCGCAGTTCCCTCCCCTTCGCTGCTGTTACTCGATGAGCCCTTCACCGGGCTGGACCGCGAACTGCGCGAGACGCTGCTCGAACGCATGCGCGTGGCGATGGTCCAGCGCGGCGTGCCGGTGATCTCCGTGACGCATGACGTAGAGGAGGCGCTGCGGCTGCAGGCCGAGGTGGTGCGGCTGGCCGAGGGGCGCGTGTTGGCGCAGGGCACGGCAACCGAGGTGCTGGCATCCGAGCGGGCGGCGATGCTGCGGGTGCTTGGATAAACCAGCCTCAGCCGAACAGCTTCAGCCGAGCAACACTGGCTCACGCTCCAGGGTGAGCCCGAAGCGCTCGCGCACAGTGGCGACGATGCGGTCCTGCAGCCGCTCGATGTCGGCGCAGGTGGCGCCGCCGCGGTTGGTGAGCGCCAGGGTGTGGCGCGAGGAGATGGCCGCAGGCCCATCGGCGAAGCCCTTGGCAAAGCCGGCGCGCTCCAGCAACCAGGCCGCGGGCAGCTTCACCGTGCCCGGGGGGCCGGCCTGCGGGCCTGCGGGCCACTGTGGGATGTGCGTGGGGTCGAGCCCCAGCGCGACGCCGATATGCGTCAACGCGTCGAGGCCGACGATGGGGTTCTTGAAGAAGCTGCCGGCGCTGCGGCAGTCTGGATCGCCCGGGACCAGCAGCATGCCTTTACTCAGGCGTACCTCGCGCACGGTCGCGGCAACCGCACCCAGCGTGGGCGCGGGCTGGTGCACGAAGCGGCGCTGCAGCTCGGGGTAGCGCAGCGTGGGCACGCCGCCGGGGCGCAGCTGGAAGGTGGCCGCGCTGACGATGTAGCGGCCCGGCGCGTCGCTGTTGAAGAGGCTGGCGCGATAGCGGAAGCGGCACTCGGCGTTCGAAAGCGTGACGAAGCGGCCGGTGGTGCGGTCGAGCGCGCGCACGCTGGCCAGCGTCTCGGCGACCTCCTGCCCGTAGGCGCCGACGTTCTGCACAGGCGTGCCGCCAGTAAGGCCGGGGATGCCGGCGAGACACTCGATGCCGGCGAGGCCAGCCGCGATGGCGTGGTCGACAAGGCCGTCCCACGGCTCGCCCGCCGCAACCGTGAGCCGGCCCGCGCCGTGGTCCTCAATGCCATGCAGGGCGATGTGCAGCACCAGCCCGGCAAAGCCGGCGTCGCGCACCAGCAGGTTGCTGCCGCCGCCGAGCACGAAGAGCGGCAGCCCGCGCTCGCCGGCCCAGGCGACCGCGGCGGGGATCTCGGCCTCGCTCGAGACCTCGACGAAGTAGCGTGCGGGCCCCCCGATGCCGAGCGTGGTGTAGGGCGCCAACGGCACATCTTCGCGGATGTCGAGAGCGGTCATGCAGTCGTTCACGCAATCGAGGGTATACCAGCGGCCCCTGCGGACGCGGAGACCGCGCAGCAGGCTGGCAGCGCGAAGGACGTACAATGGAAGAGACGCGAGTCACAGTTCAGGTTCTTGAGAGGGAGACAGGCGAATGTATCCAGAGTTAATGGTGGTTCCGATGCGGGAAGAGCTGACCCGGGCCGGTGTGCACGAGGCGCGGACGGCGGACGAGGTAGACCAGGCGCTGGCCAGGCCCGGTACGACGATGCTGGTGGTGAACTCGATCTGCGGCTGTGCGGCGGGCAAGATGCGCCCCGGCGTGCGCCTGGCGCTGCAGCACGGCACCAAGCCCGATCAGGCCATCACGGTCTTCGCCGGGCAGGACCGCGAGGCCACCGAAAAGGCGCGCGGCTACTTCCAGGGGCACCCCCCGACCAGCCCGGCGATTGCGATCCTGCGCGACGGACAGCTGGTGTACCTGATGCAGCGCTCGGCGATCGAATCCTCGACCGCCCCGGCGATCGCGCAGGAGCTGGCGCGCGCCTTCGACACCTACTGCGCCAAGGCCGCGGTATAAGCGGCAGACACGAATCGGCAACAAGGGCCGGCCTTCGGGCTGGCCCTTGTTGCGTCTGGGGCGCGTTGCGTCTGGGGCGCGTTGCGCGGATGCAGCTTGCGGCGGCTCATGTTTACCGGGCGCATGGCCGATGAACCGACTGCAATGCATGAGCTACAGACGATTTTGATCCCGGCAGCGCCGGTAGAAGCGGTGCCCGTAGAAGCGGCGCCCGCGGAGTGGGCCGGCTTTCTCGACATAGGCGCGAGCCCGGCTCGAACCGGCCTGCGGGCGCAGGTGCGACGGGTTGCGCCGTACTTCCGCACCGCGCTGCTGACCGGCGCGCCCGGCGCACTCGAAGGCGCCCGCGGTTGCGGCGAGGAGGCCGTAGCCCGCGCGCTGCATGCAGGCTCACCGCTGGCCGAGCGCGCCTTTCGCCGGCTCTCGGCGGCGGAGGCCGAGGCGTGCTTTGCCCCACAGCCGGGGCCGTACGCATTTCCTGAAGGCCTGCTCTACCTCCCCGAGGCGGGCAAGCTCTCGCCGAGGGCGCAGGCCGGGCTGGCCCGGCTGCTGCGCGAACGCAGCCAGCACACGCCGCGGATTGTGGCCCCGCGTATCTCGACCCCGCGCATCGTGGCTTACGACGCGCAGGGACTGCGCGCCGCCCTGGCCGGCGGAAACTTCTCCCATGAACTGGCGCAGCTACTGGGCGCGGTGCGGATCGCGCTGCCGCCGCTGCGCGAGTGCGCCGAGGACATCCCTGCGCTGCTGGACCACGCCCTGGCCACGGCCGCCGAGGACGCCAACGTAGGCATGCCGACACTACTCCCGGACTTCACCGCGGCCGCCGCCGGGTTCGCCTGGCCGGGCAATCTGGACCAGCTGCAGGCCGCCGCGTGCTGGCTGGTACGGCATCGCGCAGGCCTTGCACTGGGCCGCGAGGACCTGCGGGCCGCGCTGGAGGCGCTGGCCGCGCGCCCCGCGACCGGGCCGCCCCCGACCTCGCCGGTGCGCATGGTAAAGCTCGACTGCGTGCTGCAGGAGCATATTCGCGCCGTGCTTTCGGGCTGCAACGGCAACAAACTGCGCACGGCCGCGGTACTCGGCATCAGCCGCTCGACGCTGTACCGGATGCTCGATGGGGTGGGCCCGGCAGATAGGCCGGCTGGGCTGGCGCTGGCCGGCTAAAGCGTCCGTTTCCGTGTTGCGCCTGTTGCCGAATCGACTGCATCCCCGGCAGGAAGATGCCTCCACCCGCCAGGGTTTTGTTAGCCTTGGGGACATGACGCAGCAGGTATCCAAGATCGAGGCAGCGACCACCCTCGAACCGGACATGCACGACGCCGATCTGCGCGTGGCCGTGCTGGGCGCGGGCAAGATGGGCGGCATCCTTCTGGACGCCTTCCTGCGCAGCGGGCTGTTTCCGCGCGCGCGGCTGGTGGCCACTGTGGCGCATCCGGCGCGGGCGACCGCGCTGGCCGAGCAGTTCAAGATCAAGGTGACCACCGACAACGTGCAGGCCGCGCGCGACGCCGACGTTGTGCTTCTGGGCGTCAAGCCGCAGCAGATGGAGGCGGTGGTGCGGGGCATCGCGCCGGCGCTGGCGGGCGCAAAGGGCGCCAGCAAGCTGCTGATCTCGCTGGCCGCGTCGGTAAAGACCCGGACGATCGAAGACGCGGCGGGTGAGGGCATCGCGGTGGTGCGCGCCATGCCCAACACGCCGGCGAAGCTGGGCGCGGGGATGACGGCGCTGTGCCGCGGCAGCCACGTGAGCGAGGCGCAGCTGGCGCTGGCCCAACGCATCTTCGCCACCGTGGGGCGCACGGTGGTGGTGGACGAAAAGCACATGGACGCGGTGACGGGGCTCTCCGGCTCCGGACCGGCGTTCCTCTACATCGTGATCGAGGCGCTGGCCGAGGCCGGGGTGAACGTGGGCCTGGCGCGCGATGTGGCCACGCTGCTGGCCGCGCAGACGACCTTCGGCGCGGCGAAGATGGTGCTCGAGACCGGCTCCCACCCGGCGCTGCTCAAGGACGAGGTGACCACGCCGGCCGGCTGCACCGTCGACGGCATCCTGGCGCTCGAAGAGGGTGGGCTGCGGGTGACGCTGATCCAGGCGGTGAAGCGCGCGGCGCAGCGGGCGAAGGAATTGGCGGAGTGAAAAGCCTGTCACCGCACACGACTACAATCCAGTTGTGAGCACAATCCCTACGAAGAATCCGGTACTGCTTTGGCTGCGCAGCGGACGCGGGCTGGCAGGCTATGCGGCCACGGCGCTGGGCCTGATGGTGCTGGTGATCCTGTGGGGCGCCGTGGTGCGCGCCACCGGCTCCGGCGCGGGCTGCGGTAACCACTGGCCGCTATGCAACGGCGACTTCTTCCCCCACCATCCGCGCCTGGCGACGGTCATCGAGTTCACCCATCGCTCGATGAGCGGCGTCATCACGGCGCTGGTTGCCGGAGTGGTCGCATGGACCTTCGCCGCACGGCCGCGAGGCCACCGGGCGCGACGAGCGGCGGTGGCCTCGGGTGTGCTGCTGATCACTGAGGCGCTGCTGGGCGCTGTGCTGGTGAAGGGCGGCTATGTGGAGAACAACGCCTCCAATATGCGCGTGGCCATGCAGTGCATTCACTTTACAAACACGATGCTGCTGCTGGCGGCGCTGACGCTGACCTGGTGGTGGCTGCGCGAACGCATGCAGGCCGCTCTGCCGGCGACTGCGCGCGCAGCGGCTTGGGCCGCGCTCGCGGCGACCGTCGTGGTGGGCGCGACCGGCTCGGTGGCGGCTCTGGCGGACACGCTGTTCCCTTCTCCGAGCCTGCGTGCGGGATTAATGGAAGACTTTGCCGCCCATGCGCCGCTGCTGGTGCGGATGCGCTGGGTGCATCCGGCGGCGGCTGTAGTGGGGCTGGGCTGCGCGCTGTGGCTGGGCGTGCGGCTGCGGTCGACAGCCGGGCGCTGGGTGGTGGCGCTGGTGCTGGTGCAGATCGCGCTGGGCGGGATGGATGTCCTGCTGCTTGCGCCGACCTGGATGCAGCTGCTGCATCTGCTGGGCGCGGACATCTACTGGATCGCGCTGGTGGCGGCCTGCTCGGGGGCGATTGCACCTGCCTCCATTGCACCCGGCTCAACTGCAAAGCTGGCGGCAAGGCAGCCGGTCGCGGTCACCGCGGGCTCCTAGGGCTTCTCCAGCGGCTTCGTGGGCTTGCCGGCGATGGCGTCGCCGACGTTGCGGGTGCCCTGCGCGGTGTCGTGGCCGAGGACCTTGGCACCGTGACCGGTGTCATGCGCGCCGACGCTGGTTCCGTGGGCGGTCTTGTGGTAGACCTTTTTCGTCCCGTTGGAGGTCTTGCGATAGACCTTTTTTGTCCCATGGGCGGTGTCATGCCCGACGGTGCGGCCAGCGTCGGCGGTGCTGTGGCCGGTGTTCTTCATGTCCTGCTTTATGCCTGGGTGCTGATCCTGATGCGGGTCCTGGCGGGCCGCTGTGCGGGCATACCCTGGCAGGGTGCAGAGCGCTGCTCCCAAAAGGAAGCCGGCAAAGGCTGTTGCGTGGCGGGGAAGGTGCTTCATGGGGACCCGGTCTCCTGACTCCGCGCAGACGTCTTGGGGCGACGGGTGCGGTCCTCCATAGGATGCCTATTTTCCCTTCGGAGTTTTGCCAAGAAGTCACACTCCTCTCATACGACTTGGGTTAGTCTCATGTGCAAATGACGGTCAAAAGCCAGTCCCCGAGAGTTGCAAGGACGACGAAGGCCGCCAAGCCTACGGAAGAGACCTCTGCGGGTGAGTCTGCCGCGGGCCTCCATGAAGACGCAGCAACCAGCCATGCAGAGCCCGTCAATGAAGTGACCGGCAATGGCGCGGGCCCCACGCGGGCGCGGCGTGGCGCCAAGGAGCCCCCCGGTGGCCGCTTCATCAACCGCGACGAGAGCTGGCTGCTGTTCAACCGGCGGGTGCTCGAGGAGGCCGAGGACGCGACCAATCCGCTGCTGGAGCGGGTGAAGTTTCTGGCGATCACCGCGAGCAACCTCGATGAGTTTGTGGAGATCCGCGTCTCCGGCGTTCTGCAGCGGCTGGAAGAGGGCCTGGGACTGCCGCAGCGCGCCGACGAGGGCGGCCTGACCCAGGACGAGCGGCTGGAACGGCTGCGCGAGTGGCTGCACCTGTTCGCCACCGACCAGGCCGAGTGCTGGAACCGGCGGCTGGTGCCGGCGCTGAGCCAGGCCGGCATACGCATCGTGCAATGGAAGCAGCTGCGCGCACAGGACCGCGCCTTCGCCGCCAGGTTCTTCCAGGAGCAGGTCGACCCGCTGCTGACACCGGTGACACTCGACCCCTCGCATCCCTTTCCCCGGGTGTTGAACAAAGCGCTGTGCCTGGCGCTGCTGCTGCGCCATAAGCGTCGCGTCAAGGCCGGCGCCGGGCCCAAGGTGCTGGGCGTGGTGACGATCCCGCGCTCGCTGCCGCCGCTGGTCGCTCTGCCCGAGCGTGAGGGCGCGCGTGGCTTCCTGCTGCTGGAAGACCTGATCGATGCGCACATCGAGAGCATGTTTCGCGGCTACCGCATTCTCAGCCGCGCGGCCTTCCGGGTCACGCGCAACAGCAACCTCTACATGCAGGAGGAAGAGAGCCGCTCGCTGCTGGAGGTGGTGGCCGAGGAGCTGCACAACCGGCGCAAGGGCGATGTGGTGCGCATGGAGATCGATGCCGGCGCCGACGAGGAGATCGTGGAGCGGCTGAGCGAGAACTTCGAGCTGGAGCCGTGGCAGGTCTTCCGCACCTATGCCCCGGTAAACCTCTCGCGCATGATGGCGCTCTACGGCGGGGTCAAGAACCCGGCGCTGAAGTTCGTGGAGTTCCATGGCCGGCGGCTGCGGCTGGAGCGCAACCGCAACATCTTCGCCGAGCTGCGCGCGGGCGACCTGCTGCTGCACCATCCCTTCGACAGCTACAACACGGTGGAGGAGTTCATCGAGGCGGCCGCGGCCGACCCGCAGGTGATCTCCATCAAGCAAACGCTGTACCGCACCAGCGCGGACTCGTCCATCTTCACCTCGCTCAAGGAGGCCGCGCAGAGCAAGGACGTGACCGTCGTGGTGGAACTGATGGCGCGCTTCGACGAGGCCTCCAACATCCGCTGGTCGCGCGAGCTGGAAGACGCCGGGGTGCAGGTCTTCCACGGCATCTACGGCTTCAAGACGCACTGCAAGCTGGCGCTGGTGGTGCGTAAGGACTCCGACGGCGTGGTGCGCAGCTACGCCCACCTGGGCACCGGCAACTACAACCCCGTGACGGCGCGGTTCTATACCGACATCAGCCTGCTGACGGCGCGGCCGGAGCTCACCGAGGCCGTGCTGCGGGTGTTTCGCTACCTCACCGCGGACTGGGAGGCCGGCCATGAGGCGTACCGCCCGCTGCTGCTGGCGCCGGTGACGCTGGCCGACGACATCCTGGCGCTGATCGCGCGCGAGGCCGAGCACGCCAAAGCCGGGCGCAAGGCACGGATCATCGCCAAGATGAACGGGCTACTCGACGGGCCGACGATGGAGGCGCTGTATGCGGCTTCGCAGGCCGGAGTGGAGATCGACCTGATCGTGCGCGGTATGTGCGCGCTGCGCGCCGGGGTGCCGGGGCTGAGCGAGAACATCCGCGTGCGCTCGATCATCGGGCGCTATCTTGAGCACAGCCGCATCTTCTGGTTCGCCAACGACGACAGCGAGGAGGTCTACTGCGGCAGCGCGGACTGGATGCCGCGCAACCTCTACGAGCGCTGCGAGGTGGTCTTCCCCGTGGTGGACGAGGCGGCCAAACGGAGGCTGCGCGATGAGATCCTGGAGACCTATCTGCGCGACGACGTAAAGGCGCGGCTGCTGGGGCCCGACGGTCTGTACAAGCGCGCCGCCCACGCCGGCACGCGGCAGGGGCTGAGTGCGCAGGACTGGATGATGCAGCTGGCAGCGAAGCCGGAGGCGCGGCTGAGTCCCGCGGGCGTGGCCAAGGCCCTCGCACCCGCCAACGGCCGCAACGGCAATGGACACGGCAATGGCAAGGCCCCCGCCTCCGAGCATGGCCATGGGCCGGCGCACCATGAGGAGCCATCGCCGGGCGACTGACTTCCCTCCCTTCGCTCGCCTGCGCCCCCACTGCGGTAAGCTCGAAGAACCGGCGGGAGACCGAAGACGGCAGATGAACAAGAAGCAGATACGTTGGAACAATCGCACAGGCGTGGTCGCGCTGTGCAGCGTTGTGTTGGCAGCGGCATGGATGACCGTGGCGGTGGAAGGTGTGTACGCCCAGGCTGCTCGTGTGCAGTCCTCCAGTTTCCAGTCTGCCAGTTCCCAGATGGCCGGTCCCCCGGCTGCAAGCGACCAGTATCAAAAGCTGCTCGAGGCGCGCACCACCGTGAAGGTGCTGCCCAACGGGCTGACGCTCATCCTCAGCGAGCGGCATGAGGCACCGGTGTTCAGCTTCTACACGCTGGTCAACGCGGGCTCGGCCAACGACCCCGGCGGCGAGAGCGGCCTGGCGCATATGTTCGAGCACATCGCCTTCAAGGGCACCGACCAGATCGGCACCACCAACTATGCGGCCGAGAAGGTCGCGCTGGCCAAGGTCGAGACGGCCTATGCGGCCTACGACGCCGAGCTGCGCAAGCGCGTCGGGCAGGACCCCGCGCGGCTGGCTGCGCTGAAGGCGAAGTTCGAGGCCGCCGTGGACGCGGCGCAGGCCTACGTGGTCCCCAACCAGTTCTCCGAGATCGCCGAGGCCAACGGCGCGGTGGGGCTGAACGCCTCCACCAGCGAGGACTCCACGCAGTACTTTTGGTCGATGCCCTCCAACCGGCTGGAGCTGTGGGCGTACCTGGAGTCCAGCCGCATCGGCTGGCCGGTGGCGCGCGAGTTCTACAAGGAGCGCGACGTGGTGCAGGAGGAGCGGCGGATGCGTATCGACAGCTCGCCGCAGGGGCGCATGGTGGAGGAGTTCCTGGCCGCGGCCTACATGGCGCACCCCTATGGGCGACCGGGGGTGGGCTGGGAGAGCGACATCAGCCAGGTCTCGGCGACCGAGGCCGAGGCCTTCCACAAGAAGTATTACGTTCCAGCGAACATCGTGGTCGCGGTGGTGGGCGATCTCGACACCAAGACCGCGCTGCCGATGCTGGAGAAGTACTTCGGCCGCATCCCCGCCGGGCCGAAGCCGGAGCCGATGACCACCATCGAGCCGGCGCAGCACGCCGAGCGTACCGTGGTGCTGCATGAGGCGACCCAGCCCATCTATCTGGAGGGCTACCACCGGCCGGACTACCTCAACCCGGACGATGCCGTGTACTCGGCCATCACCGACATCTTCTCCAACGGCCGCACCTCTCGGCTGTACCGCAGCCTGGTGCGCGACCAGAAGCTGGCGCTCGAGGCCGAGGGCTTCAGCGGCTTTCCCGGCGTCAAGTTTCCCGGACTGTTCGCCTTCTACGCCGTGCCGCAGAGCGGGCACACCGCCGCGGAGATGGCGCCCGCCATCCACAAAGAGCTGGAGCGGCTGAAGTCCGAGGACGTGAGCGACGCCGAGCTGGAGCGCTTCAAGAGCCGCGCCCGCGCCGACCTGCTGCGCACGCTGGGCGATAACGACAGTCTGGCCAGCGAGCTCGCCGACTACCAGACCCGCTTCGGCGACTGGCGGCAGCTCTTCCGCGAGTTGGCGCAGATCGACGCCGTGAGCAAAGCCGACATCCGCCGCGTGGCCGCGAAGACCTTCGTCGCCTCCAACCGCACCGAGACCAGCATTGAGTTCGAAGCGCCGAAACGCCCGGGAGCCGACGCCCCACCCGCCGCGGCCGCACCGGGAGGTGCGCAGTGATCCGCCGCCGGCCGGCCGCCGGCTCGCTCGTACTGCTCCTGCTGCTCAGCGCCGTGCCGGCCATCTGCCAGGCCCAAGCCGCACCGGCCTCCGCTGCGCAGACCAAGCCAGCGCCGGCCAAGCCTGTCGAGACCGGGCAAGTCGAGCCGTGGAAGGCCATTCCCGTCCCGCCGCTGCACGCCTTCAAGCCGGTGGAGCCCACACGCATCGAGCTCGCCAACGGTGTGCAGCTGTTCCTCGAGGAGGACCACGAGCTGCCCTTCATCAGCGGCTTCGTGCGCATCCGTGGCGGCAGCCGCGACCTGCCCGCCGACAAGGTCGGGCTGATCTCGCTCTATGGGCAGGCGTGGCGCACCAGCGGCACGACCGCGCACTCCGGCGACGCGCTCGACGACATCCTCGCGGCCAAGGCGGCGGGGATCGAGACCGGCGGCGGCGCGGCGGCGACCTCGCTGAGCTGGAACGGCTTTGCCAGCGACTTCGACAGCGTCTTCGCCACCGCGATGGACCTGCTGCTGCATCCGGTCTTTCAGCCGGCGAAGCTGGAGCTGGCGCGGCGCAGCATGATCTCCGGCATCCTGCGCCGCAACGACGACGCCTCCTCCATCGCCCAGCGCGAGGCAATGCAAATCGCCTACGGCAAGGACAACCCCTACGGCCGCGAGAGCGAGATCGCGACTGTCTCCGCGGTGACGCTCGACGACCTGAAGGCCTGGCACGACCGCACCGTGGTGGGCGCGAACCTGATCGTCGGCGTCATCGGCGACTTCGACACCAAAACCATGGAGGCCAAGCTGCGCGCTGCCTTCGAGCCCATCCCGCGCGGCGCCGCTCTGGTAACGCCGAAGATCGCCTTCGAGGAGCCCAAGCCGGGCATCTACTTCGCCGACAAGAGCGACGTGGACCAGTCCAACATCTACCTGGTGGGGCTCGGCACCGAGGAACGCAACCCGGACTTCTACGCGCTCAGCGTGATGAATGAGGTCTTCTCCGGCGGCTTCGGCTCGCGCGTGGTGCAGAGCGTGCGCACCCGGCTGGGCCTGGCCTATGAGGTGGGCGGCAGCTTCGGCGCGGCCTATGACCACCCTGGACTGTTCGCCGTGGGCGCGGGCACCAAGAGCGTAAGCACCGTACCGGCGACCAAGGCGATCCTCGACGAGATCCGCCGCCTGCGCACCCAGCCCCCCACCGAGGCCGAGTTGCGCCGTGCCAAGGACGACCTGCTGAACTCCTTCATCTTCCGCTACGACTCGCCGGAGAAGGTGCTGAACGAGCAGGTGACGCTGGCCGTCTACGGCTATCCGGCGGACTTCCTGGAGCGCTACCGTGCGGGCGTGGAGCAGGTGACCTCCGCCGACGTGGCGCGGGTGGCGCAGAAGTACGTGCAGCCGGAGAAGCTGGCGATCGTGGTGGTGGGCAACCGCCCGGAGATCGAGCCGCCGCTGAGCGGGCTGGGTCCGGTGACCACCCTGGACATCGCCATCCCCGGTGCGCCGCCGGAGCCCAAGTAGCCGTACGTCCGGCACGGCGCGAGCGAAGCCCCCAGTGCAAAGTCGGGCCGGGAGCTTCGTCGTGTGCAAAATGGACATACTTCCCACTCGCCGAGTGTGAAGGAACTGCTAAACTGTAGCTTCCGGTGAAAGATTTTGGCCCGAGGGCGGGCCCGAAGCGGCGATGAGGAGGTCACGACAATGGCGGCGACTCACAATGGGAATGGCTCACACAACGGCACAGGGCTGCGGCTGAAGACCGGCCTGGCCGAGATGCTCAAGGGCGGCGTCATCATGGACGTGATGGACGTGGACCAGGCGGTGATCGCCGAGCAGGCGGGTGCGGTGGCCGTGATGGCGCTGGAGCGCGTGCCGGCGATGATCCGCGCGCAGGGCGGCGTGGCGCGCATGTCGCACCCGGGCATGATCAAGGCCATCCAGAAGGCGGTCTCGATCCCGGTGATGGCCAAGGCGCGCATCGGCCACTTCGTCGAGGCGCAGGTGCTGGAGACGCTCTCGGTGGACTTCATCGACGAGAGCGAGGTGCTGACCCCCGCCGATGAGCTGCACCACATCGACAAGCACGCCTTCAAGACGCCGTTCGTATGCGGCGCCAAGGACCTGGGTGAGGCGCTGCGCCGCATCGCCGAGGGCGCGGCCATGATCCGCACCAAGGGCGAGCCCGGCACCGGCGACGTGATCCACGCGGTCAAGCACATGCGCACGATCACCTCGGAGATGAAGGCGCTCACGGTGCTCTCGGAGCAGGAGCTCTACGCCGCTGCGAAGAACCTGCGCGCACCCTATGAGCTGGTGGTCGGCGTCGCGAAGACGGGCAAGCTGCCGGTACCGAACTTCTCCGCCGGCGGCATCGCCACACCCGCCGACGCCGCGCTGATGATGCAGCTGGGCGCGGAGACGGTCTTCGTGGGCTCGGGCATCTTCATGAAGGAAGGCAATATCCGACTTGAAGTCGGGCTCGACCCGGCCGGCAACCCTCTGTGTCCCGAAGAGCGCGCCGAGGCCGAGAGCCGCGCCAAGGCGATCGTGCTCGCCGCGACCCACTACAACGACCCCGCGATCATCGCACAGGCCAGCGAAGACTGTCTCGGCGCCATGAAGGGCCTGGCCGTCGGCGTGATCGACGAGGCCGACATGATGCAGAACCGCGGCTGGTAGCTTCGCCCGGGATATAGCGTGGCCTCAGCCCTTACTATCGGCGTGCTTGCCCTGCAGGGCGCCTTCGACATCCATGCGCGCCGGCTCACTGAGCTGGGCGCGCACGTCGTGCTGGTGCGCAAGCCCGAGCAGCTGGCAGACCTCGACGGCCTCGTGATCCCCGGCGGCGAGTCCACCACGTTCCTCAAGAACCTCGAGCGCGCCGGCTTCTATGACATGCTCAACGAGTTTGTGCACACCAAGCCGGTCTTCGGCACCTGTGCCGGCTGCATCCTGCTGGCTACGCAGGTGGAGAACCCCACGCAGCGCTCCTTCGCCGCGCTCGACGTCACGGTGGAGCGCAATGCCTATGGGCGGCAGAACGATTCGACGATCCTGACCGCGGAGACAAAGCTGCCCGGCGGCCCACTGGAGATGGTCTTTATCCGCGCGCCACGTATCGTCCGGACCGGCACAGGCGTGGAGACGCTCGCCCAGCGCGACGGCGACCCCACGCTGGTACGCCAGGGCCGGCTGCTGGCCGCCACCTTCCACCCCGAGCTGACCCACGACCCGCGCGTACACCAATACTTTCTCGACATCGTCGGCGAGACGCGCAAGCAGTCCTAGCAAGCAGTCCCAGTAGATTTGTTCGCCTTGGCGCGCCTTCGCGTCCTTAGCGTGATCCGAGTTTGCAGTTCACTCAACCCTCTACAATCGAACCATGTCGCTGCTGCAGCCAAGTTCTTCGACCTTCTGGCCGCTGCCGGTCGACGCCGCGGCGCATGGCCCGGCGATGGATGCGCACCTGCGGCTGAACCTGTGGATCGCGCTCGCGCTGGTGGCTCTGGCGCATCTGCTGCTGCTGGCTGGGCTGGCCCGGCGCAGGGCCGCGCGGCAGAAAGCTGGCCAAGCATGGCAGCGGCTGCTCTGGCTGGAGTGGCTGCCACTGGCCGCGCTGACTGTGCTGTTTGCGTGGCTGGCTGTAGGCTCGGAGCGGTTGTGGGCGGTCGAGCGCTTCACCGGCGCCGACCCCGCCGCCATGCAGGTCGAGGTGACCGGGATGCAGTTTGCGTGGTACTTCCGCTACCCCGGCGCGGACGCGACCTTCGGCCGCACGGAGCTGGCGCTGGCCTCGGCCGCGGCGGGCAATCCGCTGGGGCTCGACCCCACCGACCCCCACGGTGCGGACGACCTCGTCACCAGCCAGCTAGTGCTGCCGGCCGGCCGCGAGGTCGACCTGACGCTGCGCGCGCAGGATGTCATCCACGGCTTCGCGGTGCCGCAGATGCGGCTGAAGCAGAACGCCCTGCCCGGCCAGACGCAGCACATCCACTTCACGCCGGAGACGCCGGGCGACTATGCCATCCTGTGCACGCAGGTCTGCGGCCTGGGCCATTACCGTATGCAGGCTGCGCTGCGCGTGCTGGCACCGGCGGAGTTCGAGCGCTGGCTTGCCGCGCGCGAGGCGGGCGTGTCGAACGGAGTACAGCCATGAGCCACGAGCGCAGCCATGAATCACGGAGCCCAGCCATGAGCGCGCCCGCCGTCGACACACTCTCGCGCAGCCGCTGGCGACGCGCACTGCGCGGCATCGTCTCCACGCATCATCGCAATATCGGCTTTGGCTATCTGTCGATCTCGCTGCTGGCGCTGGTCGTCGGCACCGGGCTCTCGCTCATCATGCGGCTGCACCTTGCCTGGCCGGACTGGCAGCTGCCGCTGCACGGCGAGGTGCTGCCCGAGGAGTATCTCGCGCTGGTCACCATGCACGGCACGCTGATGCTGTTCTTCGTGCTCACGGTCGCGCCCCAGTCGGGCTTCGGCAATCTCATTCTGCCCGCGCAGATCGGTGCGCGGCGCATGGCGTTTCCGCGGCTCAACGCGCTCGGCATGTGGCTGACGCTGGCGTCGCTGCTCACGCTGCTAACGGCGTTCTTCGTCCCCGGCGGCGCGCCCATTGGCGGCTGGACGGCCTATCCGCCGCTCTCGACCACGCCGCTGGCCGGTCCCGGCCAGGGCGCGGGCATGGACCTGTGGCTGGGCAGCATCGCGCTGTTCTGCGTCGCCGGGGCCCTGAGCGCGGTGAACACGCTGACCACCGTCGTGAAGTTGCGCTGCGAGGGCATGAGCTGGCAGCGGCTGCCGCTGACCGTATGGAGCTGGTTCACCGCGGCGCTGCTGGCGGTGCTGGCCTTCTCCGTGCTGCTGGCCGCTCTGCTGCTGCTGTTCTGCGACCGCCATCTGCATAGCGGCTTCTTTCTGCCCGCCGGCGAGCTGGTCAACGGCGTGCTGCTCCAGCACCGCGGCGACGGCTCGCCGCTGCTGTGGCTGCACCTGTTCTGGTTCTTCGGCCATCCCGAGGTCTACATCGCCATCCTGCCCGGCATGGGCCTCACCTCGATGGTGCTGGCCAACTTCGCGCGCCGCCCGGTCTTCGCCTACCGGCTGATGATCGCCACCACGCTGCTGATCGGCCTGCTGGGCATCGTCGTATGGGGACACCACATGTTCGTTGCCGGGCTCAACCCGTTCGCAGGCACGGTCTTCAGTCTGTCCTCGCTCGTCATCGCGCTGCCGGCGACGGCCAAGGTGCTGAGCTGGCTGGCGACGGTGTGGGGTGCCCGCCCGCGCCTGACCACAGCGATGCTGTTCGCGCTCGGCTTCGTCTCATTGTTCATCACAGGCGGCATCTCAGGGCCGATTCTGGCCCAGCCTGTCCTCGATGAGTACCTGCACAACACCTTCTTCGTGGTCGCGCACTTCCACCTCATCATGGCGATGGCCGGGGTCTTCGGCCTGTTCTGCGCAACCTACTACTGGTACCCGGCGATCTTCGCGCGGCAGCTCTCGGAGGCGCTGGGGCGCGTGCACTTCTGGGGCACGCTGCTGGGGGCCTATGCGACCTTCCTGCCTATGCACCTGACTGGGCTGGCCGGCGAGCCGCGCCACTATGCGCAGCTCAACCCCGGCATGCTGACGACGCCCGGCTCGGTCCTGCTGCAGGCTACGCTGCCGTTGCAGCGGTACATCACCGTCTCAGCGGTATTTCTGGCGGTGGCACAGCTACCGTTTGTGATCAACCTGCTGCTTTCGCTGCGCTCCCCCGCCGTGGCTGTGGAAAACCCCTGGAGCGCAACCACTCTGGAGTGGGCGCCCACGGACATCGAACCGGAGGTGTTCCGCGAACCTTGCTGCTATCCGGTCACAGAAGGACAGCAACTGGGTGCTGAGGGACAGCAAACCGCGGAGGGAAAGTTTTTGACACAGTGGAGTCCGGAGACGGCATCTAACCCTGAACCGGAGTAATCTGACTGCAACGGCCAACGCACGCCGCCACAGTCAGCACGCGCAAGCCAAAGCAAAACGTTCGCCCCGCAGAGTGCCCTATGCCCGCCACCCTGACCCCGCCCGAACTCGACCGCAGACCCGACCGACTGCACGATCGCGACCACGACCACCATCTGGGCGAGGGCGATAACGGCAACGGCCGGCGGCCGCCCACCGATAAGCGCACCGGCGGCAACGGCGAGGGCGACAACTGGAGCGACCGGCCGCACGGCCATCGCGGCCCACGCGAACGGCTGAGCCAGGCCCGCGTCGGCATGTTCTTCGCCCTGGGCGGCGACCTGATGTTCTTCGTCGCGCTGGTCAGCGTCTTCTTCGTCACCAAGTCCAGCGGGCACTTCGACCCCTACAGTCGCTGGATCAACGAGTGGCTGCCGACCGCCATCCCTTCCGTGCTGTGGCTGAACACCGCGGTGCTGCTGCTCAGCTCGGTCACCGCCGAGATCGCCCGCCAGGCCATGTTCCATGAGCATGACGCAATGGACGAGTGGTTCGGCTTCGGCCGGCCCATCTCCAAGCGCGCGACGCTGTGGCTCTCGCTGACGCTGCTGCTCGGCGGCCTGTTCCTCGCCGGCCAGTGGGCGGCCTGGGACCAGCTGGCCGCGCAGCATGTCTTCTTCCGCACCAACCCCAGCAGCCACTTCTTCTACCTGATCACGGTGACCCACGCGGTGCATCTGTTCCTCGGCATCGGCGGCCTGATTGCGGCGATCATGGTGCTGCAAGGGAGGCGCTCGCTGGCCACGCGCCAGGTGCTGGTGGATTCGACCGTCTGGTACTGGCATGTGATGGGCGTGCTGTGGATCTTCCTGTTCCTGCTGCTGGAGTTCGGCCAGTGACGCTGCTGCAGGGCTGCGCGCAGTGCCTGGACAGCACCCAGGCCACCCCGCCGGCAGTGCAGGCGGCCTATCGGCACGCTATCTATCTGCTGGGCGGCGGCGGCGTTGCGGTATTTCTGGCCGGCGTCGCGCTGCTGCGCAGGCAGCGCTAGCTCGCTACGGCTTCAGCACGATCTTCATCGAGTCCGGCTGCGGGTTTGAGGCCAGGTGGATGGCCTCAGCAGCCTGCGCCAGCGGGAAGCGGTGCGAGATCAGCTTGGTCAGGTCGAGCTTCCCGGAGCGATACCCCTCAAACACCAGGTCGATGCCCTCCTGCTGGATGGCCACGCTCGCCGAGTAGCTGCCCATCAGCGTCTTCTCATCCATGCACACCGCCGCGGGGTCGAAGGGCGCGCTGCCGTGCTGCGTACTGGCGAAGAGCATCACGCGGCCACCGGGACGGATGGCCGCCATCGCCGTCGCGATCAACGCGTCCGCGCCGACCGCGACCAGCGCCACATCCGCGCCGCGGCCCTCTGTAGCGGCCTTGCATGCGCCAACAACATCGCCCCGTGCGTCCAGCGGATGCGTCAGCCCGAACTGCGCGGCCAGCGCGTGGCGCTCGGGATACATGTCGCTGGTCAGCACGGTCGCGCCGGGCAGGTCTCCATTCGAGGCGGCGGCCAGCGCGGCGAGAATGATGCCGATGCTTCCCTGCCCGATCACCAGCACGGTCTCGTCCGGCTGCAGGCCGAGCTGCTTCACTGCCTTGAAGCATGTGTTCACCGGCTCAATGAACGCGGCCTGCTCGAAGGGAATGTCCTCCGGGATATGGATGAGGCCGGACTGCGTGGCTCCGTCTCCGACGATCCAGTCCATCACGCGGATGTACTCCGCGAAGCCGCCGCCCGCCGGCTCGCCCACACCGGCCGTGGTGCCGACGCGCTTATAGGTCTCGCACTGCGCGAAGGTCTGCTTGCGGCAGTAGAAGCAGCGGCCGCAGGGGATGTGGTGGAAGGCCATCACGCGGTCGCCGGGGGCGAAGTGGCGCACGCCCACGCCCACGGCGGCGACGGTGCCCGCCATCTCATGGCCGAAGACGCGCGGCGCGGCGTGTGAGCCGGTGTGGATCTTCTTGAGGTCGGTGCCGCAGATGCCGCAGGTATCGATGCGCACCAGCACCTCGCCGGGGCCAATGGAAGGGACGGGAACGGTCTCAGTACGGACATCGTCGGGCGCGCGATAGACGGCGGCCTGCATGGTGGTGGGGACTTCGGGCATACCCTTCAAGACTAACGGAACGCCCGATGAAAATCCCGCTGCGACGAATACGCACCCACGCCGTGGTGCATCCTAAATATATGGCGGATCCATTCGACGCAATCATCATCGGCTCCGGCGCAGGCGGCGGCACGCTGGCCCTGCAGCTGGCGCGCGCGGGCAAGCGCATCCTCATCCTGGAGCGCGGGCCCTTTATGCCGCAGGAGAAGCTGAACTGGGACACCTCGGCCGTCTTCCTCGACAACCGTTACCACACCAAGGAAACCTGGCAGGACAAGGACGGCAAGCCGCTGCATCCGCAGCAGGCGTACTTCGTCGGCGGCCAGACCAAGGTATACGGCGCGGCGATGTTCCGCATGCGCGCGGAGGACTTCGGTGAGGTGCGCCACCAAGGTGGTCTCTCGCCCGCGTGGCCCATCGGCTATGCCGACATGGAGCCCTTCTACACCCGCGCCGAGGAGATCTTCCACGTGCACGGCGACCTGGGCGCGGCGCCGGCGGTGCCCGGCGGCCTGAGCAGCGAGTTCGATCCCACCGAACCTTTCCACTCCAGACCTTACCCCTACGCCTCGTTCTCCAATGAGCCGCGCATGGCGGAGATCGAGCGCGATGTGCGCAAGCTCGGCGTGCACACCTTCCCCGTCCCACTGGGGCTCAAGCGCAATGCAGCCGACACGGTCGAGTCCAAGTGCATCCGCTGCGACACCTGCGACGGCTACCCCTGCCTGGTACACGCCAAGTCCGACGCGGACATCAACTGCATCCGCGAGATCATGCACCTGCCCAACGTCACGCTGATGACCGACGCGCGCGTGCTTCGCCTGCTGACCAACGCCGCGGGCACCGCCGTCACCGAGGTCGAGGTGCAGCATGCCGATTCCTCCTCCACGGCCATTTACGCCGCGCACCTGTTCGCTCTGTGCGCGGGCGCGGTCAACTCCGCGGTGGTGCTGCTGCAGTCGGCCAATGACAAGCACCCGCGCGGGCTCGCCAACGGCTCCGACCAGGTGGGCCGCAACTTCATGTACCACCAGGCCGATGCGCTGCTGGCGCTCTCCACCATCGAGAACCACGACAGCTACATGAAGACCTGGGGCACCAACGACTTCTATCTCCGCGACCCCGACCCCAGCTATCCGTGGCCGCTGGGCCAGGTGCAGCCGGTGGGCAGCTTCCACCACGAGATGATGAAGGGCGACGCACCACCGCTCACACCCGGCTTCGTGCTGGAGACCATGAAGCGCCACGCCGTGCCTTGGTGGCTGATGACCGAAGACCTGCCCGACCCCGAGAACCGCGTGACCCTGCACAATGCCACACCCAGCGAGATCGTGAGCCTGGAACCCGGCACCGCCGGCGCACATGGCGCATCCGACACCGGCGCTCCCAACGAGGTCGCGCGGGTTGGCATCGCGCCGCCAGGCAAGATTCGGCTCGCCTACACGCCCAACAACACCAGGAGCTTCGAGCGGCTGAAGGACCGCTGGGTGGATGTGCTCAAGCGCGCGGGCCACGCCGAGACCTCGGTGCCCTTCCACGCCTACTTCAAGAAGCGCATCCCGCTCGAAGGCGTCGGCCACCAGAACGGCACCTGCCGCTTCGGCCACGACCCTGCGAGCAGCGTACTCGATGTGCACTGCAAGGCGCATGAACTCGACAACCTGTATGTGGTCGATGCCAGCTTCTTCGCCTCAGCCAGTGCAGTGAACCCGTCACTAACCATCATCGCCAATGCGATCCGCGTGGCCGACCACATCCTCGCCGACCGGCTGCGCTAGGCTCGATCACGCTGCGCTAGGCTTCGATACACGCTAGGCTGCGACCAAGCTGCGCAGCCTGGCATCCAGCGCCGCCAATGCCTTTGCGCTGCCCCGGCCCAGCTTGATGGCCTGCGCCCACTGCCACGGCCGCAGCGCCGTGTGCAGGGCGAAGGCGCCGGTGCGAAAGCTGCCGTGCCGGCCGGTAAAGCGGCCCAGCGCCGCGAGCTCAAACTCGCTGCCGTCGGAGATGCCT
>Ga0116230_10001355_pt1 | contig 23171 bp, 16 predicted proteins | sample S1TSphfallax_3_FD_88678 | JGI IMG/M metagenome (GOLD analysis project Ga0116230, IMG submission 88678) | Host-associated microbial communities from peat moss isolated from Minnesota, USA - S1T2_Fd - Sphagnum fallax MG | ecosystem: Host-associated > Plants > Peat moss > Unclassified | place... | reverse complement strand
TACCGCTCGCTCGCGGCCGGGCTGTCGGTGATGGGCGAGCGCCATGCCATTGAGTATATGTCGTCCTCGCCGCCGCGATACGACAATCGCCAGCCGCGTTTCGCCGCCACCAGGAGTTCAAAGTGAGCCAAGTAGAAACGCGCGGCGGCTTGGGCGAGAGTCTACAAAATGGTACACACACTCACTCAAGTGTAGGAGCATCCGATGTGGATTGCAGGTGCGCTTCGAGATCAGAGCCGCGGCCAGGCTATGGATGCGGTATACTGGGCAAGGCCGGCGAAGAAGTTGCTGCCGAAGGATCTATCAACGTTTTATTCCAGCGCCGCCGAGCTTATCGGCCGGAATCAGCCGATTGATTATTTCGAGTTTGGCGTGGCGCATGGCAAAAGCATGCGAGAGATGACGCGGATCTTTCCCTCGCCCGACGCGCGATTCCACGGATTCGACAGTTTCACCGGGCTTCCTGAAAAGTGGCTGATGCACGATGTCGGAGCATTCTCCAATCTCGGGCGGTTTCCGGAGATTGGCGATAGCCGCGTGACATTCGTTAAGGGTTGGTTTCAGAACACGGTGCCGGGGTTCTTGGCGAATTTCAAGCCACAAAGCGATCGGCCCATCTTTATACACTTTGATGCGGATTTATACTCATCAACGCTTTTCCTGCTTGCGACTCTCTGGGCTCATGTAGACAACTATTATTTCCTCATGGATGACTTCATACACGATGAGGTAATCGCGGTGCGGGACTTCGCGGTTAGTTTTCCTGTTGAGTTTGAATTCATTGCCCAAACCATTGGTGGCGGCGAGCGGCCGAACCCTGACCAGGTATTTGGTCACATGAAGCGGGTGCCGTTTACATTGGATGGCGTGGAATAGGGATCCACCCCTGTTGCTCATTGGGATCGCCCGTGGCTTGAAGGCCGTGACAGTCGATCGCGGCAAGGCGCGCGTCACGCGCGCGTGTCGAACATGCGAGGGGGGACTGGGCGAATGGCTGACCTGGCACGGCACATCCACGTCGATCACGACGGGTGGACCATTTTTCACCGCTCGCCGGCGTTCGACGCGGCGCTCTCGGGACTGCGGATTTTCCTGCGCGACAACGGCCGACGGGGGATCACGGTGCGCGGCGACGCGCGGATCTCGCCTTACACCAACTGGGATGACCCGGATACGCTGCACAGCATGGGGTTCGCGTCCTATTGCATGGGCGGCTCGCCCGATGTCGTGGTAGGCAATTACTGTTCGATCGCGGCCGGGCTGTCGGTGATGGGCGAGCGCCATGCCATCGAGTATATGTCGTCCTCCTCGCTACAGTACGACAATCGAAAGCCGCATTTCGCCGCCATCCTGTCGGACTTCGGCATCAGCAACTGGACCCGCGCGGAACCGCCGGTTCCCGCGTACGGGCCGTTGCCGGTCATCGAGCACGATGTCTGGATCGCGCCGCGCGTGACGCTGGCGCGCGGCATCACGGTCGCCACCGGCGCCGTGGTCGCGTTCGGCTCGATCGTCACGCGCGACGTGGCGCCGTACACGCTCGTCGCCGGCGCCCCGGCGCGTGTGGTACGCAAACGGTTTGATGATCGAACCATCGAGCGCATGCTGGAGACGCGGTGGTGGAATTTCGCCAATGTCTTCGGCCACTGCGACACGCGCGAGCCGGAGCGGTTCCTGCCGAGCTTTCACGCCGCGCGGGAGGCTGGCGTGTTGCGACCCGTCCCCGCGGTCCGGTATGGGCGCGACGACATCAAGCTGGCGCTCGAGCGGGCCTGAACCGCGCCGCCCCGCCCGCGGGTCGGCCGGCCGCGTGACCAATGGCGCCCGGGCGCGGCGTCCGCGCAGCGGACCATGACGAGCCCATCGTCCTGGCGTGGGACTCGGCGCGGCGAGATTGCGGCCGATGGCGCGCATCGATATAATGATTTTCACGAAACGGCACAAATCGATACCAATATAGTTGATCTTTGGATTTTCCGTTGCAATGCGGCTCCCGGCCAGGCTTCGTCTTTGGATAAAAATGACCGCGCGCCCGTTTGTATTGCCGCTCATTCGTCGGATGAGACTCCCGTTCGATTTGCTGCTGCCGCGAATCGAGGCGCTCGAGCATCAGATTGAGCGCGAACAGCGGGCCGTGCTCGCCGGCCAGCCGGCGGCCACGCAAGCGGTGCTCACCGTCGCCGCCGACCCGGGCCTGCGCCAGGGCATCGACAGCCTGACGCGCGCCTGGCTGCGCCTGAGCAATGACCTGTCGGTCCTGGCGGCGCGGGTGCCGGAGGTGGCGCGACAGGCCGTCGACGAGCGCGTCGCGGCGCTGGAACGGGCCGCAACGGCCACGGAGGCGCGGGCCGCCGTCGAGCGTCTGTCCGGCACGGTCGAGACGCTGGCGCGGCAATCGCGGCTTCTGCATGACGAGGTGGCGGCGCGGGACGCCGCGGTCGCCGGGCCGCGTGAGCGGATCGCGCGTCCGCCGCCGCGCGCGGCGCGCGAGCGCGCGGAACTGGCGCGGCGCGAACGCCGCCTCGAGCCCCGCCACGGCGCCCGCGATGGCGCCCAGGCGGCGCGGCCGCGGATTCTCTCGCCCGGGAAGGTCGCCGCGGCCCGCGCCGCGGGCGGGCCGCGGCTGTATCTTGGCCGCGGGGACGCGGCGCCGCCCGGCTACATCAATGTCGACTGTGTCAATGTCGACCGCATCGATCCGGAAACCGGCGCGCGGGGGATCGACGTGATCGCCGATGCCGGCGCGCTGCCATTCGAGCCCGGCAGCGTCGAGGAGATCGTCTGCGCCGATCTGGTCGAGCATCTCCCGCGGCGGGAGACGGCGCGCCGGCTGCTGCCGTACTGGCGCGGCCTGCTGCGGCCGGGCGGCACGCTGCGCGCGATCACGCCGGACGGCGCCGCGATGCTGGCGGCCTGCGCCGACGGCGGCCACGGCCTGGACGAGCTGCGCGACCGGCTGTTCGGCGGCCAGGACGGCGAGGCCGATATCCAGCACACCATGTTCACGCCCGAGACATTGACCCGCCTGGTCGAGCGCGCGGGCTTCGCCCAGGCGGCGGTCCCGGCGCGCGGGCGGCGCAACGGGGGGTGCCTGGAGTTCGAGCTGGTGGCGCGGGCGCCGGGCGGCGATGCCGCCGCGGACGGAGCTCGGTGACGCCGGCGCAGGCGCCGCCGGCCGGCCAGGCGCGGTCCGGCCGGCGGGTCCTGATCGTCAGCAACCTGTTCCCGCCGCATGTCGTGGGCGGCGCGGAGATCGTCGCCCACCGGCAGGCGCTGCGGCTGCGCGAGCGCGGGCACGAGGTCAGCGTGTTCGCCGGATGGGTGGCGCCCGACGACCAGGCGGGGCGGCTCGATCGCGAGACGGTCGATGGGCTGCGGGTCTGGCGCACGCCGGTGGTCTCGTTCGACCCGGACGACAATTTCTTCGTCCCCAGCGTCGCCGCGCGGCTGCGCGCGGTGATCGAGGCCGAGCGGCCCGATGTCGTGCATCTGCACAATCTCAGCGGGCTGGGGTTCTCGCTGGTGCCGCTGGTCAGCCAGCTTGGCGCGCGCGCGGTGGTCACGCTGCACGACCATTCCGGCTACTGCCACCGCGCCACCGCGCTGCGGCCGGACGACCGGCTGTGCGACGACGCCGAGGCATGCGCGCCGGCCTGCCGCGGCGCGATCCGGCCGCGCGCGCTCGGCATCGATGTGCCGATGCGGCTGCGGCGCGACTACGTGGCGCGCGCGCTGTCGCGGGCGGACCGCCTGATCTCGCCGAGCCGCGCGCTCGCGGCATCGATGCGGGCCAGCGGAGCGATCGAGACGTCGCGGCTCGACATGGTGTCCAACGGGATCGATCTGGCGCCGTTCCGGGCACTGACGCCGCGGCCGGCCGGCGCGGCGGCGGGGCCGGTGCGGTTCATCACCATCGCCTATCTCGGCGAGCACAAGGGCATCCTGGACCTGCTCGCCGCGGCCGAGCTGCTGGCGGCCGACCCGGCGCTTGCCGGTCGCTGGACGCTGGCCATCGCCGGCGACGGGCTGCTGCGCGCGCGGGTGGAGGAAGCGGTCGCGAGCGGCCGCCTCGGCGGCGCCGTCACCTATCTGGGCCGTCTGCCACATCCGCGGATTCTCGCCGAGCTGGCCCGGACGGACGTGCTCGTGCTGCCATCGCGCTGGCCCGAGAACGAGCCGGTCGTGCTGCTGGAGGCGATCGCCGCGGGTGTGGCGACGCTGGCGACGGCGGTCGGCGGGATCCCCGATCTGGTCGAGGCGGGCCGGACCGGCGAGCTGGTGCCACCCAGCGCGCCCGGGGCGCTGGCCGCGGCGATGGCGGCCTATATCCGCGACCCCGCGCGGGCGCGCGCGCAGGGCGAGGCGAACCTGGCGCGCCGCGACCGCTTCACCGAGGACGCCGCGATCACCGCGATCGAGGCGATCCACGACCAGGTGCGCCGGACGCCGCCGGCGCCGGGCGAGGCGCGCCCGCTGGTGCTGTGCGCGGGCGACTGGCCGACGGCGCGGGTCGCCGAGATCTGCAACAACCTGCACCGGCTGGAGCAGCCGGGCGGCGGGGCGCGGCTGCTGTGGCATGCCTGGGCGGATGAGTCGGACTGGCGGCGGGTGGCGCTGCTGTGGAACTGGAGCGCGGGGGCGAGCGATGCGGCGGTGCGGCGCGCGCTGCGCGCGGGCGTGCCGATCCTGGCGCCGCGCGGCTGCCTGCCGGTCGCGGGGATCGAGGACTGCTACGCGGCGGCGCTGACCTACGACAGCTATCTCGAGGGCATGGTGGCGCTGGCCCGCCTGCCACACGACGCGCGTGCCTTGCGGCGGCTGCGGCGCGGCTGCCGCGAGGCCGCCGATCTGCTGCACGCCAGCGCCCCGGGGCCCGGCTTCCACTTGCCGACGCCGGTGCTCGGCGCGTGACGCCCGCGCCCGCGCCGTCCAGGGCGTCGCGGCCGCTGCATGTGGTGGTCTGCAACGAACGCCTGCTGCCGCGGTTCGGTCTCGATCGCGCGCTGCTGCTGCTGGGGCGCGGGCTGGTCGGGCGCGGGCACCGGGTCACGTTCGTCTGCGCGCGCTGCGACCAGGACGCGGTGGCCGCGGTGTCGCGCGCGCTGATCCAGCTGCCGCGGCTCGCCTCGCTCGACTTGCACGGCGCCGAGGCGGAGGCGGCGGGGTGGCTCGCCGAGCATTGGGGCGAGCTGTCGGCGGAGCGGGCGCCGGACGTGGTGGTCAGCGGCGGCTGGCCGTTCCTGCGGGTGGCGGAGGTGTGCGCCCGCCTGGGCGTGCCCAGCCTGTTCATCGACGCGGGCGCGGTGCCGCATGACGGCATGACGGAGGACGCCCGGATCGGCCAGCGCGAGCTGCGCCGCGCCCGCGCCCGCGCGCTGCCCCGCTTCACCGCCGTGGCGCCGTCCAGCGCCTTCATCCGCGAGACGCAGACGCTCCCGGACCGCGGCACGGCCCGCGGGGTGCATACCGTGCCGCTCGGCGCCGATCACCTGGCCGCGCCGATGTTCGCGGCCCCAACCGGCGGGGCCCCAACCGGCGGGGCCCCAACCGGCGGGGCCAGCGTCGCGGCCGCCGACGCGGAAGCGCTCGCGCGGGTCGGCGCGCTGACGGCGGCCGGGCTCGCGCCGATCCTGCTGCTGGGGCGCTTCGAGGCGGAGGGCTACAAGAACAGCCCCCGCGGCTTCGAAGTGCTAGCCCGCATCCTCGAGCGCGTGCCCGAGGCGCGCCTGCTGGTGCTCGCGCGCTCGGACGAGCTCGCGCCCCCCGAAGCGGCGCGGCATGCCGTCGTGCCGCTTGGCTTCATCGGCGACGCGGCGCTCGCCGCGATCATGCGCGCCTGCCGCCTCGGCCTGAGCGTGTCGCTATGGGAGGGGTTCAACCTGCCGCTGGTGGAGATGCAGTGGGGCGGCGGACTGGCGCTGGCCTTCAATGTCGGCGCGCACCCCGAGGTCGTGCTCGACCCGTGGCTGCTCTGCGGCGGGGTGGCCGAGATGGCCGACAAGGCGGTCCGGGTGCTCCGCGACGGGCCGCCACCGCACTTGGCCGAGCCAAACCCGCCCGATCCACACGTGCCCCAGCGACACTTGGTCGAGCCACACTTGCCCGAGGCGGGGGCGCTCGCCCGCTTCCAGGCGCGGTTCCGCTGGGCGGACGTGATCGCGCGCTACGGTGGCATCATCGAGACGCTGGCCACGTCCCCACCCGCGGCCAGCGCGCCATCCGGCCGGCGGCTGGTGCTGGTGGACTGCTCCAACGCGGCGGCCGATCCGGGCAATCCCGGCGTGATCCGCGTCACCCGCCGGCTCGGCGAGATGATGCGGCGGGACCCGTCGCTGCTCGCGATCTTCCTGCGCTGGGACGCCGAGGCGGGCCAATACCGCGCGCTCAGGTCCGGGGAGCGGGACCGGCTCGCCAGCTATGACGGGCCGGTCGACGGCATCTCGCGGATCTTGAGCGCGGCCGGGCCGGGCGAGTGGCCGATCGACAACCTGCTCGCCCTGTTCGAGGCGGCCGCGCCCGCGGTGCTGTTCCTGCCCGAGGTCGTGCTCGACGGCGGGATGCCGGAGCGGCTGCTGTGGGCGCGGGCGCGCGGCCTGCTGGTCGCGGCGTTGCTGTACGACCTGATCCCGGTGACCCACAGCGTGCTCTGCCCGCCCGCCGTGGTCGGCCGTTTCCCCGAATATCTCGAGGGCGTGGCGTCCTGCGACGCGGTCTGGGCGATCTCGGGCGAGACGCTGCTTCGGTTCGAGCAGTACGCGGCGCGCCACAGCCTGCCGCGGCCGGCCGAGCGCGCCGCGATCTGGCTGCCGGCGCAGCTTGGCGCGCGGCCGCGCGCCGGCGAGGCCGCCACGCCGCCCGACAGCGACGGGATCATGGCGCTCTGCGTCAGCTCGATCGAACCGCGCAAGAACCATCGCGCCCTGGTCGAGGCGTTCCGGGCCCTGCTCGCCCGCCGCCCGGAGCTGCGGCTGCGTCTGGTGCTGGCCGGCAACCGCTTCGAGGGCGCGGACGCGCTGGCCGACTGGCTGCTCGCGGTCACGCGCGAGGAGCCGCGGATCAGCTGGACCGGCCTGGTCGGGGACGCCGAGCTGGCCGCGCTCGTCGGGCGGAGCGCCTTCACGATCTACCCCTCGCTGGTCGAGGGCTACGGCCTGCCGATCACCGAGAGCCTGTGGATGGGCCGCCCCTGCCTGTGCCACAATTCCGGGGTGATGGCCGAGCTCGCCGCCGAGGGCGGCTGCCTGACCGCCGACATGGCCGATCCGGCCGCGATCGAGCGGGCGATCGAGAGGCTGGCCGAGGATGCCCCGCTGCGGCGGCGGCTGACGGCGCGGGCCAGGCGGCGCGCGCTGCTCGACTGGGCCGGCTATGGCGCGCGAATCTGCGGCCGCTTGCGCGAACTGCGGGCGTGGGACCCGATGACGCCGCGCCCGCCGCTGGCGCGACCGGCCGCCGTGACCATTGGACGCGGCGGGGACGGGCGGGGCGAGGACGGGCGGGGCGATGAGGGGTGGGGCGACGGCGAATCGAGCGACGGCGAGGTGGCGGCCAGCCTGCTTGTGCGCGAGGAAGCGGCGGCGCTGCGCCTGCTGCCCGAGCGTTTCGTCCGGGTCACCGATGTCCCGGTCGAGGCGGCGCATTCTGTCCAGCATGGGGCTGTCCAGCATGGGGCTGTCCAGCATGGAGCTGTCTAGCATGGGGGTGTCTCGCATGGGGATGGCGATCCCGGGCCGCCCGCCCTATCGCCATGTCGAGCATCTGGGGCGCGCTGATTTCGAGATCGCGATCGATCCGGACAGCGCGTCGCGGCCCTGGGCCGCCAGCATGACCATCCGCGGCCACGTCGCCGCGGTCAGCCATCTGCCGGTCACGGACAGCGAGGGCCAGGTCGCGCGGATCGGCCTGCGCGTGCGCGACGCCGCCACCCTCGAGATCCTGTCCGAGGCCCGGGGCGAGCTGGCGCGCGACGCCGACGCGGCCGGCGGACTCGCCTTCGCGGCGACCCTTCCGGGCTATGGCTTGCGGCCGCGCCCGAGCCTGCTGTCGGCGGGCCTCGTGATCGATCCGATCGCGTGGTACTCGCATGCCTCGGATCACATGCTGGCGCTCGCGCCATCACCCGACTTCGTCGATGCCCGCGCGCTGGCGCGCGAGCTGTCCGTCGAGCAGCTGTGCGCGACCGCGGATGGCTATTTCGCGCGGTCGCGGCACGACCCCTGGCTTCGCGCCAAGCCCTTCGCGCTGTGGGAGGCGCAGACGGCGCTGCCGGAATTCGCCTTCCTGCTCCGCGGCCTGCGGCTGCGCGAGGGCATGCGGGTGATGGATTTCGGCGCCGGCACCGGCTGGGCCAGCCGATGGCTCCGCCGGCTCGGCCTGCGGGTGGTCAGCGCCGACGTGTCCGCGACGGCGCTGGAGATCTCAGCCTCGCTGGCCGAGCCGGGGCCCACCCTCGGCGAGCCGCATCCGATCGAGTACCTGCGGTTCAACGGACGGCGCTTCGACCTGCCCGACGCCAGCATCGAGCGGGTGTTCTGCATGGCGGCGCTGCATCACGTCCCCAACCTCGCCGAGGTGTTCGCCGAATTCGCCAGGATCACCGCGGACGGCGGCAGGATCGGCTTCGCCGAGCCGGGGCCGAGGCATTCGCTGTACCACATGTCGCAACACGACATGCGGACCCACCGCGTGCTCGAGAACGACGTGAATCTGGCCGAGATCGAGGCGATCGCGCGAGCCGTCGGGTTCGGACCGGCCGAGATCATGGCGCAGAACGCGCTGCCCAACACGGTCAGCCTGGACCGCTTCGCCCGGCTCGCCGACGATGCCGAGCTGCGCGCCACGATCATCCAGGAAATCATCGAGCGCGCCAAATTCAGCCAGGTCTTCTTCTTCGACCGGCTGCCCCGATGAGCGCGCGCGCCGCGCGCTCCCCGCGGGCCCCCTGATCAGGACCGCTCCGGATCGCGCCAAGGTCAGGACAGCCAGTGCCAGACCGCCGGGGTTTGCTGGGAGATCGTCACCGCCTCGACCGCGACCGCGCCTCCCTCGGCCAGGAGTTCAACCATGACCCGCTCGGAGGGGACGAGGACATCGAAGCTCAAGGGCCGTGACCAGCCGGCGAGGCCGCGGCTGTCCTCGGCGAGCACCGTCATCCGCGGAAACTCGGTTACCTTGACGCGCATCGCCGCGGCCATGTCACTGGCCGCGGCGGGCTCGACGACCAAGGCATAGCGACCGCGCGCGAGCGCCATCGGCATCGATCGCCCGACCAGCCCGCGATGCGGCGCCGCCGAGACCAGGCGGGAGAAATGCTCGGCGGAGCGCTCGACCGCGCCGTCGATCACGTGGAAGCGCTCCGCGTCGAACGTCCATGTCAGCACGCCGCTCGCGGCGTTCAGCATGTCCTGGATGTCGGACCGCTTGGCCGCGTAGACATCCGCGGCCGCGCCGGACGCCGTCGGACGGAATCCGGTATGGGCGAAATGCAGGATGCGCGCATCGGCGGTCGGCCATCCCGAAATGGTCATGTGGTTGTAGCGATGGCCGAGGTCGAACACCGCGATCCGCTCGCGGCGGACCAGCCAGTTCAAGTGATTCTGCTCGAAGAAACTGCCGATCGGTCCGGCGTGAATCCGGCGCAGCTCGGTGAAGATGTCGCGATGCTCCCGCGAGATCACCATCACACCGCTGTTGAAGAACCCGCGCTCCCATGCCAGCGGCCCCAGCGACTGGGTCGCCGCCCTGATGTCGTTGTCGCGCGGGACGATATTGTCCTCGACCAGGCATCCCAACATGGTCGCCGGAACAATTTCGGTGAGGTCGGGACAGTCCGGGTGAACCAGCGCGTCGCAATCGAGATAGATGATCCGGTGAAATCGCTCCAGCAGGTCGGCCAATTGATACTTGTTGGCGTGCGGCGGCGCGAGCGCGCCAAAACTGTCGATGACGACGAACTCGGCGCCGATCCGCGCCGCGTAGGCCGCCATCAGCGGGCGCGTCAGCGCGAGGATGGCGCGCGCCTTCGCGCCGAGCGCCAGGGTGACGACCGCGCTGGCGTGATTGCCTCGCCGCATGGACACTGTCCGCCTATTCCCCGCTGATCGCGCGGATCGCCGTCATCTGGCGAATGATCGAGGTCTTTCCTCGGACCCGACTGGCGGGACGAACTGCCATGATCCTGTCGGCCAGGTCACCCGGCGGCGCGGCGCGGGCCGGTCCTGGTCCGCCCGGGCGGCGCTGGTCAGGTCGGCAGCGCGAGTTCCGCGAGCGCCGCGCAGAGCAGCAGCGAGGCGGCGGCGATCGGCGCCAGGATGAGCCACAGCCGCAGCCGCTGCTCATCGCGCGGGCGCGGGCGGGCGCGGGCGGGGTCCTTGCCGGCCCTGGGGCTGGCCCCGGTGCTGGCCATCGGGCTGGCCGCGGGCGCGCGAAGCGGACTCATGATCATGCGAGACTCTCCACCAGGAACGCGCGAACACTCTAAATTTATGGCGATCGCGGTCGCAAGTCTCAAATATGAGTTGTCCGTTCAGTGCAGCTTCACGCTTGGCGTCGGCCGCTGCGAGATCGTGCTGACCACGGTGCGCCAGATCACCGAGGGCCCGCCATGCAGCGCCGCCTCGTGCATCTTGTAGAGCGAGCGATACATCAGGCGGGCGAACAGCCCCTCGATGAACATGCTGCGGCCGACCAGGAATCCCATCAGGCTGCCGACGGTGCTGTATTTGCCGAGCGAGACCAGCGAGCCGAAATCGCGGTAGACGAACGGCCGCAGCGGCTGGCCGGCGAGCCTGCGGTCGATCTGGCCCAGCATGTGCGCGGCCATCTGGTGCGCCGCCTGCGCCCGCGGCGGCACGAACTGCGCCGCCGCCGCGCCCGCCGCCGCCGCGCCCGCGCCGGAGGGGGCGAGCCGCGGCGCGCTGGCGCAGTCGCCGATCGCGAAGATGTCGTCGTCGCGCGTGGTCAGCAGCGTGTCGCGCACGATCAGCTGGTTGATCCGGTTGGTCTCGAGCCCGTCGAGCTCGCGCAGGAAATTGGGCGCCTTGACGCCGGCCGACCAGACCACGAGCTCCGAGGGGATCACCTCGCCGCTCGCCAGCACCACGCCATCCGCCCGCACCTCGGAGACGCGCGCGCCGGTGCGCACCTCGACCCCGAGCGAGCCGAGCAGCTCCAGCGTCGCCGCCGAGATCCGCTCCGGCAGCGCCGGCAGTATGCGCGGCGCCGCCTCGATCAGCACGATATGCACGTCGCGCTGCGGATCGATCCGGTCCATGCCGTAGGCGAGCACGGCGCGCACGGTGCGGTGCAGCTCGGCCGCGAGCTCGGTGCCGGTGGCGCCGGCGCCGATGATCGCGACATGCAACTGGCCCGGCCGGATCGGCCCGTCCTGCGCGTTGGCGCGCAGGCAGGCATTGACCAGGCGGCGGTTGAAGCGGCTGGCCTGCTCGGGGGTTTCCAGCGGCACCGCGAACTCGGCCGCCCCCGGGGTGCCGAAATCGTTGGTGACGCTGCCGATCGCCATCACCAGCGTGTCGTAGCCGAGCGAGGCGGGCGGCGTGATCTGCCGCCCCTCCTCGTCGCGCATCGCCGCCAGCTTCAGCTCGCGCGCGGCGCGGTCCAGGCCGATCACCTCGCCATAGCGGTAGGTGAAATGGTGCCAGTGCGCCTGCGCCAGATAGTTCAGCTCGTGCTGCGAGCGGCGCAGGCTGCCGGCGGCGACCGAATGCAGCAGCGGCTTCCACAGATGCGTGCGCGAGCGCTCGACCAGCGTGATCTGGGCGCGCCCGCGCTTGCCCAGCGTATCGCCGAGCTTGGTGACCAGCTCGAGCCCGGCGGCACCGCCGCCGGCGACGACGATGCGGTGCGGCGCCCCGGTCTTGCGTGCCTCGGTGTCCTGTCCCGCCATCCGCCAATCGCCCCCGTCCGTTGCCGTCGCGTCCCGGCCGATGCGATCCCCCGGCCGTGTCACGGCCGATGCAATCACCGTACGAGGTCGGGATGCAATGACCCGGGGCCCGGCACCGCCAGATAGGCCAGCCGCTTGAACTCGCGCCGGCCGCGCGCGACCGAATCGAGAATGAGCCCGGCCGCCAGCGCCAGGAACGACAGCAGCACCAGCCCCATCGCCAGCACCGCCGTCGGCAGCCGCGGCACCAGGCCGGTGGCGAGGAAGGTCAGCACCACCGGCGCGCCGAGCGCCACCCCCAGCAGCAGCAGCGCGAGCGCGGCGAGGCCGAAGAAGCGCAGCGGCCGCTCCTCCTTGACCAGCATGACGATGGTGCGAAGGATGCGCGCGCCGTCGCGGAACGTGCGCAGTTTCGAGGCGCTGCCCGGCGGGCGGTCGCGATAGCGCGTGGGCAGCTCACCGATCGCCATGCGCAGCTCGAGCGCGTGCACGGTCAGCTCGGTTTCCGTCTCGAACCCGGTCGCGAGCGCGGGGAAGGTTTTCACGAAGCGGCGGCTGAGCGCGCGGTAGCCGGACAGCATGTCGGTGACGCGGTCGCCGAAGATGGCCGCGACCATGCCGGTCAGCGCGCGGTTGCCGAACCGGTGTCCCGGGCGATAGGCGGCCTTCATGTCGGTGACGCGGGCGCCGGTCACCATGTCGAGCCCGTCGGCCAGCAGCAGCCGCAGCATCGCCGGCGCCGCGGCGGCGTCGTAGGTGTCGTCGCCGTCGACCAGCACATACAGCTCGGCCTCGACATCGGCGAACATGCGGCGGACCACCTGGCCCTTGCCCTGCAGCGCCTCCCGCCGCGTCAGCGCGCCCGCGGCGCGCGCGATCGCCAGCGTGTCGTCGGTCGAGTTGTTGTCGTAGACATGGATCGCCGCCGCCGGCAGGGCCGCCCGGAAATCCGCCACCACCCGGCCGATCGCGAGCGCCTCGTTGTGGCAGGGGATCAGCACCGCGACACGAGGCGACATCAGCTCCCGCGCGCCGTGGGCGGGGGCGGCGCGCGGGGCGGCGGGGGCTTGCGGCTCGGAGTCGGTCACGCGCGGCAGGCTACCGGCCGCCGCCGCGCCACGCCAGACGCGGGCATGAGACGCGGGCATGAGACGCGGGTATGAGACGGGGGCGCGGGGCGGGGGCGGGGGATGGACGCGCCAGCCGGCCGCGCCGGACGGGGGCCGTGATTTCGAATTGAGGACATGCCAGCCCCCAGGTAAGCTACGTTGTCTCATCAATTTCGATCGGGCGATCGATCCGCGAATCGCCCGCTCCCGCGACGAAAGGACGCCCCGCGATGCGCCTGGTGATGATCGGCAATTGCCAGATCCAAGCGCTGCTCGGCCTCTACACCCGCTTCGCCGAGCAGAGCCTCGCGCGCGCGATCACCTATGTCCGCTCCTACGACACGATCTCGGCCGGGGACCGGCGCGCGATCGAGGCGGCCGACATCATCGTCGAGCAGACGCAGGATTTCCGCGCCAAGGGCAACCTCGCCGAGATCGAGACCAGCGCCGAGCGCATCCCGGTGCCGCTGGTCAATTGCGGCTTCCTCTGGCCGTTCGCCGGCCAGCCGCATCCCGACAACCCGCGCCCGTCGCACCGCGATGCCGGGCCGTACGGCTCGGAATCGAGCGATGCCTTCCTGAACCGGCTGATCAAGGCCGGCGCCGACCCCGACACGGCGGTGGCGAAATATCTCGCGCTCGACGTGAACGCCACCGTCAACCTCGACCGGCTGCTGGAAGTCAGCCTGGAGAAGCAGCGCGGGCGCGACCGCGCCTGCGGCTTTTCCATCGCGCCGGTGATCGAGGAATATTTTCGCGCCGAGCAGGTGTTCCTCACCCCCTACCACCCGAACGTCCGGGTGACGATCGCGCTCGCCGAGCAGTTCCTGGCCCGGCTCGGCGCCGCCCGCGCCGACATCGAGCGGATGCGCCGCGCGCTGCGGATCACGCCGTTCCCGAAGGAGGAGCTGCCGGTGCATCCGGCGGTGGCGCGGCATTTCGGGCTGGCCTGGGCGACCCCCACCCGGACCTACCGCTTCCTCGACGAGGGCGGCTTCACCTTCACCCAGTTCGCCCGCCGCTACGCCGCCTGCGAGTGGAACGAGGCGCTCGACGCCGGCATCGCGCTGGCGCGCGGCAGCGATCCCGCCGCCGCCCTGCCGCTGCTGCGCCAGGGGCTGGAGCGCTCGCCCGATACCGCGTTCGGCCATCACGCCCTGGCGGGCGCGCTGGAGCGCCTCGAGCGCGTGCCGGAGGCGCTCGCGCATGCCGAGCGCGCGGTCGCGCTGCGCCCCGAGGAGGCCGCGTTCCGGCTGCAATACGGGCTGCTGCTGAGCAGGCTCGGCGAGGCGGCGCGCGGCGAGCGCGAGCTGCGCCTGGCAGCGGCGCTCGAGCCGTTCTGGCCGCACTACCCGGCGATGCTGGCCAGCCGGCTGACCCGCGACGGCGCCCCCGAGGAAGCCCGCGCGGTGGCCTGGCAGGGGCTCGCGCACGCGCCGTACGCGCCGCAACTTCACATGGAACTGGGCCACGCGCTGGCGCGGCTGGGCGAGCTCGACGCCGCGCGCGCCGCGTTCGGCCGCGCGGGCGAGCTGGACCCGGCCAATCCCGCGCCGCTGCTCGAGCTGGCCCGGCTCGAGGAGCAGCGCGGCGAGCTCGCGCGGGCGGCGGCGCTGCTGCGCCAGGCGCTGGCGCTGCGGCCGGGCGACGGCGCCGCGCGGCTGCGCCTGGCCGGGCTGCTGCAACGCCTCGACCCCACGCTCGCCGAGCCGCACTGGCGCGACCTGCTGGCCGCCCCGCCCGCGACGGCGGACGCCGCGACGCAGCTGATGCACGCGCTGCGGCAGGCCGGGCGCCTCGATGACGCCGAGGCGGCCGGCCGCGAGGCGGTCCGCGCGTTCCCCGCCGCGACCCCGCCGCGGCTCGCGCTGGCCTCCGTCCTCGAGCAGCGCGGCGAGCTGGAGCTGGCCTGGCTGGAGATCGAGAACGCGCTGCGGGCCGCGCCGGGCGATGTCGAGGCGCTGGCGCGCGGCGGGTATCTGCTGACCCGGCTCGGGCGGCTGGAGGAGGCCGAGCAGGCGCTGCGCGGCGCGATCGGGCACGGCCGGCGCGACGCGCACATCCTCGGCGAGCTGGCCCATGTGCTCGGCCTGCTGCGCCGCCACGACGAGGCGGTGGCGCTGCGCGAGCAGGCGAGCACGCTCGATCCGGGCAATCCGTACCGCGTGTTCCAGCTCGGCCACGCGCTGATGGCGGCCGGGCGGGTCGAGGAGGCGGAGAGCGCCTTCGGCCTCGCGATCGCGCGCGCCCCCGGGATCGGCGTGTTTCACATCGATCTCAGCCACACGCTGGCCCGCGCCGGGCGGCCGGCCGAGGCGATCGCCGCCGCCCGCCGGGGCGTCGCGCTCGATCCCGGGCAGGCGCGGTTTCATGTCCATCACGGGCATCTGCTGGAGCAGGCCGGGCGCTGGGACGAGGCGGAGGCCGCGTATCGCGCGGCGCTCGCGCTCGCGCCGTCGGACAGCCACGCGCAGGGGCTGCTGGCCCGCCTGCGCGGCCGCCGCGAGCGGCTGGCCGAGACGGCGCCGGCCATGACGGGCTAGGCTGCGCCCGGCCGGGTACGCGGTCAGACAGTCACGGCGGGAGCGAGCGACGATGCGGCGCGATGAGATCTACGAGCGGTTGACCGAGCTGTTCCGCGAGCTGTTCGCCGACGACAGCATCGCGCTGCGGCCGGAGATGACGGCCGAGGACATCGAGGGCTGGGACAGCTTCAATCACCTGAGCATCATCGTGGCGGTGGAAACCCGCTTCGGCGTCAAGATGAAGACCGCCGAGATCGAGAAACTGTCCAATGTCGGCGAGCTGGTGGCGGCGATCGAGCGCAAGCTGCCCGCCTGAACGGTGGCCGCCTGAACGGTGACCGCCTGAGCGCTGGCCGCCTGGGCGGCCGCCCGCGCTAAAGCAGCGGCCGCAGCAGCTCGGCCAGCGCCTCGCCCGCGCGCGCGCAGGCGGCGTCGGTCTGGTGCGTCCGGTCGCCGCTGTCGAACTCCCGCCGGTACGCGTTGGGGGTGTCGCCGGTGCCCCACAGCGCGTCCAGATCGAGCACCGGCCAGCCGGCCCGCGCCTGGGCGCGGGTCAGCGCGAGGCTGACCTGGCGGGCCGGCTCGGCCTCGGGATGCGCGGCGAACACGGGTGCCGCCGTCATCAGCACCGGCGCGCCGCCCCGCCGCAGCGTCGCATCGGCCAGCAGCATGGCGCGGGAGAACGCCGCCTCGGCGGTGGCCGCGGTCCAGGGACGGTCGTTCTGGCTCCAGGCCTGGATCAGCACGATCCGCGGCGACAGGGTCTCGACCGCCCACAGCCCGGCCGCGATATAGTCGCGCGAGGTCCGGCCAGTAAAACCCTCGTTGACGTAGCTGACCGGATAGCCGGCGGTGGAGAGGCGCGCGCAGGCGCGGATGCCGAAGCCGCTGAGCGCGCCGGTGCTGGTCACGCAATGGGTGATGCTGTCGCCGACGCCGACCACGGTGGCGCCCGGCGTCGCCGTGATGATCTCGACCCCGTGGCAGGCGAACACCTGGTCGGCGCGCGCCCAGGCGGCCATGCGCCAGGGCGGCCGGGTCGGGTCGCCCTTGGTCCAGAATCCCGCGTGGGCGCGGCCGAGCGCGGGGTCGGGCGGCCCGCTCGCGCCGCAATAGCGCAGATGCCCGCGCGAGAACGCGCGGATCAGCAGCAACGCGCCCGCGCCGCCGTCGCGCCTGGGCATGCCGTCCACGGCGATCCAGTCGGAACAGACGCGGACGGGCTGGCCGCGCGGGCCGGTATTGGCCGGAATCACCAGCGAGAACGCCCTCTCCGGCGGCGCCAGCCCGGGAGGGACGAGGTCCGGCGCGGTGGCGATGCCGCCCCCGGCGAAGCTCGCGCGCCGCCACAGCGAATCGTCCGGCTCGCCCGCGGCGTCACGCGGCGTGATCGCGTCGTACGCGCCCGAGCTGGGGGCCACGCTGGCGCCGTCGAGCGTCCAGGGCACATCCTGGTCATTGCTCCAGAACAGCCGGACAAAGCGCGGCGCCGCCTCGAGCTGGAGCAGGCTCGCGAACCCCTCGCCGGGCGAGCCGCTCGGCGCGTAGCCGCCATTCTGCGGCCGCGCCGCCAGCCGCGCGGAGCGCGCCGGCGGTGGCGGAGTCCAGACGCTCACGCGCGCGGCGCCGCCGTGTCCTCAAGCCACAGCGCGTGGGCACGCCGGCAGATCGCGAGCAGCGGCTCCGTCGCGGGCCCGATGAACAGATCGGTGTCCGGGGTGTGGGAGAAATGCTCGACGGCCGCGACCAGCAGGCCGGGCGCGGCGCGGCGCACCTCGCCGGCCGGGTGCGTCGCGTCCTGGTAGCGGATATACAGCAGCGTGTTGTCGCCGTAGCGCCGGCAGGCGGCGTGCAGCCGCGCCAGCTCCGCCTCGGTCAGGTCGCGCTTCATGTTCTTGTAGACGAAGATCTTGCGCGCCTCGCGCAGATCCTCGATCAGCTTGGCGCGCAGGAAGCGCAGCCGCCGGATGACCTGCCGCGTCATCCGCTCGTACGGCACGTCGGCGACCGGCACGAAGCAGCGCATCGCCATGTGGTAGCGGGTATCGACCGTCCAGTACTCGGCGGCGCCGTCAGGCACGAACAGCTGGGTGAACTCGGCCTCGCCCACGCCCGCGAACTCGGTCTCCAGCGCCCGCGCGAGCTGGTCCTGGTAGATGTCCGCCCAGCGCAGCAGGCCGAGCGGCTCGGCGCCGAAATGCCGCTGGAAGATGCCGAACTCGCAGCCATGGCCGCCGCCGCCGAGGCTTTCGAACGCGCTGACCAGCTCGCGATCCTCGGCGCGATCCTCGGCGCGATCCTCCGGGGCGCGATCCTCCGGCGCGCGATCCCCGGCGGCCGCCTCGGCGCCGCTGTCAGCCCCGCTGTCAGCCAGGCGCAGGCGGACCTCGTAGACGCGCTGGCGAAAACGCTCGTCGGCGGGGAAGCGGCGCAGCGCCGCCTGGAACCGCGCCAGCGCGAGCGGCCAGTCCTCGCGGGCCATCGCGTTCAGGCCGAGCGCCTCATGCAGCGCCGGGTCGGTGTCGCGCCGCGCCAGGGCCGCCGCGATCACGCCGTCGGCCGCCTCGCCGCGGCCCTGGCGGCGGGCCACCAAAGCGGCCTCCAGCGCGAGCTCGGGCTCGGCCGGGAAGCGGCCCAGCGCGTCCCCGAGCACGGCGGCGGCGTCACCCAGGCGCTCGAGCTGGCGCAGCGCGCGCGCCAGCTCGCGCCAGGCCCACGGCATCGCCTGATTGGCCGCGACGAAGCGGCGCCAGCCCGCCTCGGCGGCCGGCCAGTCGCGCCGCCGCTCGGCCAGCCGGGCGCGGTCATGGATCGCGTCCTGGTCGTCGGGAAATCCTGGCGCGGCGCGCTCGAGCAGCGCGTCCGCCTGGTCCGGCCGGCCGCTTCGCGCGAGCATCGCGATCTTGCCGCGATAGCCCTCCCAGCGGGCGGGAAAGCGGTCGATCAGCGCCTCCCAGCCTCGCTCGGCCGCCTCCCAGTCGCCGCGATTCTCGGCGCGGCGGGCCAGCGCCGCCTCGATGTGCGGCTCGCCGGCGAAGCGGGCGGTCACGCCGCGCAGCCAGGCGTCGGCCTCCTCGCCCCGCCCCAGCGCCACCAGCGCGCGGGCGAGGCCGACATGCGCCCACCAGGCGCTGTCGCTGGCCGCCAGATAGCGGCGCCACGCCGCCTCGGCGCCAGGCCAGTCGCCGAGCCGCTCGCGCCCGCGCGCCAAGTCATGCAGCTCGCTCAGCGAGAGCGGCTCGCCGGCGGGGGGCGGGATGTCGGTGCTGGGGGCCATGTCGCGGCATCGATCCTTGCGGTCGTGGACGGGGCGCAGGCTAGCACGATCCGCGGCCGGCGCCCCGCCCCCCGGACCCGGGGATTTCGCGCCCGCCGCGCGCGGGCTAGCATCGCCGATGCCTTCGACATTTCTGGCCGCCGCCCGCTGGCTCGCCCTCGCCGCCGCCTCGGCCGCCGCCGCCTCCGCCGCCGGCGCCACCCCGGCCGCCTCCCCCGCCCCGGAAATCTGGTTCGCGCCGCATTCGCCGCAGCCCAACATGAGCGGACCCGACGACTGGGACCGGCTGTTCGATCCCGGCGCCGGCTGGCCCTCGGCGCGCGCCCACACCAAGATATTCGGCTTCGATATCGGCTATCTCGACAGCGTGCCGGACGAGACGCTGCGCGCCCGCGTGGCCGAGCTGCGCCGCCGCGGCATCGGCGTGATGGTCACGCTGCAGGCGATCGCGTTCGACGATCCGATCACCTGCGGCCGCGGCGTCGAGGGTTTCTACGATGCGCGGCGGACCGCGGCGGACGCCGACAAGCTCAGGCGCGCCGGCGCCGATGTACGGGCCATCTCGCTCGACGGGCCGCTCGATTTCGGCCACTACTACGACGGTCCGCAAGCCTGCCGGCTGCCACTGCCCGAGCTCGCGCGGCGGGTGGCGCTCAACCTCGCCGCGATGACCAGGGCCTTCCCCGACGCGCTGGTCGGCGATGTCGAGGGCTCGGGCCTGGCGCGCCGGGCCGACATCGCCACCACCTATCCGGCCTGGACGCGCGCGCTCGCGGACGCGGCCGGGCGGAGGCTCGACTTCCTGTGCCTCGATGTCGACTGGCCCGGCGCGACCTGGCGCGAGGATGTGCTGGCGCAGGCGGCGCGGGCGCGCGCGCTCGGCCTGCGGCTTGGCGTCATCTACAACGGCGACGGGCTGGACCGCGACGACCGGCAATGGATCGAGCACGCGGCGGCGCATTTCCAGGAGATCGAGAGCGGCCTCGGCGTGATCCCGGAGCTCGCGCTGTTCGCCGGCTGGAACCGCTTCCCCACGCATCTGCTGCCGGAGTCCGCCGACACGGCGATGACCTATCTGATCACCCGGTACCTGCTGCCGCGCGCGCGCATCGCGATGCGGCCGGACGGCGCGCGCGGCTGGCTGCGCGATCAGGCGGGCCACCCGGTCGCCGGCGCGCGGATCGAGATCGCGGTCGGCGGCGCGCGGCCGGGCGCGGCGCCGCCGGAGCACAGCACCGCGGGCACGGTGCCGGCGGCCGCGCGCGCGGCGATCCTGGGCTGGCGCATCAACACCGAGTGCGCCTGCGCGTCCGCCCCGGTCGATGCCCGGCTCGGCGCGCTGCGCTACCGCGAGAGCGGCCTCGGCGCGGCGCGCGAGGTGGCGCGCTACACCGCGCAGGTCCGCGACGGCCATGACCGCGACGCGCCATCCGTGTCGGCGACGCTGGAGGCGGCGGCCGGGGAGACGGTCGCGCGTGTCGTCACCGACGCGAGCCACCGGGTGATGTTCAACTCGCGCCCGTTCGCGGTCACGCCGGGCGCCGAGTACAGCTTCACCGCCGAGGTCGGGACCACGCTCGCGCGCGCGCTGCCGGGGTACGCCACGATCATCTGGCTCGACGCCGCGGGCCGCGGGCTCGGGCGCGTCACGCTCGAGGATCGCGGCGACTATTTCGCGGCAGGCGGCGTCACCACCGACGCCCGCGGCGGTTTCACGCTGGCGCGGCCGCGCGACGCCTCCGGCGCGATCGCGCCGCTGCGGCTGCGCTACGCCGGCGACGCGCGGCTGCGGCCGGCCTTCCTCGACCTGCCCTGAGCGGGCGCGGCCGGACGCGGCCACGTCCCCGGCTACGCCGCCGGCGAGACGGGCGGCGAGACGGGCGGCGAGACGGGCGGCGAGACGGGCGGCGAGATGGGCGGCCGCGCCGCCGACCACAGCGCGTCCGCGGCGCGGCACAGCGCGAGCCAGGAGGCGCTGGCCGGCGCGCTCGCGAGCACCCCCTCGGGCGACAGCTTGAAGCGATCGATGTAGCCGATCATCAGCCCGGGCGCCGCGAGCTCGACCGTGCCGTTCGGGTGGGACGCGTCGGCGAGGCGGACATAGAGCAGCATGTTGTCGCCATAGCCGCGCACCGCCCGGTGCAGGCGCGCCAGCTCCGCCTCGGTCAGCGTCCGCTCGGTGCAGCGCCAGACGAAGATCTTGCCGCCCGCCTCGAGGTCGGCGATCAGCTTGTCGCGCAGGAACACCAGCCGCCGCAGCGCCTGCTTGCGCATGCGCTCGATCGGCGCCTCGTCCTCGTAGACGAAGGCGCGCATGAACATGAAGCCGCGCCGGTCGCGGGTGATGTATTCCGGCCGCGCGTTCTCGCGGTTGACCGAGACCTCGGTGTTCTCCGGCAGGCCGACGCCCGCGAAACGCGTCTCCAGCGCGAACACGGTGCCCTCGTACGGCATGTCGGCCCAGCGCAGCAGGCCGAGCGGCTCGGCGCCGAACTCGCGCTGCACCATGCCGAACTCGCAGCCGAGGCCGCGGCCGCCGAGGCTCTCGAAGCGCATGACCAGCTCGCGCACCGCCGCGCGCGGATCGTCGTCCGGCGCGAGGGCGGCCGCGGCCTCGCCGCCGCCCTCGCCGACCAGGTTCAACTGGACATCGAAGGCGCGCTGCGCGAACGCCTTGTCGTCGGGGAACAAGGCTTGCGCGGCCCGCCAGCGCGCCAGCGCCTCCGGCCAGTCCCGCCGGCCCTGCGCGAGCTCGGCGTAGGCGGTATGGACGGCCGCCTCGGTCGGAAAGCGCGCGATCGCCTCGCGCAGCGTGGTCTCCGCCGCCTCGCCCTGGCCGGTCGCGGCCAGCACCTGGGCCAGGCCGACACAGCCGCCCGCCTCGTCGGGGAAGCGCTCGCGGGCGAGCCGGTAGCAGCGCTCCGCCTCCGCCCAGTCGCGCCGCCGCATCGCGGTCGCGCCCGCCTCGGCGAGCAGCGCGGCGCTGGCGGGCAGCCGCGCCGCCGCGGCGGCGGCCAGCGCCTGCGCCTCGTCCAGCCGCTCGGCCGCGCGCAGCTCGCGGATGCTGGCCAGCAGCCCCTCCGCCCAGTCGGGGAAGCGCAGCCGCAGCGCCGCCAGCCGGCGCAGCGTCTCCTCGGGGTCGCGGTCGCGGCGCAGCGGCGCGAACACCGGCAGCATCGCGTGCGCGAGCACCAGCCGCGGCTCGTCGGGCAGCAGCTTGCCGGCCGCCTCCAGCAGCGCTTGCGCCTCGGCCAGGCGGAAGCGGTTGCGCAACACCGTCGCCGCCCCCAGATACGCCTCGGCCAACAGCGGGAAGCGCGCCCGCGCATGCTCGTAGCGCGAGGCCGCGTCATCGAGCTGATTCTGCCGCAGCGCCAGCGCCGCGAACTCGAGCGCCACCCGGCTGTCGCCGGGAAAGCGCGCCAGCGCCGCGCGCAGCACGGTATCGGCCGCCGCGTGGTCCCAGCTCTCCGACAGTGCCATCGCGCCGCGCAGATACGCCTCGGGGTGCTCGGGGAAGCGGGCGCGAACCTCCGCCCAGCGCCGCGCCGCCTCCGGCCAGTCGCGCTTGACCGAGGCGAGCCAGGCATATTCGGTCCAGGCGTCGCGCGCGGCCGGGAAGCGCGAGATCGCCTCGCGCAGCGCCGCGTCGGCCTCGTCGTGGCGGTGCCGCTCGCGCGCCGCGCGCGCCGCCCCCAGCAGGGTCGCCACACTGTCCGGGAAGCGCGCGCGCGCCTCCGCCCAGCGCCGCGCCGCCTGGGGCCAGTCGCCGCGCCGCTGCGCGAGCGTGGCAAGCTCGATCCAGGGCGCCGGCTGGCCGGGATAGCGCGCGACCGCCTCGGCCAGCAGCCGCTCGGCCTCGTCGGGCAGGCCGAGCCGGCCGACCGCGGCGGCGCCGTTGACGAAGCCGACCAGATGATGCGGCGGCCGCCGCCGCACCTCGCCCCACCAGTGCGCGGCGACCGGCCAGTCGCCCGCCACCTGCGCGAGCCAGCCGCTTTCCACCAGCGGCTCGACCTCGTCGGGAAAGCGCGCCCGCGCCCGCGCCAGCAGCGCGCCCGCCCGCTCCAGCCGGCCGGCGTCGCGCTCGGCGCGGGCGGCGGCCAGGCAGGCGCTCGCGTCACCCAGGTCCGCCGCGTCGGCCTCTCGCGGCTCGGCCGCCCGCTCCAGCACATCGCTCATCGCGCGGTCCCGCTCACTGTCCGCCCCAAGCTCCCCGCCCCAGCCTCGCCGCGCGCCCGCCCGACACGGGCCGCGGGCGCCGCCCGCCGGCGCGTTCCATACCATCGCCCGCGGAAAGATCATCGCGAAATCTTGATACTTCCATTAGGTGCGATCTATCACATGAGCGCGGG
>Ga0116230_10001354_pt1 | contig 23174 bp, 24 predicted proteins | sample S1TSphfallax_3_FD_88678 | JGI IMG/M metagenome (GOLD analysis project Ga0116230, IMG submission 88678) | Host-associated microbial communities from peat moss isolated from Minnesota, USA - S1T2_Fd - Sphagnum fallax MG | ecosystem: Host-associated > Plants > Peat moss > Unclassified | place... | reverse complement strand
CGAGCGCAGCGAAGCAATCCAGTAAACCACTTCAGCCTTTTCACTGGATTGCTTCGCTGCGCTCGCAATGACGGCTCCATGATTGAGCAAAGACCGTAGTCAACGGTATTAGGGCGCAAACAATGCAAGCTAGTGAACTGCCATCACAATCTGATTCCGAAAGGAGTCGGTGAGTGAGGAACGCCACGCGGTGCGCTTGGAATGGTTTGTTTAATGTCGTCAGCAATAATTACGCAAATCTAATTCGCGAAACTGCCTACATGGGAGACTGCGAGCCTCAAATCGCCGGGAACTATTGGTCCTGTCTTTGGATCAATGAAGAGATTGTCAATCGCAGTCAAATCATCATTATTGTTTGGAACCACATGATCGCGGGGACCTATCTTAGTACTCACCAAGTTGAATACAATTCCGGTTTGATGAGGAGCATCATCTCCAAAGGAAAAACGATAAGTCACACAACCGACAATAGTGAAAAAATGCGGAATCGCTGGCCCGACGCCGGGCGGATACGAAGCAGACAAGGGAATCTCTTGTTGAATAGGCTCTATGCCAGGGAACGAAGTGAAACCTTCGTCATGCCCCGGCTGCGGCTCGTTCTTGATAGATTCGCAAATTTGTTGCTGACTCTCATTTTTGATGTCGTCGGCAATAAATTCTACTCTGGTAACCACTTTGATTGCGGGCGAATTACCTGTATTCCGCAAGTGGATTCTGATTTTCGTTTTAGCAGATGTGTGCAAAGTAAATCGGTCGCCATTTTTTTCAAAAGCGCGTTCAAAAACCAAAGGCGCGACAATGGCTGTTTGTTCATCGAATCTCATCCAAGGTCGTTGAGCGGCGCGGGCAGTTTCATCGGATTTAAGACCAACCCAAACGGTCGCAGCAATACCGATTAGAGCAATGAATGCTGTAACACCGGTGGCTATTCCGACAATTCGCGTCCACCTTCCAACGATAGCGGTCCACTTGAGCATGTCTTGGTCAATGGACGGCTTATTGGAGCTACCCTTCAGATCTCGACTCTGATTTCTGATATCGTCAGCATTTAGTTGTTGGGATTTGGGTTCCCGTGTCTCCATAGCCTGATGAGCATGATCCTCGCTCTCGGCCTGCTGCTGATTTCCTTTTGCTTGATTTGGTATAGATTTCCGAGATTGGTTTGCTCGGTTTCTGTTACGTCCCATAATCTAGCCAATTTAAAAACTTAAATATTCTCTAATCTTATTCCGTCCAATTCCAAAGCGGCAAGACAGGCCAGAAAAAAGGATGCTGGCACGGTCGCTCTCGCCAGCTTTTCGCAATGCTCGCCTTCGTTTCTGCGAACCCACGACTTTTGATCCAATCGGAGAAAATGGCCGTGCGATGGCTAGTAGCATTCCCTGAACACCAAACCGAAACCGGGCATTGATTAAGCTCAAACGAGAGATGATCCCCGCTCTCCACCTATTTCTTGACACCCAGCCCCTCGCTGGTTTCTACTACCGGACAGGGCGTTCGGAAAACAGAACGGCGCTGGTTAGGCATCCAAGGTGAATATTTTCCCCTTCAACAAAGCAGGGCAGCCGCGCGAAGCGGACGCGCCGCATAGTCTCGTCGCGCATTTTGGTGCCGAGCAGCCGCTCAAGATGGACGCGGGCGTGCTGCTCAGCCCGTTCACCGTCGCCTATCAGACCTACGGCACGCTCAACGCGCAAAAAACCAACGCCATTCTCATCTGCCATGCTTTGACCGGCGACCAGCATGTGGCCAATACGCATCCGGTCACCGGCAAACCCGGCTGGTGGGAGATTATGGTCGGCCCCGGCCGCCCGGTCGATACAAACCGCTATTTCGTCATCGCGTCCAATGTCATCGGCGGCTGCATGGGCACGACAGGGCCCTCTTCCATCAATCCCGCCACAGGCCGCGCCTATGGCCTCGACCTGCCCGTCGTCACCATCAAAGACATGGTGCGCGCGCAGGCCATGCTGATCGATCATCTCGGCATTGACACGCTCTGCTGCGTCGTCGGCGGATCGATGGGCGGCATGCAGGTTTTGCAATGGGCCGCGAGCTATCCGGAGCGGGTTTTCGCCGCCATGCCGATTGCGACGGCGGCGCGGCATTCCTCGCAGAATATCGCCTTTCACGAAGTCGGCCGGCAAGCGATCATGGCAGACCCCGATTGGTGCAAGGGCCGCTATCTCGATGAAAACCGCCAGCCGACGAAAGGGCTCGCGGTCGCCCGCATGGCGGCGCATATCACCTATATGTCGGATGAAGCTTTGCAGCGGAAATTTGGCCGCAAGCTGCAAGACCGGATCGCACCGACCTTTTCCTTCGACGCGGATTTTCAGATCGAAAATTATCTGCGCCATCAAGGATCGAGCTTCGTCGACCGCTTCGATGCGAATTCTTATCTTTATGTCACGCGGGCTTGCGATTATTTCGATCTCGCGGCCGATTACGGTGGCTCGCTCGCGCTCGCATTCAAGGGCAGCAAGACGCGGTTTTGCGTCGTCTCCTTTAATTCGGATTGGCTTTATCCGACCGCCGCCTCGCGCGCGATCGTCCATGCGCTGAACGCGGGCGGCGCCTCGGTCTCCTTCGTCGATATAGAGACGGAGCGCGGCCACGATGCCTTCCTGCTCGACGTTCCCGATTTCATCGCGACGACGCGCGGCTTTCTCGATGCCGCGGCGCGCGCGCGGGGGCTCCCGCCAGCGGGCAACGGGAGCGCTTAAGGCTCATGAAGCTCTTGGAAAAACCTGTCGGGCAAAACCTGTCCCGCGCGGGCCGTCTCGATCTTCTTCTTGTCGCCGATATGGTCGATGCGCATAGCCGTGTGCTCGATGTCGGCTGCGGCGATGGCTCTTTGCTGAGGCTTCTGGCGGAAGAACGCGGCGTCGATGCGCGGGGCATCGAGCTCTCGCAAAAAGGCGTCAATGATTGCGTGGCGAAAGGCCTGTCGGTCATCCAAGGCGATGCCGACACCGATCTCGCCGATTACCCGGATGACGCCTTCGACTTCGTGATCCTCTCACAGACGTTGCAAGCAACACGGCATCCGCGCAAAGTGCTCGAACATATGCTGCGCATCGGCCGCCATGCGATTGTGTCTTTCCCGAATTTCGGACATTGGCGCATCAGGTTTCAGGTCGCAATCGGCGGACGCATGCCGGTCACCGACAATCTCTCTTTCGCCTGGTACGACACGCCGAATATTCATTTTTGCACGATCCGCGATTTCGTCGGCCTCGCCGAAGAAATCGGCGCCCGGATCGAGCGGGGCGTCGCCCTCGACCATTTCGGGACGCCGCTGCAGCTCAATATGCCCTGGTGGGTCTGGAACCTCCTTGGCGAACAAGGTGTTTTCCGCCTGACGCGACTGAAGCCCTGAGCCGCGATAAGGCCGGTAGGCAAACAAAAAAATGCTTGCTACAAGACCGTCACAATCAAGATGCCGGAGGGCCAATGGCACTGGGACCTTTTGAATTCACCACGTCGACAAAAGAAGGCGTGACGCTGCTCGCGCGCGACGAGCCGATGGTCGTGCATGCGCAGATCCCGGCCGATGTCCTCAACGATTATTTCAAGCTGACGGGCGACAGCTCGAATCATCAGCGCCAGAAGCTGGTGCTCGCCAATCTCGACGCCTTGGGGAAAATCGCCGCCGGCAAATATGAACGCGGCGAACTCAAATACCGGGACGGACAGGGTACGACCGTCGCCATGGTGCGGCTCAGCCTCTTCGATCTTGAATGCTCAAGCCATCTCTCGCGCGATCCGAGCCATTCGCGCCTGCATTAGGGTGACGAACTTATCGTCAATGATAGCCCGTCGCAGGCAAGCGGCGGGCTATTGTGAAACGTCTCGCGCTGGTGTGGCTCAGGCTTTTTCACCCTTGGCCCGCTCGATCGAAGCAAGCACCATGGCGCGGGCTTCCTCGCAATCGCCCCAGCGCAGGATCTTCACCCATTTGTTGGGCTCAAGATCCTTGTAATGCGTGAAGAAATGCTCGATCTGCTGCAAGGTGATCTCGGGCAGGTCCGTATAATTGTGAATCTTCTCGTAGCGCTTCGTCAGCTTGGCTGAGGGCACGGCAAGAATTTTTTCATCCTGACCGGCTTCGTCCTGCATGAGAAGCACGCCGACGACGCGGCAGCTTATGATCGCACCGGGAATGATCGCGCGCGTATTGGCGACAATGACGTCGCAAGGATCGCCATCATCCGACAAGGTGTGGGGGATAAATCCATAATTCCCCGGATAGCGCATCGCCGTGTACAAAAAGCGATCGACGACCAGCGCGCCGGACTTTTTATCCATTTCATATTTAATGGGCTCTCCGCCGATCGGAACTTCGATCACCACATTGACGTCATGAGGCGGATTTGCGCCGATGGAGACGGCGTCGAGATCCATGTTAAACTCCGCGTAGTTTGAATTGAGACGTTGGATTCAGATTAGGCAATGAGCTTGGATTGGTTCAAATCATCGTCGTCGATTCAATGGTTAAAGTTAGTTTCACAGAGAAACATCGGAACTGGTCATACGCGGACTTGATCCGCGTATCCAGACTCAAATCTCGTGCTGGGATGGACGTGATGGCGTCTTGGACGTGAAAGGAAAAAGAAAGACAACTGAGGATCTTGGGCGAAGAACGGTCTTATTCAAAAGCGAAAGCGACGCGCTCACGCGTTTCTCCGCCAAAAAGCTCTTGGGTCTGACGCACGATCTTACCGCCCATCTTACGATAGAAGCCTATTGCCCTATCATTTTCGGCCAAGGCCCAAACAATCGTCGATCCATAGCCATGTTCGGCAAGATCCTCTAGAGCGACCTCGAACAATCTTTTACCGAAACCTAAGCCTTGAAATTCAGGCGCCAGATATAGTTCGAAAATCTCACCGGCAAAGGGGAGAGACCGGACGCGGTTGCGCCCGTAGCTCGCATAGCCAGCAATGACCTCGTCATAATCAAGAACAGCTAGGCGAGAGCCCCGCTTGATGGCCGAGAGCCACCATTGCGGCCCGCGCCGTGTGACCATCTTATCGAGCTCGCGGCCTGGAATCACGCCAAGGTAGGCCTCGCGCCAGGCGGCATCATGGACCTCTGCGATGCCCTCGGCATCGGTCTCACGTGCGGTTCTAATCGTTACAAGCGTCTTGACCATAGACTGATGTTAGGACCGCTTGATACAAACCCGCAAGAACTTCTTGCGTCATATTTTCGTCCGAACGGCCAGGCCCCGCGCCAGAATGCGAGACGGATCGTCGCGCCGTCCAAACCAACGCATAAAGAACATGCAGATGCCATCGGTTTAAGACAAAATCGCCAGCGGCTTGAGCACATGACGGAAACGTTGCACAATTTTCATGGCCGTAATCATATTTCAAAATGATAGCGGCATCCGTGTTTCTGATTCAATTTGAAACAATCACGATGTGAAACGTGCTTGCCAGCAAGGCCGGAACCAGAATGAACACCTCGGCCATTTCTGGTGAATCGTTCACTATGATCAGCAAGCTATTTTCCGGGCTCATGTTTCGTCCATGACGGTCTGCGCGAGAAGACGCTTGCCGCGATGCGAACCTTTGACAAGACTGGCAAAGGCCAAGGCATCGATCGCAACCAGCGTGACCCACCAGATCTGCTCTGTCGCAAGGCCAAAGGTGGCGATGGTCAATCCGGCAACAAGGCCCGCGAGGAGCGCTGGCGCAACATTAAGCGGCGTCCGCCCGGCGGCGTGAAACGCACAAAGGATCAGAGCCGCGAAAGTCCAGGCCCCAACCAAACCCAGATCATACCAAATCTCGAACATGAGGCTTGCCGGTTTCCCGGCCGGGAGATAGCCGAGACGAATGCCGCTCGCCGCCATAACGAGACCATGGCCGGTGATCAAGCGGGGGCCATCATTCGCAATCAGATCCGCCCAGACGATCATGGGAGAAGCTAGGTCCTGCAAACGGGCCGTCGCATTGACAAAAAAACGTATGAGAAACGACCATGCCGGCGCCGCTGCGAAGAGAGCCGCGAAAATGAAAGCCGCGATCCGTGCCGTCAACACAGGCTGAGACATGGCGGAGGCAAAAGTTAAAGCACCAACCGCCATGGCAAAAAGCGAAATGCGCGCCCAAGCAAAGACGGCGGCGATCGCGATCAGAATAGCGAGCCCCCCGGCTGGGATCCAGCGCTCACGCAAGCTCAAAACACCGAGGGCCGGCCAAATCAAAAGGACAAGGGTGACCACCGAGCGCTGCAGAAGCGAGGTTTCAATATCGAGCCCGCCCCTGAAATTCCCTGTATTCAACAAGGTCAATCCAAGTGTTGCCAAGACTGCCAGGAAAAGACCGATCGGCATAAGGTAAAGGTTGGACGTCTTGGTTCGCTCGGGCAGGCAAGACGCGGCCAGTGCTACAAGCAGGCCAGTGCCGAAGGTCTTGAAAAAACGTTCCCCAGCGGGCAGCGGAAAGGCCGTCCAAGCCAAGGATAAAAACGACCAGAAAGCCAGAAAGAGCGCCAAGGCCGCGGGCAAGGAAGACAGGCTGCGGAGCAGCCGCGCGAAACCATTGTCGCCGCGCAACAAAGCCGCGATGAGAATGAGCACGGCGCCAACCGGCATCAGAGAATAAAGCGCATGGATCGAGACTAACCCGGCGCAAGGCGTTACGATCACGAGAACAGCAAGGCCGAGCCGGTTCAGCAGTTTAGCGGCCTCAGCGGCCGGGTCATCGAAAGAACGGCTGACTGCGGACATGTCTGCTTGATCTCGATGCGGGGGAAGCCGCCCTGCGCATTTCAAAAATCTATAGTAGCGCCGATCCATCCGTCGCGCTGTGTAACTTCAGCCACAGTCTCGAACCGATTGATGCCGATGTCGCCGCGCCATTTCGTCACTCAAGACGTTTGGCCTAATCCGGCGCGATCGAACGTCCGCCATCGACGATGATCGTCTGGCCCGTCATGAATTGACCTGCCGCTGAGGCGAGAAACACAGAGGCCCCCGCGATATCGTCGGGTTCGCCGATCCGGCCGAGCGGCGTGTGGTGAACTGTCCGCTCATACACTTCCGGATTTGCCCAAAGCACCCGCGCGAAATCCGTACGGACGAGTCCCGGGGCAATACAGTTGGCCCGGATGTTCCGGCCGCCCCACTCGACGGCGATGTTGCGGGCAAGCTGCTGCTCCGCAGCCTTCGACATAGCGTAAAGGCCGAGCTTATCCTGACCAAGAAAGCCCGCGATCGATGAAATCAGGATAATCGAACCGCCGCCCTGCTCTGCCATATGCGGAAGAACATCCGCGCAGAGCTTGAAATTGCTCCCAAGATTAACGGCCATGGTCCGTTCGAAAGCCGCGTCGGTAGCCTCCGCGCTTGGGCCGAAATGCGGATTGATGGCCGCATTGCAGACCAGAATATCGATGCGGCCCCATTCACGCATTGTTACGTTTACCAAACTCTTGAGGGCAGCTGGGTCAGCTATGTCGCAAGCCTGCGCGAGCGCTTGTCCGCCTTGCGCCTTGATGGTCTCCACAGCCTCTTGGCAGGCTTTCAGTTTCCGGCTCGAGATGACGAGGCTCGCACCATGTTCCGCCATGCGAAATGCGATCGCACGGCCGATGCCGCGGCTTGCGCCTGTGATCACGGCCACTTTGCCGGAGAGGTCGAAAAGCGGCGCGTTCATAGCCAGAACACGTCAGGGCCTAGCGATCGAAGAGGTGATGTCCCATTCTTCCGGTCTGCCCTCAGGGACAAAAGCGCCGTCCTCACGGTAGCTGCCACGCGCAGGCTGCGGGGGTGCTGGCGCATAGGCCGAAGACTGCGGCGGCCGGTTCGGATTTGTATAGGCAGGCGGCAGGCTGGCAATGGGACCTTGGCCAGCCCCAACCTGCAAGGCCATCGCGGGCGGCGGCGCATGCCCCTGCGCAATATCGGTTTCATCGTCAATCGACGGCGCATCCGGCAGACCATCGCGCGGCGGCTCCGGGATCGTCGTCTGAGGCGCCGGTTTGCAGATACGGCGCGCGCCCGTCGATGTGTTGCCGTGCATCGCAAGATCGACATGGATATGATTATAATGAAAGGCGTTGGAGCCCGGTGCCAGAACTGTCGTGAAATGGGTACAGGCGCCCGCTTGCACATCCCGCAAGAAGGCCTGTGTCTGGTCGTCGCCGTGTGTCCAATCTCGCACGACGGAAATATCGCGGCCGTCAGCCAGCCTGAACCCGCCAATATCGATCGCATTGCCAAAGGCATGTTCGGAAATGGGCGCGCCATATTGATTGTTCATGCTGCGGCAAGAATAGGCGCCCATGGAATCGATCTGGACGACCTTTTGGCCAAACCGGGCGAGTGCTTGCGGCTGCACTACGTCTGCGAGCCAGGCATCGAGCTCGGCGATCATCGGGCAGCCAAGCGTGTTCGTCGAACTAAGCGCGACCTCGCCATCCTGCAGAGCCGCGACTTTAAACGGATGGGTCAGACCGCAGATGCCCGGCCCGTCGATTTCCCGCGCCGGTTGAAGATAGGCCGAGACATGAACAAGCTGTTGCGACAAGCAAGCGTTTTCAGCCTGGCCGCGCCATGCCGGACGCTGGGCCGTCTGATAATTGGAGCAGCCAGCCAGCGCGAAAACCAGCGCTGCGGCTGCGACATATGGCAAAACGCGACACGCCATTCCCTCAATGTGAGCGGAATTCTTTAAGGCGCGCTAAAGCATCTCGGTTAATGCAGTCCAAATATGGCGTGAGAAGTTAAAGCGAGCCCTATGGCGAAGATCGAAATCACCGAGAAACTTGCGATCGATGCCGATGAACTCGTCTTCTCGACCGTGCGGGCGAGCGGCCCTGGAGGCCAGAACGTCAACAAGGTCGAGACCGCCGTGGAATTGCGCTTCGACGTCTGGACCTCACCCTCGCTCGATGACGAAACCAAACGCAGGCTCTCCCGCCTCGCAGGAAGCCGCCTGACGAACGATGGCGTGCTGGTGCTTTTCGCACAACGCTTCCGCACCCAGAACCGCAATAAAGAAGATGCGATTGAGCGGTTGAGCGCACTGATCGTCAAGGCTTTGGAGCGCGAAAAGCCACGCGTCAAAACGCGGCCGACGCTAGCCTCAAAAAAACGCCGGATCGATACGAAGGTCAAACATGGCGCAACGAAGCGATTGCGGCAAAGCCGGGAAGATTGACGCCTTTTGTTAGCCTGCTTAAGCAATCCCGATAAAATTTGCAGGTTTAACCGCGTTGTTTTAGAAACGCTTTCTCTAACTAGACTTGCTTGCCCAGCAAACCGCAGCGGGGTCATGACCAAACTCCTTGAAGAAGCGCTTGAAACTGCGCGCACCCTCTCTCCGGAATTGCAGGACGACATCGCCCGCGTTGTGATGGTTATGGCAGGCAAGGATGAGCCGGTCATACAAATGACAGCGGAAGAAGCAGCCTCGTTCGCTGAGTCTCGCGCGCAGGCAGCGCGGGGCAAGTTTGCTTCGGACGAAAGGATGCGCGGCATCTGGTCGAAGGAGGTGATTCCACCCAAACGGAAAGCGCTCTAAGCGCCCTTATCAATGAGAAACGTCTCGATTACGGACATAGGCGGCGTAAAAGCTGCTTTTGCGAGAACAAAGCCGCAATCGCACGCATCATCCGATTCGTGCGCGCTTTGTGCCGCCTCTGGTCCTGAATGTCCCGGAACAGCACTCGGCGCGAGGCTTCGTCCTTAACACGAATTAAAGGCTAAAGCCCCGATTTGATGAAAGCGGAAAACGGGGCTCCGCCCGACCCTTGAGAGGCGGTGGCAGCGGCCGGATCGCCCCAGGCGATGAAAGGCCCGTTTTTAAATTGCTCCTTTGCCTTGCCATAGCGCAAAGGCGCGCCCGCGGGATCAAGCACAACTCCGCCAGCGGCGCGCAAAACGGCATCTCCCGCGGCGGTATCCCATTCCATCGTATTGCCGAACCTTGGATAGACGTCGGCTTCGCCCTCCGCGATGAAACAAAACTTCAACGACGAACCGGCGGCACGCCGTTCAGAGACCGGCAAAGCGGCTAGAAATGCGTCGGTTTCCGGGTCCGCATGGGAGCGGCTAGCCAAGGCGGTCCAGCCGCCCGCTGGCGGGGGCCGCACATGGATCTGAGTGCGTTCATTTAAAGGCGGCAGCGCCATGCCAGGAGAGATGGTACAGGAATAAGCCTTTTCGCCCGCCATCCAAAGACGATTCATCGCTGGCGCATAGACCACGCCGGCGCATGGCGCGGACCCAATGATCAGCCCTATGTTGATCGTAAACTCGCCATTGTGGCTCAAAAACTCGCGTGTTCCATCGACGGGATCGACGAGAATGAAAGACGCGCCGCAAGGCGGCTTATGGCCATGTGCCGCCGCCTCTTCTGCGAGCACGGGCAGTTGCGGCAACTGCGCCGCCAGCCCCTCAAGGATAATGGCCTCGGCATATTCATCCGCATCGCAGACGGGGCTTTTATCCGGCTTGGTGCGCGCATGGCTGTCGGTGTGATAAACCCGCATCACGGCGACAGCGGCCGTCAGCGCCAATTCTGCGAAAATTTCCGCGATCGTATCGCGATCAAAAGATAATGGGCTGCCGCTCAGCCGCGTTTTCAAACACATTTCGTCCAAATATCCTGACCGGCGATCATCCTGGCCCGAAAGCCGTCAGCGATCAAGCCGCTGCCTCGGATTCAAATTATCTATCCCTATGCGAACAGAGCTGGCTTTGCCTTGTCACAGCCCGATCCTCCCAGCGGCGGGCCACCGCCGCGGATAAATATGCCCAGGGTAAACGGGATATTTAGACATCGGACCTATAGGGTTTAGGCGTGATCCCGTTTAACGCGATGTCCATCATGTATGAGTTTGCATTGTGATTCCGCAAGAGTATGAAAATGGATTCAATCGGTGATTGAATACTGATTCGGGCGGTGACCGCGTTCATACTCTAAATGAATGTATTAATGGCCTGATTGATCCAATATGCTTTCGATTTCAGGTCAAGCTTCGCGTGCGCGTCCCATGCTTTCCTTCGTTTGGTCAAATCTGGAGGACCTATGACGGCCTTTGCACTCGATTCTCTCGATCTCGCGGCCTTGCTTTGCTCCCGCGTTTGCCATGATGTGATCAGCCCGGTTGGCGCTATCGTCAATGGCCTCGAGGTCCTGGAAGACGAAAAAGATCCCGAGATGCGCGGCATCGCGCTCGACCTCATCAAAAAAAGCGCGGAGACGGCCTCAGCGCGGCTGCAGTTCTGCCGGCTGGCATTTGGCGCAGCTGGCTCAGTCGGCGCGATGATCGATACTGGCGATGCCGAGCAGGTTGCACGCGGCCTTTTCGCTGATGGACGGACCCAGCTCGAATGGACCGGGCAGCGGATCCTGCTGCCTAAAAATAAGGTCAAGCTGATCCTTAATTTATGTCTTGTCGCAGCGGGAGCTGTTCCACGCGGCGGCGTGGTTTTGGTGTCCTTGTCAGGCAGCGAGACAGACATCAGAATCAGGGTCGAGGCGAAAGGCACCAATGCGCGGCTGCCAAATCATGTGCCTGGCCTTCTTTCCGGAACGCCCGAGAGCAATACGATCGATGCGCAAGCTATTCAGCCCTATTACACGGGTCTGATCGCCCGCGCGGCCGATATGACCATCGAAGTGGCCAGCTCAGCCGATCTTGTCGCAATCGATGCTATTGCCCTGCCGGTTCCGGCTGTCGCGATGACGGCTTGACACCTATTTGACTTTCTTGGCGGCAAAAAACCGATCGCCTTCAAGGCTCCTTAACGATCCAAAGCGATACTCTCCGGGCATGTAAAGGCGTACCCCGGATCGAATAATGGACGAGCTTCTCAATGATTTCTTAGTAGAAACCGCGGAACAAATTGAATCCGCGGGCACGCAACTCGTCCAATTCGAGCAAAATCCTGCCGATAAAAGTATTATCGCAAGCATTTTCCGTCTGCTTCATACAATCAAAGGGACCTGCGGCTTTCTTGGCCTGACGCGGCTTGAAATTCTCACGCACGCGGCGGAGGCTTTGATCAGCCGTTTAAGAGAGGGCGCGCCAGCCACCAAAGACATCGTTTCGGTGATCCTAAAGGCTATCGACCGGGTCAAATTCATCCTTCGGGAATTGGAAGCGACAGGACATGAACCGCCCGGCGATGATTTGGAGCTCATCGAGACGATCGAAGCCGGGATCGCCCAGACGCATATTGTCCCGGCTGAACCCGAGATCCTTTCACCTGCTTCGCTTTCGCAGCCAGAAACCCACGTTCAAGTTGAGGAGGTCATCCAGCCCCAAGCGCCAGGTGCCACGGGACACACGTCTTCAAGCCGGACGGAATCGATCCGGGTCGCGGTGGACGTCCTGGAGCGCATCATGCTCCTCGTCTCTGAACTCGTGCTGACGCGAAATCAGCTTTTGGATATCAGACGCCGCTTTGAAGATGAGACGACGAAGGCGCCATTGCAGCGCTTATCATCTCTCACAACGGATCTTCAGGATACGGTGATGCGAGCCCGGATGCAGCCAATGGGGCGGCTGTTTGCGAGCCTGCCGCGTCTGATCCGCGACCTCTCCTTGGAACTCGGGAAAAAACTCAATTTGGTGACCGACGGAGGCGATACCGAACTCGACCGTCAATTGATCGAATTGATCCGCGATCCGCTGACCCACCTTCTGCGCAATTGCGCTGATCATGGCATCGAACACGCGGCCGACCGGATCATCGCCGGCAAGCCTGAGGCAGGCACCATTCAGGTGACCGCCTCGCATGAAGCGGGCTATATCACGATTGAAGTCGCAGATGATGGCCGAGGGCTCGATATGGCGCGAATCCGTGCCAAAATTTTGACGCTGGGCCTCGTGAGCCCGGCCAAACTTCTGGCAATGCCCGATGAGGAGATCTGCCGTTTCATTTTCCTGCCAGCCTTTTCAACAGCCGAAACCGTCACAAATATTTCGGGCCGCGGTATGGGAATGGATGTCGTTCGCGACAACATCGAAGCCATCGGCGGTTCCATCTCCTTAACGACCAGGGCGGGCAAGGGAACGCGCTTCTTGATGAAGATCCCTCTGACACTTGCCATCGCGCCAGCCCTTATCGTCCAGGCCGGCTCGCACCGGTTTGCCTTGCCGCAACATTCAGTCGTCGAAGTCGTCGGCATAGGGGACGGCAGCATGCACGAAGTGGAGCGGGTGCGCGGTTGTCTCGTTCTGCGCTTGCGCGAAGAGGTTTTGCCGCTCACCGATTTGAAGGTGATGCTCGGCCTTTCCGATGGTCCAAGCGAATTGGAAGGGCGGGAATTCCGCGTGGTCGTCATGCGGGTCGGGATCCACGCATTTGGGATTATGGTCGATGCGGTCGCCGACGTACAGGAAGTTGTCGTCAAGCCGCTCAGTTCATCGCTGTCCCATCTCAAGGTCTTTTCAGGTCATACGATCCTCGGCGACGGATCGGTCGTATTGATCCTCGATCCGTCAGGAATCGCAACAAGCCTCGGTTTGGTCCAATCGAGCGACTACACAGTCGTGCCGCCCACCGAATCCGCCGCCACTGCTAAGGAGACACGCCTTGTTCTCTTCCGCGCTGGAGAAGGCGCGGTTAAAGCGATTCCGCTGTCACTCATCGCGCGGATTGAGACGGTCGATTCGTCCTCGCTCGAACGTAGCGACGGCATGTTCATCATGCAGCACCGGGGGCAATTGATGTTGATCGCTCCCGTCGCCGAAGGTGCGATCGCCGCGCAGCATCCGGTTCTCGTGCTAGGTGTCGGCGGCGAAAGCATGGGACTGCTCGTCGATGAAATCATCGATATCGTCGAAGAGCCCTTGGATGTCGAGATTGCCAGTTCAATGCCAGGCGTCATCGGCTCGGCCCGCATTCGTGATTTGATCGTCGAAATTCTCGACGTCACGCATTACATGCGGCTTGCCAGGCCAAACGCTTTTGCCCGCGCTTTTACAAAACGTTTCCACATCCTGCTCGTCGACGACAAGCCCTTCTTCCTGGACATGCTGACACCGGTTCTCGCGGCCGCTGGCTATCAAGTGACGACAGCGGAGTCTGGTCAAGACGCCTTGAAGCACTTTAGCCAGGGCCGGACCTTCGACGCTGTTATCACCGACATCGATATGCCGGATATGAGCGGCTACGCCCTTGCGCGCACAATCGTAAGCGATCCGCGCTATGCCCAATTGCCTATTCTCGCACTTGCCGCGCATGCCGCTCCACCGATTGAACAAGCGGCGGCAGCTAGCGGCATGCGCGGAGTCGTTGGTAAGTTCGACAGAGCGGCCCTGCTGCGCTCTCTCGAGAACACGCTCGATGTACGGGATCTCGGCGGGCATGAACTCGAAGCGCAGATCATAGGAGGTCTGGCAGCATGAATTCCTGGGACGCCACACTCGCCGGGCACCGGAACCGCGACGGACTCATTCTGGCAGCGGATGAAGTGCGTTGCTTTACCGTGATCGCAGGCGGTGAAACATTCGGCCTGCCGGTCGAATCTGTCCAAACGATTTTCAGGATCGAGGAGGTGACGCCGATTCCGCTTGGTCCTGAAGAGATTCTCGGTCTCGTCAATTTGCGCGGCAAGATCGTGACAGCGGTCAGTCTGCGCAGGCGGTTGCGGATGAAAGAAGAGACCTTAGTAAAGGGATGTCTTGCGATCGGGATTGAACATCGCAACGAAAATTTTGCTTTGGTCATCGATGAGGTCGGCGACGTCATCGTTCTCGATCCCAAATCTCGCATACCATTACCCCCGCATCTCGATCCATTAAGCATTTCTTTGACGAATGCGGTTTATCGGATTGCAAGCCAGATTCTTCCTATCCTCGATATGAACTCTGTCTTCGACTTTCAGCGGCGCAATACATTGGGCGAAACCATTTTCGAAAAATAATCCTGGAGGAGCTTATCTTGAAACAGATACTAGTCGTCGACGACTCCTCGGTCATTCGAAAAGCAGCCAAGCGCATTCTTGAAGGTATGGAATTGCAAGCGAGCGAGGCCAACGATGGCAAAGAAGCTCTTGATCATTGCAGCGCGTCCATGCCGGACGGTATCTTGCTCGACTGGAATATGCCCGTGATGGATGGCCTGGAATTCTTACAGGAGCTTCGCAGAATGCCCGGCGGCCTGAAGCCAAAAGTGGTTTTTTGTACGACAGAAAATAATGTCGCGCATATCGCCAGAGCCATCAACGCCGGCGCCGACGAATATATCATGAAGCCATTCGACAAACAGATTTTACAATCGAAATTCGAAGAAATCGGCCTCATCTGAGACGGACATCACGACCGGTCTTTCCTAAGCTATCGCTAGCAGGTTCATTAGATCATGAGCAAACCATCGGATATTTTCCCCCGGCCTGCGCAGGCCGCGCCTGACGCCTCTTTCTGTGCCTTTTGGTTGAGCGGGGGCTCAGGCAATGGCCTCTGATATTGAGGCGCTGGCTCAGTTTCTCCGCGAAAACAGCGGACTCATGTTCGATGCCAATAAATCGTATTTGGTGGAAAGCCGCTTGGCTCCTTTGATGCGCCGGATCGGTGTTACCGATATCGCCGGGCTGTTGAGAGCAGTCAAGAACAGCCTTGATTCCAGCCTGAAGCAAAGCGTCATCGACGCGATGATGACGAACGAGACATTCTTTTTTCGCGACCGTATTCCATTCGATAATTTTCGTGATGTTATCTTACCTAAATTGATGGAGGCCCGCGAAAAACAAAGACGCATCAGAATCTGGTGCGCGGCCGCATCGACCGGCCAGGAGCCTTATTCCCTCGCAATGCTCCTTGATGAGGAAATGAAAAAGCTCGCAGGCTGGAATGTTGAAATATTAGCGACCGATCTCTCAAGCGCGGCGATCGCGACAGCGCGTGAAGGAAGCTATACCCAGTTCGAGGTTCAACGGGGGCTGCCGATCGCGTATCTCTTGCGCTATTTCATGAATGAAAGCGAGAGATGGAAAATCAATGAATATCTGCGCTCCAAAGTTCAATTTCAGCAGTTTAACCTTCTATCGGATTTCAAGCATCTTGGGCAATTTGACATTATCTTTTGCCGGAATGTTCTGATCTATTTCGATGTCGAGACTAAGAAAGACGTTTTGCGGCGTCTAGGCGGGGCGCTGGCGAAGGATGGCTTCCTCATTATGGGCTCGGCCGAAACCGTAGCCGGTTTGTCAGCAACGCTCATGCCGCATCCGAGCCTCCGCTTGGCAAGTATCCATCGTCCGCCACAGCCCGCGCCTGCCTACCCAGCGCTCCAGCTCGTCGCGCCGGTTCCGCCGCCAAGCCCCGCGCCTTACCGGATACGGATTTCTTAAGGTCTCTTAACCGGCGCGCGAGCGGGTGTGAGCTCCGGTCCCGAGTCATGCTGAAACGAAAAGGCCGCTGGATTAAACACATCCAGCGGCCTTTTCTGATTTTTCGATCCGAACATTTTGATCAGACAATTACATCCGATCGCAGCCAGCTTCAGGCGATATTGCGTTCGTCCTCGTCGCCCGGTTCGCGTAAAACATATCCGCGCCCCCAGACGGTTTCGATATAATTGCGGCCATTGCTCGCATTCGCGAGTTTCTTGCGCAATTTGCAGATGAACACGTCGATGATTTTAAGCTCCGGCTCATCCATGCCGCCATAAAGGTGGTTAAGGAACATTTCCTTCGTCAGAGTCGTGCCCTTACGCAAGGAAAGCAGCTCCAGCATTTGATATTCTTTTCCGGTTAGATGCACACGCGCACCGGAAACTTCGACGGTCTTTTGATCGAGATTGACGATCAAATCGCCTGTGGCGATGACCGATTGCGCATGACCTTTGGAGCGGCGCACGATGGCATGGATGCGGGCGACGAGCTCGTCTTTATGAAAGGGCTTTGTAAGATAGTCGTCGGCACCGAAGCCAAGACCTTTGACCTTATCTTCTATGCCAGCTAGACCCGACAGAATGAGAATCGGCGTCTTAACTTTCGAGACGCGGAGATTCCGCAACACTTCGTAGCCGGACATATCAGGAAGGTTAAGATCGAGGAGAATGATATCGTAATCGTAGAGCTTACCGAGATCGATACCCTCTTCGCCTAGATCCGTCGTATAGACATTGAAATTTTCGGATTTAAGCATCAATTCGATGCTCTGAGCCGTGGCGCTATCGTCTTCAATAAGTAGCACGCGCATGTAAGGTCCCCACCTTTGCCCCGTCGGTTGCCCTAATGGCGCTAAACTCTCGTTAACACGAGACTTCGGCTTGCCCCGCGAAACGCCGAGCGGTGACGCCGTGCGACGAACGAATTTCGTAACCATAATGGGCAATGGTTAACAAATTCACTCCAGGCTTTCCGGTCCTCATTTAAATTCAACCGGTTTGTAGAAAACGAAGACCTTCGTCCAACGTTTACTGAAGCAAATGCTCGTCCGCTGGCTGGCACATGGCACATTTTGCGGCAAATAGAGACAATGTACGTCCGTAAAATGACCGGCCTTCAATGAGCAGGACACCGATTGTTCGAATCAGCGGATAAATCTTAGCATCACGAAACTGATCTGAGCCTGATTTTGAGAGAATGGCCCACAAGGTAATAAAGCAGCAACTTCGCAAGCGCATATTCGTGAGGTCTCGCGGTGCCCGTCAGTAACCTTAAGGTCGAATTTCGACCGGCGTCTTGGAGTTTAACGAATGAAATCGCGGGATTCACTTGTGCGCCTGAAGCGCTTTCACGTGGAAGAAAAGCGCAGGCGTGTCGTGCAGATCGAAACGATGATCGGCGAGTTTTCGCGAATGGCTGGAGACCTTGACCGGGAAATCGCCGTTGAGGAACAGCGCGCCGGTATCACAGATATGACGCATTTTGCTTATCCTACTTATGCACGCGCGGCGCGGACGCGGCGCGATAATCTCGTGCGCTCGGCCGACGAGCTTCGGGGGCAGCTTGATGAAGCGCGCTTGCATCTCGAGGAAGCGATGACTGACCTTGCTAAAGAGCAAAGCCTGGAAGTCCGTGAAAAGGTTTCCGATCGCCTAACGGAAATCGCTGCCCAGGATCTCCACACGGGCGGTCTCAGGGCAATTCAGGCCTGATTCCTTCTAGGCTAGACAAATCGTCAGGCTTGGCTGGCACATCTGAAAGACACAAAAGCTCGTTAAATCCCAGTCCGGAAAGTCTTAGACTTTTCGGATTATATTCACGTTATTAAAGGCGGCGCCTCTTACAGCTTGTAACGGCACGATAAGCCGCTTCCGGTGCTGCAGCCCCGCTTTTCAAGCGCCAGTGCTTTTTCCCGTCCGCGTCCATCGCAACGGCTTTTTTAACATGCTCAGCTTGGCGACGCCTCGCAACATCCCAGATGAATCGCTACAGCAAACGAAATGGCCTCATCGAGTATTTGCACAATTTAGTGTAATCTCCAGACACCGCTGGCGATAAAGCGGAACGATCAGCTTTGGACCAGACGAAAGATTGATGAAACGTTATGTCGAGTTGTTTTGGCCCGTTGTCGGGCTTGCCGCGGTCGCAGTGTCGGCTTGGTTTCTATATCGCGAGTTTCAAGGCGAATCAGTCGGCCCGCAAGTTTGGGCCGAACTCAAAGCGTTGACGCCCAAACAATATATTCTGGCTATCTTATCGACTTGCGCCGCCTATGTGGCGCTCGCCTGGTATGACCGGATCGCGCTTCTGCATCTTGGCATTCGCCACATTTCCTGGATTTTCGTCGGCCTTTGTTCGTTTACGACCTACGCGCTCGCTCATAATATTGGCGCATCGGTGGTTTCTGGCGGCATGGTGCGTTATCGCGCCTATAAATCGAAGGGATTGAGCGCAGCGGAAATCGCAGTGCTGGTTGCGCTCTGCTCTTTGACCTTTAGCTTGGGAGCAATCCTTCTCGGCGGTCTGGTTCTCATCTTCGAACCAGAACGTTTGCACCGTCTTGGCGGCATATTGCCGGGCGTCTTGACCAATCCACGCTCCGCCCGTGTCATAGGCGGCATCTTTTTGGCCACGGTCGCAATTTATGTTCTTGGTTCGGTTTTCCGGCTGAAGCCTTTGGTCATAGGCGGCTTCCGGGTTGAATACCCCCGGCCAGGCATCGCCTTCCGGCAATTGATCGCAGCACCGATGGAACTCATCGGAGCGGCCGGCATCATTTATTTTGCGCTGCCCGCCGCGGGAAATCCCGGTTTTGCCGTCATCCTCGGGGTTTTTCTGGCGTCTTTTTCGGCGGCGCTTGTTTCCAATGCGCCCGGCGGACTGGGCGTTTTCGAAATTTTATTTCTCAATGCGCTGCCCGCGATGCCTCAAGTCAAAGTATTGACCGCTCTGCTCGTTTTCCGGCTTTTTTATCTTTTGATTCCGCTCGTCTTCTCGATTTTCGTCGTTATTTTCTTTGAAAGGCGGAAGTTTGATGAAGCACATTGGCGTAACGGCACTCACAATGGAGCATCCACAACCTGTAACAGCGAAGAGAAAGCCGCCGTTACCAAGAGTGCAAGTCTATTATAAATGATGCTGCGGCAGTTTACTGCGCGCAGCCTAGATGACCATCAATGACGATATTGCTGAATTCTTGTGGTTCTCAGGCCTGCCAATCCATGCTGCTCAATCGACATTTGCCAGGAGAGAAACTCATCGACTGTCAAAGTATAGCGGGCGCATGCTTCTTCCAACGACAACAGACCGCCGCGGACAGCGGCAACCACTTCCGCCTTGCGCCGGATAACCCAGCGTTTCGTCGACGCGGGTGGGAGATCAGCTATGGTCAACGGACTCCCGTCTGGTCCGATCACGTATTTCGTCTTCGGACGGTGCATTTCGGTCATTTTCGGAAACTCACAACTCAACTAACCCGAGACTGAAAAATAGGGCCATTCAGTTTAAGATTTAGCTAAACGAACAAGTTGATTTTGCTAATGAATAGTTTGCAAAATGCGCTCAATATTTAAAAAATAGGAAATTTTTGGATTTTGTTCCTTACTGATACAAGTTAAGGTCTGTTTCGGCGCAATTCCGCCTCTTTCAGCCGGTCAGCGTTAATTGCGTGGGACTATTTTAGACAGGGACGGCCTGTTAAAAGACGCTATTGGACCGGCATGAGGTTTCAAAAAGAGCAGTCATGAGTGAGGCGCCCGATCATAGCGAAGGCTGCAACAGCCTGGGGCTCTCGAAGCCTCCAGAAGAGACACGCGTCGTCGTGGCCATGTCAGGCGGCGTCGATTCGTCAGTCGTCGCGGCACTCCTCAAGCGGGACGGTTATGACGTCATCGGCGTAACGCTCCAGCTCTACGATCATGGCACGGCAATCCATCAGAAGGGCGCCTGCTGTGCCGGGCAAGACATTCATGATGCCCGTCTCGTCGCCGCCCGCCTTGGCATTCCTCATTACGTTCTCGATTACGAAGAGCGGTTCCGCCAGAAGGTCATAGATCCCTTTGCACAGAGCTATGCGACGGGAGAGACGCCGATTCCTTGCGTCTCCTGTAACAGCGAGATTAAATTCGCCGATCTCTTTGAGACCGCGCAAGACCTCGGCGCCGACATTTTGGCAACCGGGCACTATGTCTCGTCGCAGCCGGATGGCCACGGCGGCCGCGCGCTCCACCGCGCCGTCGATTCCACGCGCGATCAAAGCTACTTTCTATTCGCAACAACGAAAGCAAAGCTTAGCTTGCTGCGGTTTCCGCTCGGCGAAATGAAGAAGAGCGAAGTGCGCGCCTTGGCACATCAGTTCGATTTGGCCGTGGCCGATAAGCATGACAGCCAGGATATTTGCTTTGTTCCGGCTGGCAAATATAGCGACTTTATCGCACAGTTTTCTCCGGCCGCGGCGGTGCCGGGGCAAATCGTTCATATTGATGGGCGTGTTCTAGGCGGTCATGCCGGCATCATCCACTACACGATCGGGCAGCGGCGCGGCCTCGGCCTTGGCGGCACGGGCGGGGGCGAGCCGCTCTATGTGGTGCGCCTCGATGCAGCGAAAGCGGAGGTCGTCGTCGGGCCTCGTGAAGCCTTGGCAACGCGGATCGTGCATTTGCGCGGCTTGAATTGGCTAGGAGACGAGACCTTAACTGATATAGCGCCTGGCGGCATCGAACTCTGCGTACGGGTGCGCTCTACGCGGGAACCGGTGCCTGCTTTCCTGCATGCCGCTGGAGATGCGGCCTGGGTCGAGCTTGTGAGCGGCGAGGACGGCGTTTCACCGGGTCAAGCCTGCGTTTTCTATGCCTCAGCTGATCCGCGAGCGAGAGTGCTTGGCGGCGGCTTCATCGCTGCGACACAGCCGTTTGAACGCACGGGCGAAGCTGCGCTGGCGGCCGCGGCTGGACTCTGAGCTGAGCGTGGGCGACAGACATCCTAAAAGAATGTCCGGAAATGCGCATGTCGAAGAGGCCTACGCACGCTGGGCCCCGATCTACGATCTCGTCTTCGCGGCAGTGATGCGGCCCGGCCGGAAGGCCGTCGCCGCTGCGGCCAACCGGCTCGGCGGTTTGGTGCTCGACGTTGGCGTCGGCACAGGCCTCGAACTGCCAATGTTTGATAAAAAACTGCGGCTCGCCGGCATCGATCTCTGCGAACCCATGCTGCGGCGGGCCCGCAAGCGGGTGATCTCCCAAGCGCTGCATCATGTCGCGGGGCTCGCTGTCATGGATGCCATGGATCTCGGATTTCCGGATGAAATCTTCGATGCGGTTGTGGTTCCTTATGTTTTGACAGTGGTTCCGGAACCCGCGCCCTGCCTCGACGAATGGCTGCGGGTCTTGAAAAGCGGCGGCGAAATGATTCTCGTCAATCATATTGGCGCCGAAAAAGGCCCGATGGCTGTCTTCGAAGCTTGGCTTGGCCAGCACAGCGCCGCCTTGGGCTGGCAGCCGCGATTTCCATGGGCAATCGTCGGCGACTGGATCGAGGCGCACCCCGGCGTGAAGCTCATCGAGCGCCGCGTTCTGCCGCCTCTCGGCATTTTCACGCTAGCGCGGATTTTGAAACTTTGAACGGCTTGTGGAGGGGTTTGCTGAGGCGTTTACCTTGACACTGCCGGAAGCGCGCGCCTATATCGCTGCGCCTTGATCGTGATTGCGCGGTCCACGGGGCGGAGTAGCTCAGCTGGCTAGAGCAGAGGAATCATAATCCTTGTGTCGGGGGTTCGCGTCCCTCCTTCGCTACCATAAGCGCAGCCGTAAAACGGCGTCTGAAAATAAAGCAATTTCTCAGTTGATGGTAGCGAGAGACGACGCCACCTTGGGCGACATCTCACACCTCTGTCTCACACGAGGTGCCGCCCGATTCCTTTTCAGGGCGGCACATGTCTCAACTCTCTTATCTGACCCGGCGAGGGTTCGTTTACTACATCCAAATCCGGCTGCCCCGGATGTTCTCATCCACGACAATGTTAGCAAGATTTTCAACGGGAACGCGGGATCATCGCCGCGCGCGCCGATGTCTGCTGCGCTATCTCGCCTGGATGATACCGATGAAAGATGCCCAAACCGTCGAAAAGATCGTCGATATCATTCTGGCTCAACTCCATAGTTTCTTGAGCCATGGGCGGGCCGCCGATGAAGATGACCTCCGCCACCGGCTGGCTTTCGTCAAACAGCTCGATCGCTATTTGTCAGAATGGGCATCCGAGGACCCCTGCGTGATCGAATATGCCGGACTTTATCGCAAATGGCCCCACCTCAAAGAAGGCCATCTCGCGCTGGCAACCTTGAACGATCGCGATCTTTACAGATTCAATCTCAGCCCGGCCGGCGCAAATATATTGACCGCTTATAAGCCAAAAATCGTCGAGGCCTTTGAAGCCGCGCCGCTGCGCATTCCCGAGCCAGAGCTGCTTGAACTGGCAGATACCGGGCAATATGACTTAGCACCGGATGAACTCTGGTTTGACCCGGCAGGCCATTCCAATGATCAATTCGCCCGCTTCCTCGCAATTGACAAAACTGACGAGGAACTCACCCGGAATTTTCTCGATCGTTTTGACAGGCACGGACAGACGGCTCCGGCGCAAGCCGTCTTTGAGCCGCGCCGGACAGAGCGCGGGGAGACCCCGCGCCAAATGCCAAGCGGCGCATCTTCCGGAGGAACCACCGCATGGCCGATGTCGAAGGTGCTCGAAAGGTTTCTCGATAGCGAGCGGAAAGTGAATGGCAACGATAGCGCTCTATCCGATGCCGCTCCGAT
>Ga0116230_10001351_pt1 | contig 23185 bp, 15 predicted proteins | sample S1TSphfallax_3_FD_88678 | JGI IMG/M metagenome (GOLD analysis project Ga0116230, IMG submission 88678) | Host-associated microbial communities from peat moss isolated from Minnesota, USA - S1T2_Fd - Sphagnum fallax MG | ecosystem: Host-associated > Plants > Peat moss > Unclassified | place... | reverse complement strand
CTTGAGGCAATATTTTTGCTTGACCTCTAACTTTCAATGCAGAAAGTTGGAGGTTGAGCAAATAAAATTTGTGTTCGGCCTCTTATGGAGCCTTTGAGCACGAAGTTTGGTAGCTTCATGAAAGGCCTAGCTAAATTTTTTTTGCTTGGCCTCCAACTTTTGGCACCAAAAGTTGGTGGCCGAGCAAAAAAATCTTGTGTTTAGCCTTTCATGGAGCTTTCAAACAGGATGTTCGAGGGTTCCATTAGAGGCCGAACACAAAGAAAATGCATTCGGCCTCCAACTTTTGGAAATGAAAGTTGGAGGCCGAATAAATTTTCTTTGTGCTTGGCTACTCTTCAAGAGCTCCTAAACATGTTGAACACAATTTTTTTTGCCTTAGCCTCTCTTGGAATTCCCGAGCACAAAACTCAAGAACTTCAAGAGAGGCCAAGGCAAATTTTCTTGCCTCGGCCAAGCTCCAAAAAATCCTAAAAATCTACGAGAAAGGAAATGTAAACACAAAAACTAAAACCAAAGAAACATAAAACAAACAACTTGAAAGAGAAAAAGCTCAAAAACATGAAATTGGAAAAACTTTGAAGCTTACTTCAAGTTGTTGTGTTGTTTGTGTGTCCCCCACCTCCTACAAGAATAAGAACACAATGAATATATATGTGAAAATCTCAAGCAAGAATTTAAGGTCTTCTAACACACCTTTTTCAAGAAACCAATCTTGGAAGCGCGATTTCAAGCATAGTTTTGTTTTCTCTTCATTCAAGAAACATCATTTCATTCATACTTGCTATAGGGCTGAATTGACACAACTCAGATCCACTCAACTTGTTTTGGGAACTTTTAATGTGTATCATAGAACAAATTGCGCTTTTTTTGGGCCTCTAAAACAAATGATCAATGGGTTTTTCTACTAAAAACAAACAAAATTGCATTTCATAAACTAAGTAATATTCATTACACATTAAATTTTTTGTTCTTGCCTCTTGAATCTAATCACCCCTTGAGCAAAAGAGGTTGCATGCCGCATATCCTTTGTCAAATGTAACTTTTTCTTGGTCGACATCTTGATATTACATCTTTGTTGCTTAGGATTTGTCCATTGAAACTTTGTTTTTGTCTTCTTTGTCTTGGAGTTCTTGAGTTTTCTTGATCAACATCCTTTTCTTGCATTTGAAACTATAGCTTCTTTATTTTGAACATAACGATTGACTAAAGACAATAATTGTTCCCTTTCTACAAACTTTAACATTTGCTGGAAGATATGTCATCTAATATTTTCTTTTATAGTCTCAAACACACATCTTTATAGATATATAAATAAATAAATATATTAATTAAGAAATTAAAAAAGGTAACTAAGGTTTTATTAATAGTTATAAATCATAATTAGAATCAAATATTCATAATCAAATATTTATTCTTTTAATAAAATTATTTTTGAAATATATTGAATTTGCATATTTATATTGCAGCTATTATTTTCATATTTATTTCTAATCTAAATATTTTAAAATGCTGAGTCACCATATAAAAGCCACTTTTGAAGGGAAATTTAATCATGTTAGTTTTGTGTTCTTATATTATTAGTGTTTTGGTAATGAATTAAAAAAAAATTGTGGCATAATTCATTTTTCAATATCTCTCTCTTTAACATAATGGATCTCACCAACCTTGCCTATCGCCATCTCTATGTGTATCATAACTGTAAGAACTAACTATAATTGTAATTGTCCATCATGATAATGAATGTCATTGACATTGCACTGTTGTTACTAATTTTGTTTTATGCGTAATAGAAAGTGATGTTGTTGAAAAAACATTTTTGTTTTAAATCTCGTACACTTTGGAAGGTGAAAATATGATTTCCACAAAACTCACGTCATGATATTAATACACATAGACACATTGGGCCAAGGGTTGGTAATTGCCTTCCCAATATTGATTCTATCCATTTTTCAATATTTCAAACATAATGTGGCCATCATGTTTAGAGTTTATTAGTAACTTGTGGCTAAGTCAAAAGACTTTTCTTATGGCTATTAACCTAATTAAACCTCTTTTCTTTAAACCTTAAACCCAAAACCCATTTCAACATTTGTGAAAGTTTTGTAATTATTGTTTGAAAGAATTAGACATTTGGAGCATTGGTTGCACAAGGGATGATAAAATGCATCCTTCAATTAGCAAGAATGCTTTCAAATGTTCACACAATGTTATTTTCAACGACTTTCTTGGCTAAACCCGTGTTTAGAGTCAATAAACCATTGTTCATCTCTGAACAAACCATGGATGTGATGTGGCAAAATATTCCATGGCTTGTCAAAGAATATTTTGTCATGACACATAATATTCCATGATGTGATAGAATGTTTTGCCACATCACTTAATAATATCCATGTAGTAAACGAATATATTAAGAATATTCCATGACATGGCATGGAATATGCTTTAAGAACTCCTTCTTGCTCACCCACTCACCCGCTAACGTCATTGGAAAACATGAATCAATAACTTTGTCAAACTTTTTGCTAATGCTTGTCATGTAGTTTTTGATGCTTCAAACAATCCAAATAGTAATTTGTTTTGGTTTCCAATCCCTTTTAAAAATAATAATCACAAGAGCAAAAACATCATGGGTTGCATGAAACATCCATTGATAAAAACTTGTTGCAGAGATATAATCCTTCAATAATGGTGAAACATATCTTTTTTTGCAATTTCCCAAAACTTCTTGAGAAAATTACTTTTTGGATGGAAACAACAATCTTGGACAAAAATGCATCACAAATCTTTTTAGCTGCACACTCTCAAGAAACTGCATTGAAAGATGGTTTTTAATAATTAACAATGCCAAATTCTCCAAAATTCTATTTTATTGAGGTTCATCTTTCTTGAAAAGGATTATGTATCCAAAACAAAATGTTGAAAATTTGCCACAAAAGAAAATCACTACATAAAATGGGATAAGGATTTTAATGGTTAATTAGGTGCAAAATCTCTTTGAATTATCAATATGCAAGTAAAAAAAAAAATCTTTTAATTTTGGTCTAAGATCCCACAATTCCCAACAAGCTAAAAAAATCAAAAGTTGAAAACATGGAATCATATTTCTTCCTCCACCACTACACTACAACGAACATCTTCATGTCCACTTGATATCTTCCAAATATCAATAAATTTTTATGTGACAATCTGTTTGACCTAATTTCGATTAAGAATCATTCATCCTTAACTATCACAAGTAGTATATAAATAAACATGACTCTTGAAAGGTTCTTTGTTCTTACATTGAAATGGATTATGAACCTTTTTGTAACTATTGTAATATACAAGCTTTGAAAGTTTTTCAAAGAACAAAATTTTGTTGATTTCATTATGAAATCAACAAATTCATAGGGAAAATGTCTAGACTTAAGATTACCCAGTGACCTCCCCAAATACAATGGAATTTATTTCCATAGTTGGAAACAAAGATTCCAAATGTATTGCAATATATATTTGATATATATATAGATATATATCATGTCAGGAATATATAAGCTCCAGAATGTGTACTATTGCTCACCTTGTGTGTTTTTTGGTTTTTGAAGGTTTTGTTTAGAAACAGTAAGCTATCCTTCCAATGCCAGCCTCCAAACAAAGCATGGGACTGCAAAGAGTGCAGACCAGGAGAACAAGCAGCATTAGAGTGTAAAACAAATTAGCGGAGTTGGATGTCACATAGTATGCTCACCCAATATGGATAAATGCTAGATCTGTTAATGTCCCTAGTTGAGGAGATTCTGGGGTGTAAGTCACACATCTGCAGCAGGTGATTGACCGCACCCATTTCGCGAATCTTTTCCAAAAGGAAAATCCCAGCAACAAATATTCATCTTGAAAGTCCACCTGTTTTTACCCCAGCAACTTTGCTTGTTCCAACACATTGTTTCACTTGGACCTGGGTTCCTGCAAGCGTGCAGATTGAGTATGCATGTGAATGCAAGGTTCAAGTGCATGGCAGTGAATGTCATTGGGCACCAGAACTAGTTCAAAAATGAACTACAAAAACTACCAGTATGAATAAGAGTGACTGTCTCTTGCTTGTATGGCGGCAACAACATCATGACCATATGTGGATCAAGTTTAGATCAGCAAAAGAAAACTCACCCATCATCTTGCAATACCCATGAGTCTGTGTGATTTCAAAATGATTCACAATGACTTTGAACAAATCAGGATACTCTTCAGACCATTGCTTGCAAGATGACAAGAGAAATTCACATTGAGCTTACCGATTAGCATGTGATATTACTGATCAAGTCTTCAGGACTAGTATGGTTGTCATTCTCAATGGTCAATGTTGAGCTGTGTCCTCTCCAGATTCTTGCACCAGACTGTGTGCCTTTGAAGAGATGGAGTCAAATTTGTTGCCAGAAACATTGGTTGCTTGTCATCAACACTCTCCATGTGATCAGCCCTCCATATAATCAGAATTGGAAGAGCTTATAACTGATGGATACCCAACCAACAATTGTATGTTGACCTAATTAATATGGCACAGATCAACTCCTTCACTGCAAACAAAAAGCCCCACATTGGAGAGGGGGACTTGAAAATCTTCAGCGCCATCTAACGCCCTATATAGGCAGGTCATAAGGAGTAGGCGTAGGAACCCTCTTCCTTGTACATGTTACGATTTATGAATGTGTAAGTTCATGATTGCGTTTGGCTTATGCTTTATGATGGGTAAAGCCTTAGCATGGGGGACATTCCCTCAAAATGTGCTTCAAGACTTGGCTACTCTATCTTCATCCTAAGCTCCTTATTTAAACCCAACAAGAGTGCAAGGGGAACAGCTGGATTAATAGGCAAGGCCAATTTCACCTAGCTGCCAACTCTTTCATCCATGAAGGCCAGCAGAGTGGCAGAAACAGCGATTGTGATCCTATCCGTTCCATAGAATGGACAAACGGCTGCCCATTATGTTGGGTAAGTCACCTCTGACAACCCTGCTAGGACTTGAGCTCGGAATCTGAGCTCAAAATTCGCTATTGTTCCGATCTTGAGCTCAAAATTCGCTACTAAAATTCTGATCTTTCTTCCATGATGGGAGTTACAGCAGCCTCAGCTGTGAATTTGGTGCATGAGCTAGGACTTGAGCTCGGAATCTGAGCTCAAAATTCGCTATTGTTCCGATCTTGAGCTCAGAATTCGCTACTAGAATTCTGATCTTTCTTCCATGATGGGAGTTACAGCAGCCTCAGCTGTGAATTTGGTGCATGAGAAAAGCAGATTGAACTCGTGATTGAAATGCTCAAGTGGATGAGAAATCAACAGCCCTTTAAATTGGAGCAGCTTCACTCCAGGAGCTTAATTTCGTGTTTGGAACGGCTCCCAATTCAGAGACTGAGCCTGAGATGCAAAATTCTCGTGATGATTTGCTTGCAGTTATGAGGAAAATGAAAACTCCGTTGCAGCTTCAGTACCCATTACAGCAGCCCAGCTGAGTCGTAATCAGATTTGCATGTGCAGACCAGTGGAATTCTCATCTTGTAGCTGCTGGTGAAGCTGTGAAGTTCTGATTTAGCTGAAATGGGTCGTCGTGATCGTCTCTAGTGTTCATCTCCAGTAGTTCCACAAGGATGCCTCAACAAAGGAGTTGTTGTCGTCATCTGAGTCGTCTTTCGCCGGACCAGCAGGTGCGTAAATCATGTTGTTCACCCATTCGCGCTCATAAGGATCGTCGAAGTTAGTACCGGTGTTGCAGCTCCAGTTGTTATTGGAAATACGGGTCTGTGCAGTGGCTTGGTCCGGGGCGGATTCTTGTTGGTTACCGTCTGTGTATGTGATGTCTTCCAGCTCTTCTCCGCCCTCGTTGGCGCTCATCTCTGACGCATCCGGTGACCTGAATCCGCTGTAATCGAAGGGCCGTCCGACAGAAGCAGCAGCTGAAGCTGCTGCGGCTGCCTGGATCTCGCGCCTGGTGTAGTGATCCGGCGTTCCACTCGGAATAGTGGGTGTGTGGTGCGGGAAATTGGGCTGGGAGTTGGGTCCTCGGATGCACACAACCGCTGCGTCGTAAGCGTGTGCGGCTTCCTCTGCCGATCGAAACGAGCCTAGCCATATCCGAGTTCGTGTCGTTGGGTCTCTGATCTCGCACACCCATTTCCCCCATCGCCGCAAGCGTACCCCCCGGTACTGTCGGTGCGAGCTCGCCTCACCCCTTCGCGCGGACGTCCCGGACATTTCTGGAGTCGCACGCTGCGGCGTGCAGGACCGGAAAAAAAAAGACAGACAGATAGATAACGAACTGCTCACGAACTGCGTCGGGATGCTTCTGGATCCTACAGGTACGCTCGAATGAATTCTTTCAAACAGATCTATGTGCAATCTCTTTCTAATTCTGAATGTCTCCACAATTGCGCAATCGGAGCAAGTCGAGCAGGAAAGATCAATTGAGCTCGATGCAGGAGTAAAAGTTCAAGGAACTTCGGCACGATGTACAGGTCCCACATTACTGAAGAAGGGTTACAAACGAAGCTACAGAATATTGTGTGGAATTCAAGCTTCAATTGAGCAACAATGCGAGAGCTCCAGTAACCTCCAAGCTTCTGAATCACGTGTGTGCGAACTAAATCGCTGCTTCCAGAGAGCTAGCTGCTGCTTCTCAATCCTACTGAAAATTTCCCAGCTGCAGCTCAGAACCAATCCACTTGAATCTCAAATCACTATGATCTCATTCCTAAACGCACAAATCAATCACAAATTCTCGATTGCTATGATCAACTCTCACACCAATTCTTGAGCGCGAACTACTACAACCGATCATTGTTCAGTATTTGAGAAGGAGCTCCGGTTGAACCGGGAATATCATCCGAAGGTGAATTGCTTATTGATGACTGGAGCTCTGATCTAGAGTACGAGCAATTGATGGAATACAAATCTCGTGTTGGTTGGGATCACGTGCATGTTCTGCGGCAAGCATCATCATCATCATCATCATCATCGGCTTTCCAAGAAGCGAGGAGAGGAATCATCACCGTGGTGGACAGAAGGGAAAGAATCAAGCTTCTTGTTTCATCCTGCTGCTGCTGCTACAGCAACATTATTGTCGCACATTGCGCGCCTGGAAGCACAAGGAAGCTCCCACCCCGCTGCTGCGGCTGCCACGTGGCGACGCACGTTTTGTATTTTGCTCTCATGTACAGGGGCTTTCTATACGCCTCGTGCGTATCTGTACACAGGGGTAAAAGTAGAAAATTTCGATGCCACTTTTTATTTTATTATTTGTTTTGTAAAATTTTTATTTTTATTTTTACCAAAGCTCTAACGCGCGTTTTTGCCAAGATACCTAGGTATCACGAAATTTACCCTACCATAGACCTCGGCAGCACCTACCCATGTTTGTCAAATAATGAATTAAATTATTATATTTTCATTTCAATAGATAGAGAATATTCTTCAATATTCAATGTTTTCCTTCACACAATTTTTTTGTTCTTTGTAGAAATTTCTTGAAATTTTCAACATTTCTAAAAATAATATAATTAGTGTCCAAGCTGCCAAGGTAGTAGGGTATCTGATTAAAGCATAATGTTTTTTTTTCTGGAAAATGTGAACTGAAAAAGTTGAGTATTTTTCTTGTTTTTTCCATCAAAATGTTTTTGGAAAATATTTACAAATATTGGTTATGATAGGGGGGGGGGGTAGGCCGTTTCAAGGACAAATTTTGTTGTGTTTTGACCAAAAAGATTGGGAAACTCTTCGATTTTTTATTGTGTAAATTTGAATAAATTTTCTATTTAAAAAAATTTGCAACTTTTTTTATGGGTGGTTTAAAATATAGTTCTTTTGAAATTTTTGATAAATTTTGACTCATTATTTTTTATGGGGATAAAAATATAAGAATAAGAACTAGATCCTTTTCATCTTGTGTGATACACCTTACAAGATTTTCACCCTGATATGAAACATTTGAAAAAGAAAAAAGAACCCTTTTGATTATGATTTGAAACCTTGATGAATACAATACAATTCAAGTTTATAATTTATACATTGCATGTATTCACATTGATGCCCTTCCTTGTCAAGTTATACTAGTGTGGCATGTGCTGTTGACCCAACTGTGAACTTGTTATTTAACTAATTTCTCCTTCCAAAAGTCGTTTTTGATAATTTAGTTGAATTTCCAAAGACAAACAATATTCAAAATTCAATATCTCTGTCACAAATTTTGAAATTTCCTCCATTCAACCTTACTCATGGAGGGCTTTCCAACAAGACCAAGTGTACTCCAATTTCTCAATTTGTTTAGTTTTGATTTAATTGAATTTCTAATGACAATGTTGTTCAATATTCAATGACTTTGGAGCTTTAGGTCTAAAGATTATGAAACTACCTCCACACAACCCTACTCAACAATGGCTTTCCAAGGGTCCCAATTGCACAACTGGGGGCACCATGGTTTGTAAGATGTCAATGTGACAAACAAAACAAACAAACAACCTTCCTTAATAAATAGATACATACCATGGGGGTGTGCTGGTACAATGTCAGTATTGGATCAAGTTGTAGTAGGATAGATTGGTATAGGTTAGTATTATCTCAAGTGTATCAAGAAAAAATATGAGTATAAAGCTAATATTGCCTCCAATCATACCAGCATGGTACGTTATTTGATACCAATCCATATATCATTGCTTATACCTGGCCATTCTTCCATAGTATGTATTAAGCTTACATTGCCTTTGGAAAATGTGATTGTGATTATAGATTGGCTTGCTACTATGGGGTTGGGTTCTTCAGTTATTATCCTCATTTGAAAATCCACACCCCCAAATCATTCAACTCCTCATGGGCATGTCAAGTCTCCCTTGGGGCAAGTTGAAGCACATTTTTCACCCTTCCATTATCCCAAACCCAAAGGCATGAAACCCATAGAGGCGGGCATTACACTTTTTGTAAAGCCCACTGCATTATTATGGTCAATAAGGTGCCTTCTTAATATAAGGTTTTTATGTATTACCTTGATATTTTGGAGTAATTCTGGCTATAATATAGCCATAAAAAAGCAACGTCACCTTCTAAATTAAAATCTTTTATATATGAAAGAAGTAACTACTAACATGTTTAGAAAAAGGGAGCAACACATCATACATTAATGGTGGATGTATGATGTTGGATGTAAGTCCAGGATGGACAGTTGTGTAATTAGGTATCTAATTTGGCTTCCATTTTTACATGCAATATGTTCAATCCTTGTGCTTTCAGGTGGAACTGGATGCAAATGAATAAGGCTAACCCTTAACCCTAAACCCTATGGCCCACCCTATCATATGGAGGGCCCTCCTAGTTGGGCCCTTCCTCCAAGCCCACGTTTTTAATTGTATGCCCTATGCTAGGGCCGCACTGTATAGGCAGGAATCTAGTATCAACTGGGACCAGGGTTTTCTTTTAAGGGTTTAGGGTAGGGTTTGTCAAGTAGGTGGTGGACTGCCTATCATCCTAGAGAGGAATGAGCAAATTTGGCTAGAGGTCAGAAAAAAAAGTTGAATTTAAAAAAAAAATTGTGCCCAGTTTTGGTGACCAATAAGAACTCATTGTCTAAATATGGCAACATGTGACTATTTTTCCTCAAAATATGGTGACTTTTTTTCTTCTTCCTTTTTTCAAAAAGAAAAGCCTTTGTACAATTCACACTGGGTTTTGTTTTGTCATCACGGTGCAAGAAAATTTGACCCAAAAATCAATTAAATATATAAAACACGGGACTTTAAAAGGAGAATTTTAAATTCACACCTTTTTTGGTTAAATTCACACCCTTTCTTCGCGTGTCTCTTAGCGCGTCCGATTATATGCAAATTAAATTTGAGTGTGTCTGCCCCACCCCCCTTGATGTCTGCCCCAGGGGGGTGGGGCAGACACACTCAAATTTAATCTGCATATAATCGGATGCGCGAAGAAAGGGTGTGAATTTAACCAAAAAAGGTGTGAATTAAAAAATTTCCCTTTAAAAACATACTTTTCAAACAGGTACATAATTTTTATAGTTTTAAATTTCTTCCTTTTTATTCTATTACACATATGGTTCTACAAAATTTGGGAAGAAGTTACTATAATATCTCCAAGCAAATCTTTGCCATTTTGTAGGACAATTGCTATGCATGGATCCAACCAGGACTTTAAAACATACTTTTCAAATACATGATTCTAGTATCATTCTAGACTTTGATTCTATTGCCCATATAGATACAAAATTTCGGAAAAAGTTTACATAACATCTCCAAGAATTCTTTTGCCATTTGACGGGACAATTGCCATGCATTTATTTAACCGGGCTTCTTAACCATATTTCCAACTTCAAAATTTGCATGAGTCTTGGCACAAATTTGTTGCATGATGTTATTATGTACAGAGAAAATTACAAAATCTACAAATATTTCAAGATTTGCACCTTGTATTTGAACTGCTCATCATAGATTGATAGTTAGTCAAACAATGGCAAAGGATGGTTTGCCTAAACATGCTCAATTGCTGGTTTAATATCCGGTATCTACAGGGGCTTCATTTCAGGTCAAATACAAGGTGCAAATCTTGAAGAATGTGTAATTTTGGTGTATTTTGTAGCAGAAATTTGTTTTCATTCTCAAAATATCTCTTGGAGCCTTGTGGAGTGTAGATATAGGCTTCAAATTGACCAAGGTAGTCCTTGTAAATTTAGGGGCGTTACAATGAAAATAAGGCATGCAGCTGGGTCCAATAGTAGGGAAGAAATGGAGTTTGCCCATGGCATCATGGAACAAATGAGGTGAAGGTTAGTCTCAACAAGGGTTGTAATTATATGTGGGAGGGGGCAGGTGGGCATGGGCATATATTATAGCTAATTTATGCCAATTTATTATGGAAAAAATTGGCTGATTTTTGTGTATAATTCATCATTGAGTGCATTTATCATATTTATGGATGATTGCCACTTGATAAAATTCACTAAATTGAGGGAAAAAACATTGAATTATACTGAGAGTTGATCTCCAAAATATGCCATGCATTTAGTGGCTAAGAGAGCCACCTATGGGATCAATAACACCATCAAGATCTAGTCTTTAAGAGGTGAGAACTCCTTTAGCTTTGCATGTAAAGTGCATGTTAGCAGTTATTGGGTCTGTCCTACAGAGGCATTGTGGGGACACCTTCTGAGCGGGTATAGGGTAGAAATGCCTATCACCAAACACTTCAGAGATTGGAGCCTTCTAGCACTTTAGGTGTTCTTCTTTTGGTCTTGATATTCAAAATAAAATGGTGCTCCATCTAGTTGTGCACCTCTTGCCATTTGAATTGTTGAATTTGGTAAAGAAACAAAAATGTTATGATTTTTCTAAGTAAAAGACCTTTGTTTTTTGATACAAATCTTATCAAACATTAAAACCACTGATGAACAAACACACGCACAATGAGCAATGTGAACTTGACACATGTCAAGTTCTCACTTATAACCAAACTGGATGAATGTTAAAAACATTCAACTTGTTGTTCAAAATGGTTCATCATACACCAATGGCATGATCAAAACTTGAAAAAGGGGTTTTTGATCTATAGTCTTAGGAATGCAATAGTTTACTAACCTTAAAACACTAACATGATGCTACACTGGCACGCTTGCATGTGGGAAGACATTAACATAGGGCACATGGCGGTGATCCTTTGAGCAATGATCTTGTTTCCAACCATTATATGAATGTGTGTGTCCTACCCCATTTCCAACCTTTATATGAATGTGCGTGTGTGTCCTACCCTATTTCCAACCTCTATTTGAATGTGTGTGTGTGTGTGCGCGCGCGCGCGTGTGTGTACCTTGCCATACCTTTATATGTGTGTGTGTCTTGTTTTATTTCCAACCTTTACCAAAACTTGGAACAAAACTTGTTGCCCTATTTCTAGCCTTCCTAAAACTTGTTACCCTATTTTTAACCTTCCCAAAACTTGTTGTGTGTTGCCTTGTTTCCAAAATTGTTGCCTCTTGATCCTATTGCTACAATGATCCCAACTTGTAAGCACTTGTTGTGATCCGCAAAAAATTAAAAATTAGTTGATGCATTCATGGCAACAAGTTTAGGCTCTTCATGTTCTCTTATAGGCGGTTGCTACTTTCTTGGTTGTTGTTTTCTTACCAGAACTTCCTACTTTCTTTGTTGTTATTGTTGCATTCATGTAGGAAGTACATGTTCTCCTACAATATTTGGTTGCTACATTTCTACTATAACACATCTCCTACCCAACATCCAAGCTTTTGCCTTTGCTCTAGCCTCCCTCTGCTCTAATGTTGTATTGCCAAAATTCAAATTGTTGGAAAGAGGCACCTGGGCTAACGCATTAACTACAATCTACTTGTGTAGTTTATATTTCCTTTCCTTCACATTTGCAGGAGACCAAACGCCATTGATGATTGTTCTTTCTCATCTTTCAACTTGCCTTTGGATCCTCATGATATTTGCATTTACTACTATAGTTGTTCACTATGTGGTCCTAGTTTCCTTCTCTTGCCTTCTAATTCCCCTTTCTTTGTCTACTACTTTTTGCATAGTTTTTTTAATGTAGAATGCCCAAGTATTGGTCTAATGTAACAACATGAGACTTGGAATAGTTTATTAATGGCTTTGTCCTTTGTGTTCTCCTTGTAAGCAAGTTTGGTAGTAACAACATGCTTGCAATAGGGAACACTTGCGACATTCAAACTATTGCATTCTGGACTTCAATTGTTTCAATTGCTAGTTTTTAGGTAAAGTTGGCTTTAGCTTCTAGTTCTTAGACAGGGTTGGCTTCAATTGCTAGTTCTTGGGTGTAGTTAACAAGGCAAACAACTTTAGCTTCCATGTTGGTTTCACTTTACATGTGTACTCCTGTTGTAACATGTTCATATATAGGTTCATGGACATAGTATAGTGTTGTTGACTGCAAGATGATCTTGGGTAGATTCACTTTCATTTTGCAAAGTTGTAATGATGTTGATTAGTTCTGCTACAATTTTATTTTCACCCCATTGGCTACCATCTATTGTTCTTTCTAATTGTCCATCTTCATCATTTGATACATCCATATTTGATTTTGATATATATAATTCACTAAGTTTGCTTTGGTTGTCCATTGCCCTAGGGTTTAAAGGTCATATACATGTGGTTTGATGTTTTGCTTGGATAGCAATTGATCGAATGTTTTATCCACCCAACTTGTTAATGTAACCTTGTTTAACTCTTTATGGTTGTTCTTGAACATGTTTTCGTCTCTTTCCTTTCTAAAAGCATATATGAATGGCCTAAAGTAATTGACATCCAAAAGCTATAGAATGTGGGAAATGTGGGATGGAAGGATAATCATATTTAGCTCTACCTCATATGCTTGCTTGATTGCTTATAAATTAACATGTGATCCATGTTTGTCTAAAGTTCATAATTCAAGGATTATTACAATTATACAATAGAAACATGTCTTCTAACTTAACAAAAACTAAGGCTTTATTTATGGCACTAACAAGTAAAGTTGTTTTTAATATTGACGATTTAACAATACATTCAACATTAAACATACCTATCCAACAATCCTTATTTAATTTACCAAACTTATCATCATATTCATTAAATTGGCTTAAATGTCAATATGAACAATTCCAACTTGTTGTGATAGATGAAATATCAGTTGTTGGTGCTAAAATGTTTAATATTACAGATAATAAGTTAAAGTCCATAAAACACATTCAAAACAAATTCTTTGGTGGTGTTGAGGTTAACATGATAAGTTATTTCTATCAAACACCCCCTATGAAAGATAATTGGATCTTTCAAAATATCAAAGATAATGTTAATGCATTAACACCAATTTTTAACAAATGTATGTATAATGTTATGAACTAAATAAAGTCATGCAATAGTTTGATATAATCTTTATACAAACTTTGAACAAATTTTGAACTATAATAGCAAATACAAAGGATATTCAATTTATAAATTTAATTTGTAATCCACAACCACCCAACAATTTTTAAATTCTATATTTATTTTATACAAATAAACTTCTGCAAAAACACAATGAAAATTTGTTCACTAAGGTGCAAACAAGATAAAACAAACTAACAATGTTACTTTAAAAAAGGACTGCATGTTTATTTGCCTAAAAATATTTTTTTCATACAAATGAATTTTTGAACAAATTTTTTTGCAATTTTTTTAATAAATGCATATAATTTTTCAGGTAGATGACATTATATATATATATATATGAATAAATATGAATTTTTGAAAATGTGTTGATTCCTTGTAAATTTAGTGTTTCATTTTTTTAAATGATAACAATTTCAAATCATAACCAGAAAACGATTTTTCAAATTTTATGTTTTCATGTATAATAAACTACATTCTTAACACCTCATGTACATTATACCCCATTTATATGTGCTAAAGGACTTTTGAAATTCTAAAATTTTGGATCAATTTTGGAAAGTTCTTTGAATTTTTAAAGTTTTAGAATTTCACATATTTTAGGGTATGAGTGTTTTTTGAATGTGGTTAATAGGCCTTTATCTTCTTTATTTGTTTTCCCATCAAATTTGTTTTATTATATGAGTCCTTTTGATAGTCCTTTGCAAAATTGATTTTTTTTACACAATGGGTGTTCATTTTCGAAGGTCCTAAATTGAAATTTAAACTTAAAATTTTTATCAAATGGATTGTTGGTTTGAATTCCTTGACATTCATATGAATAAGAAAGGATCAATTTGCCATGACTGCCATGGTTTTAAATGGTAAAACATAAATGTTTCTTCAATCTTGACTATTTTTAAAGCCCATTTGACATCCTTTTTGGCTTGTTTTATTGTGATAGCACCCACTAACACATTATATCCTACATTTTTTTTCAAGCAATGGACATCAACCATCAATCATGCCCACCATTTTACAAACTCTTGAATGATTCAAGTAAAACTACAAGTTTGCATTTTATAATTCATATAAAAATAGATATGTTGGTTGAATTATGTGCTAGTAACTATCCAACATATGATGGTCTTGTGAATGGATTAATGGCATTTTTAAAACACCAAATCATATTATGAAAAAACCATTATATAAAAAATGTTTCAAAATTTTAAAATTGCAACACTAACAAAAGAAAAATATATTCATTATTATGACAACATTGAATCAAAATGGACACCAATTGAACCTATCATCAAAGAAATAAAAGGTGGTACATCACAATCATATATACAACAATATTTCGCATTTGAACAAAAGAAAATTTATTTTTGTTAGCTCCTTTCCAACATGAAAATTTCTATGCAGATCCAAGAATACATATAGAAATGAATAGATTGGAAATAATTACAACTTGGATACCATTAATTGTTCAATTTATAAATTTACATGGTTATCATGTAATTACATAAGCCTTGAATACAACTTCTTTACACCAACATTATGAAATCATCAATCATGATCATAACCTTCAAATGTTTCGTACCTTATGTCTTATATAAACAAGAATACCATGCATCAACAAATGTGCACAAATTTATAAATTCATTGAAGTATTCATATATTTCAATCCATGATGGTCATGGGTCAATGATGATGTATGACATACACATGCACTTAGATTCTTTCAATACAATAATTATTGATGGTTCAAAATATATAGCAACAATTTTTAATATTAATACACAAAAAGTAATACATATTGTATGTGTGTATAAAGTTTATTCATGTTCAATTTTTATATTCCTAAATAATCTTCAAACTATAATTCAACATTCTTTTGAACATTATCTAATCATCATTATGAAATATTTTTAAGTTGACATTCTAAATAATAATAACCAAGCAAAAAAAAAAACAAGAACTATTAAATTTCATGAATAAATTCCAATTAAAATTATAATTTAGTGAAAGCACCACAAAAGTTAGATCTCAATTAAACCATAGATGGGCAAATGTCCTTGGAATTGAATGCAAGTCTAATGTAACATAAACATATTGGTCAAATTTTCACAAACTGAATTATATTGCATTCAAATCACTAAACACACTTCCAATGTACAACAAAAAACCACTAATGTCTCCATTTATTTAAAATTTAAGGTTTTTGATTATATGGATGTAAATGTTGTATTTATCACCTAATTAATTACTCCCAAAATGTTGGCACCTTATGGCTTGAATTTGTATTTTTACATTTTTTTTCATGGACCATGTGTAAAAAAAATCATAAATATTAATGACAAGACAAAAAGAAATTAAACAATTTTTTTATCCACACATACACTCATCAAACACCATAATAGAACACCTTTCATGAAAAACCTAAACCCAAAATGTGACAAAACAAATATAAAAATTGCCAAATTCTTAAACTTAAAAAATGAAAATGAAACTAAGAATAAAAATCTTTCCATTTCAATTATATCCATTCAATATTGATGTTTGTTTCAAACATTGAAATACCTCATGCACATTGCTAAAATATTTTCTACATTATTCAAGTTTGGAAAACTTGGATTTTTTTCAACAATATGAGTATTTACAACTTTATATTCATTTCTATGGTTAAAGGAAAGACAATGGAACTATGCTTTCAATTTCTAAATATCCATAATGAATTCTAAGAAGGTTAAACAATTTTATTTCTTAGTACAAATGTGAAAAAAAATAATTCATGGTCTTTCATAAAATGAACAAACTTTCATCCAATATAAATTGAATTCATAGTACAACATAAATAGAATACCTTATTTCTAGGACAAAGCTTCTCATGGTAGAGCCATTTCTTTTATTTTTTTTTGCCAAGTGTTGGATGTTTTGAAAATTTGCAATTTGTGTAAATTCAACTAATTTTTCTATTTTTTGGAAATACATACATATTAAAAAAATGTAAGAGAAGAAGAAAAAATATATGTGAGTGATGTAGGTGACATCACCATTGTTTTTGCTTTAAAACAAAATTCATAGTGCTTTTATTATGTATATGTTAAAAATTGGTCATGTGTTAATGAATCAAGCATTAACTTCTATTGTAACATCATATGCCAAATATGGTTAATGAATGGTCTTCAATTGTCCCCTAGGTGGTACTTAGGTCCCATTAATGATTGACTAGTTAATATTAATATTCAAATTGACTTGCCATAAACTTGCTTATCTTCAATGATGTCTTTCAATTTACCAAAATATTGTGAACCAAGTGGGCAAGTGCACTTGTTGGTCCATCGTTAATTGTCATATTACAATTCATCATTTCCAATCAAGGTCCATTTCTTGGCATCCCATGAATGTGGTCAATCATTTGTATTACACATAAGTAAGTAAGCTTAAGGTTTTTTCAATGAAGGTGTTTTGAACATATCCAATATCCATTTGGAGCCTTTTGAAAGGAGGTGTTAAACACCCCATGTGCCCACCCTTTTGAACATTTATTGCACAAGTTCATCATTGATGCACCATTAGCATGTCCACACAACATGCAACGTAAGTCTCAAGGTATCATCATAAGTGACATATTTACATGTCCATTAATGTTTTCTAAGTGGCACAATGCACAAGTTTGCACATGATCCTTCCAAACTTGTCTATCTTGGCCCTCCAAAATTATAACTCTAGATGGCAATATTTCTTGCATTTTAAAAATCACTTGCCCCACCATAACATCTAATGTTTTCGGAGCAATTTGTTGCAAATACATTAATCCCATAGCTCATACCATTGCAACATTCTTGGGTGACATCCACCTCCTCAAATGGTTGCATACTTTAAGGTGTCATGGTGTTGGGCTACATGGTCAAATCTTCAAGCCCATGGGCAATATGGCTCAATTGAACAAATTAATGCATTGTTCAAAAGCTTAAACCCACGTATTTGGGTTATCAAGGTCTATGTTGTGGTCACATATTGTTGAATTGATGCATGCAAATCCACCATGGCCAAACAAAAGGAAATAAAAGGAAAATGACATTATTAATTTATTATTATTAAATCAATACCCCATGGTCAACCATGGGAATTGAAGTTCCCAATTCCCTAGGTGGCCTTTTTGTAAACCAAATTTGCACAAACCATGTTTGACTATTTGGACCACATTTTTCACCAATTGGTTTGCTTCCAGATCATCTTGGGAGGTATTCCATTGATCAATCAAGGCTTGTTCACATAGAGAGCTTGGAACTCTCCCAACAATTTTCTTCTATAATTCATCAAGACTTTTACGAGAGCTTCAAATCCACTTAATATGCAATCCAAAAATGCATATGTAGCTCTTTCATTATATTTGTTTAAGAATGCAACAATTTCAATCCATTTTGGAAATGTTCCATTATCATCATCACATATTAATTCTAATGAATGGTGAAAGGTAATGATTATGGCAAATCAAGACTCCATTAATAACCCAAACCCATGATTAATAATGGCTATAATTTAGGTGTAGGTGCATTAAAAGATGGTCTTACCTTGATACATTTTGCAATGAAATGTTGCACATGTGTGTGCATCTCTTGCCACCAATATTGCCCTTGCAACAAGTTATGGGTACAATGCACTTCAAAATGCCCCAAATATTCAAGTGCATCACACTCCAAACATTCTTGTTGGTTCGAAATTAGTGGCATCATACAAATTTTTCTATCTTTCCAAATTTAGAATATGTGATCCCCCTTCTTGCTTAATTTTCTGATGCAAAGGCATGACATGATCAGGAAACCATCCTGGATGTCTTTCACATTATATAGTACTTCATTAATTTCCAAATCATCCATTTCATTGATCTATAGGTCTATGGTTTATTTCCATGGCCAGCATAAATATATGGATGCATGCCAACCCAATACCATTTCTTCATCTATTTCCCTATCACAAACACAAAAACTACCAAAATAGATTATAAAAGGGGTTTAAGTCTAAATTGAAAACACAAAACAAAAAGACCAAAAGAAAAATACAAAGGCTAAAACCAAGAATATGAAATGTGCAAGACCCAAGTACAAACATATATTTATTGTAATGAAATAAGCAAAATGTAAACAAGGCTATAGAACAAGATCGTACCTCAAACTAATGAAGCTTTTTGAGAGGCTCCGTAACTACAAGCAAACTATGAATTGATTTAAATTTAACTAAGAATGAACTATGAATAAACTGTGAATTAACTATGAGTCAACTAAGAATTAATTGAAAGTTATGAATGAACATTCATATGAATGAGCTCCATCCATAGATGAAAGTGGTGTTCATGACACTCCCCATGTCAAAATGTTCCTATGTCATCCCATTGGTTTGTACATGGGTTTTGGCTCAACCATCAACATCTTGGTTCACTAACTTGGCCCAATGTACAAGTTGGAAATCATATTCTTGCAATATGACACTAGTAGAAGTCTTGTCATTTGCAACTATTCATTATGCAACTATGTGCAACTAGGTGCCATTTGCAACTACATTGGTTGTGTGTGCAACTACAAAATTGTTATTACAAATTTGCCCTAAGATCTATCAAACCAATTTAGTAATGAGTATGTCAAAATCCATGAGCCATTTGAATGTTTGATGATGTCATGAGGGTAAAGAATTACCATTTAAGTAACATTTTAAATGGGCCATGGCCCAAATGCCCACAAGGTGACCTTTTGTAAGAAGTATAATTGGCTTTTGTTTCATTGTTGGAATGGCTAGTATAGGCCACCATAATTTTTTTTCCTTCATCATCCACTTGAAAAAATGTGGTTACAAATCCTAGATTGTTGCAATCAATATGTAATTGGAATGGTCATCTATGAATTGGTTGTCACAAAATGGGTGTGGAAGACAAATGTGACCAACATGTAGTTTGGAGACCAATGAAGGCACTATGCTTTGATTTCTTGGGTGAAATGATGTCAAAACTCATGGTAATCATCCATGGGAGGTCCTTCCAAATCTTGGAAAATACCTTTCCATGCCATGAAGGGGGTGAACAATGTGAAATTCCTCATTTTTGGATGTCACATCACAAGTCAAGTTTTTGAATGAAGTCATCCAATTTAATGGTTCTCACTATCCCTAAAAACCTATGTGGACTTCATGTCTCCATTGTGTCCCACAATGTGTGTCAATGAATGGTTTTCAAATAATTTAATTTTGAATCAAATGATGAATTGTCTTTCCTTGAGTAGGTGATTGTGCCTTATAATGAATCCCTTTGTTGCATGAAATTGACACTCAATAACCCTTGAAAGGTGCATTTTAATGTTATTGTTATCATTGAACCTTAAACCAAATCAAATACATTAAAATTGGTTTTTGATGTCAAGGCTTTAAGTCAAGAGGGGATGCGGTTCTGCCTACATTCCCATAATAACAACAATCATTAATTGATTGGTCATCACCCCAACCTCAACTTTAGAATGACATGTGATCAAGCATGTTGGCCATCAATTAAAATAAACTTTCCAAAATCATTACCATTTGACCTGGCCTACCATTAATAAATACCTACCACCAAATACTAACCCTCCCTTGGATCTCCCATCTCCCAAGGCAAATTAGACTTGACATGCAAATTTTGATGTGGGTCTAGTGATGAAAGTGTGTTTGTTTTTAGCCCTAATTAAATTAGGTTGGCTTAACACCACACTTCCAAAGTTCAAACCCATGATCTATGAATGATCAACAAGATCTAGTAAATAAAACGTTGTTCCATTCTGCATAGAAACATAATTAAGTTTGATGTTGATAACTTCTTTCTCATTACTTGTACTAATTTTTTATGACAACTAAACCCTAAGACCTTGACCCGGGTTAAACCTTACCCAGTTCTTGGATTTTTTTTTGTTATTTTTAAAAAACTGGTTCAGTTTTCAATCAGGGTATCATTCATGGTGATGCCCAAGTGATGTCCAAAGGTATTTGTGATATCCGCCCAACAATGATACCCACTCACCGCCATGTCCTTCCTCGCTCCCCCATCCCATCATCCCAAAAGATAAACAAAAAAGATCCACACCAAAAGGACCCACAGAATTACAGGGAATGGTTGTCCCTTCTAATTCCCTTCACGAGTGTTATATATATCCTTAGAATGAAGAAGAGAGACCTGTATTCCAAATCCCAAACATATCCTCCATGGGAGCAAGAGTGTGGAAGGGGATTGGCTACCGCCCCATCTTTTGCCAATATATCAAATGTTGCAAAAGAGAATCACCTAGAATAATAATTCCTGGCCCCCACAAAGTAGCAAGTCCAAATAATTGATTTTGTAACTGCCAAAATATTCAAAGACTCACATTCCAAATGTGTCTAATCTTTTGGGAACAAAAATCCCGGTCGCTATTTTTCTAACATTTTGGTAGGTCACATTACACAAAGTAATAAAAAGATTTTGGAAAAAAAATGATTTCACAAAAATATCTGTTTTTATTGAAATATATATATTTTACATCCCAAAAAAATTTCTTCAAAAATAAATGAATCACAAAAAAAAGAAAATATTTTCACAAAAAAATTATATCACAGAGGTCCAACCATTCAGCATCTCCTCCCACCCCCCCCCCCCCCCCCCACCACAAAAAAAAACAAAAAAAAAAAAAAAAAAACAACAAAAAAAAAAAAAAATTTTCCAAAAAAAAAAAAACCAACCAGTCCCAAAAAAACAAACAACCCCCCCCCCCCCCCCCCCTTTCTAAAAAAAGAATAAGGATAGAAAAACAAAGCCTTACAAGGTACTGACCAATGGTTAGGGTTGTCGGGCTTCTTTCCAATCCCGAGCACAATTAACACATTCACAAATGTTCTAATGATCACGTGCACAATAGTGTATAAAGAGAAACGAGAGCATTGGGGAGACACCGTCATATCCTATCTTCCATTTTTTCCAATAGCATGTCCCATAGTATGTTCCATTTTTTTGGAGGTATCTCTTAAGGATCTTCCATATAGTTTTTCTAGCCTTATAGATGATCCGCTTGTGATTCCTTGCATAATCTCATCTATTGAAAAATTTGCGGCAGCACATCTACTACTTTCCGTAAGACCTGCAGCATTACCCTACATATATTTTAGGGTTTTCTCTTTAGAACCATCTTATCAATATAGAACATGGGGTTTTTTTCATTTCTCCAGGCAACAGATAATGGGCACTAGAGATTTGGTGTAACTACCTACCACATTCGTAGCTAGGGTATAGGGACATTATCAATTGCAATTTCTCCCCTTATTGTACACCAATTCCCCTATAGCCCGCAAACTGTTTGTGTGAGTTAAACCCTAAACCCTACCATCCTCACATTGTTGGGTTTCTTGTGAATGAAGTAGTAATTGTGCATATAAAAGGTCTGGAATGGTGCTGTTGTTCAGTGTGCATGATGGGGTGTGCAAATAGGGTTTTTCTCAATGTTGGGTGGTTATCATAAATAAGAACGGGTAGAAGACCCCCAGGTTATGATGGTGATGGTTCTTAAGGTTCATAACTGCAGTTCCCAAAAAATTCAAAGAACTGGTTCTGATATATAATCACCATTCTTAAGTTCTTTTTAAAATTCAAACAACTGTATATAAAACCATCTGTTTCTCTCTTTTTTTGGCTAATTCTCTCATGAAAACACCCCTTCTTTGAGGTTTTGGAAATAACTGAAACTGTGTGGCTCTTTGATTCTTAATTTCTTTTCAGAAAATTGAGACTTGTGGTTATTCAAATATTCAAAATAACTGCACATTGGAAAATCATGAACTCAAATTATATCGATTAGTTGCAAGCCACAAATTTTCAAATACATATCATATTTGAATATTGGGTTTCATAAGCAACAAAAAATAGGTAATATATTCCAAATTATATGTTTGGTGATAAGTTATCTACTGGCACCAATAATTGGAGATGAAGTGTTTGGCACTTGACACTTTTTGCAGCTGCTGTTGCTTGGTGATTTTAATATGGCGATCTATACCCGCGTTGGGCAGGTCATCTTTCAACTTGACATACCCATGAGTATATAGTATTTCAGACTTACCGTGTCTTTATTTTACCCAACTAGTATATAGCTGAGGTTTACCCTCACCCAAGGGAGGGTAATTGTTTTGAAGGAGTAAGGTGTATGCCAAATTCATTATGTAGCATATATGCATTCTCACATTTTGCAATGCATATGGCTATGATGGATTTGCAAATTATGATGAATAATTTTATTTATTTATTTATT
>Ga0116230_10001350_pt1 | contig 23192 bp, 22 predicted proteins | sample S1TSphfallax_3_FD_88678 | JGI IMG/M metagenome (GOLD analysis project Ga0116230, IMG submission 88678) | Host-associated microbial communities from peat moss isolated from Minnesota, USA - S1T2_Fd - Sphagnum fallax MG | ecosystem: Host-associated > Plants > Peat moss > Unclassified | place... | reverse complement strand
TTCATTGATCCGCAGTCCACCGGCCACCGAAACGTAGACGTCCTGCGTCCCCAAATGCATCCCGGCACGGCGCTCCAAGATCGCGAGGATCATCGCGAGCCGCGCCGGATCGACGTTCGCCGCAAGCCGTCGCGGCGTGCCGTACGACGTCTCGCCGACTAGCGCTTGGATCTCGACGAGCACCGGCCGCGTCCCCACCAGCGACGGCACGACGCACGAGCCGCTGGGTCGCTCGCCGCGCCCGTGCAAGAAGAGCGCCGAGGGATCGGGGATCTCTTCGAGCCCCTTATCGGTCATCGAGAAGACGCAGATCTCATCGACGCTGCCGAAACGGTTTTTGTAGGCGCGCACGACGCGGTACTCACCGCTGGGATCGCCCTCGAAGTAGAGGACCGTATCGACCAGATGCTCGAGCAGCCGTGGTCCCGCGATCGCGCCGTCTTTGGTGACGTGGCCGACCAGAAACGTGGCGCAGTCGGTGCGCTTGGCGAACTCCATGAGCGCTTGCGTGCAGTCGCGAATCTGCGAGACGCTGCCCGCATACGATTCGCCGTCGGGCAGCCAGGTCGTCTGGATCGAGTCGACGATCAGCGCGCGCGGCCGCAGCCGTTCGAGTTCGTCGAGCACGACGCGCAGGTTCGTCTCCGCGAACACGAGCAGGTCGTCGTCGACGCCGATGCGCTGCGCGCGCAGTTTCGTCTGCGCCGCCGATTCTTCACCGCACACGTACACGGTCGACGATCCGCCAGCGACGAGTTTCTGCGCGAGCTGCAGCAGCAACGTCGATTTCCCCGCACCCGGCGGGCCGCCGAGCAGCACGAGGCTGCCCGGAACGATCCCGCCGCCGAGCAGGGCATCGAATTCGTGCATCCCGGTGCGCACGCGGGTGATCCGCGCATCGTCGATCGCCGAGAGCCGCAGCGGGCCGCTCGGGCCCGCCGGCACCGGCCGCGCGGCCGCGGCGCGGCCGTTCTTCGCCGGCGCGGGGGCTTCGCTGAAGGTGTTCCACGCTTCGCACTGCGGGCAACGGCCGAGCCAGCGCGCAGACTCGTGGCCGCACGCCGAACAAAAGTAGACCACTTTCGTTTTGGCCACGCGAGCGCGGTTCGGCTCGGGCGAATGGTTCCCCGGTCGGGGGGCGAAACCGCCTCGCCGTCCATGTCTAATCGCCACGTCGCGATCGACGGCCCGGTCGCCTCAGGCAAGACCGTGACCGCGCGCGCCCTCGCCCGTGAACTCGGCTCCCTCTATCTGGATACCGGAGCGATGTACCGGGCGGCGGCCTTCCTCACCCTGCACGAGGGGATCGACCTCGATAACGAGGACGCGATCGTGAACCTGCTCGGCCGGCACACGATTCGGCTCGTCGCCGACGAGAGGGCCGAGAGCGGCTACCGGGTCGAGATCGACGGCCGCGACACGGCGATGCGGCTCTTCGATCCGGACGTCGCGTCGGTCGTTTCGAGCGTCGCGGCGCTCGGCCGGGTGCGCGACCGGATGGTGGCGGCGCAGCGTGAGATCGCCCGCGAAGGGCCGGTCGTGATGGCCGGCCGCGATATCGGCACGGTCGTGCTGCCCGATGCGCGGTTCAAGTTTTTCCTCACCGCCTCGGTCGAGGAGCGGGCGAAGCGCCGCCACGCGGAGTTCGCCGAGCGCGGCGTGGTCTTACCGTTCGAGGAGGTGCGCGAACAGATCGCCGAGCGCGACCGGATCGACATGACGCGCGCCGTCGCCCCGCTGCGCGCCGCCGCCGACGCGCTGCTGATCGATTCGACCACGATCCCCTCGGAGGCGGTGGTGGCCCGGATGCGGGCCGCGGTCGAGGCGGGATGATCCCCTGGTTCTATTTTTTCGCGAAGGGGCTGTGCTGGATCGTCTTTCGCCTGGTCTGGCGCTTTCGCGTGGCGGGCGGGATCGAGAACATTCCGGCCGACGGTCCCGTTATCGTGGCGTGCAATCACGTCTCGTACCTGGACCCGGTGGCGCTCGGGATCGCGCTGCAGCGCCCATTGACGTACCTTGCCAAGAAGCAGCTCTTTGAGATCCCGGTGCTGGGCCCGGTGATCGCGGCGCTGGGCGCCTATCCGCTCGACCGCGAGGCCGGCGGGCTCACCGCGCTGCGCTCCGCCGTCCGGGTGTTAAAAGAGGGCCGCTGCGTCGGCATCTTCCCCGAAGGGACGCGCAACCTGAGCGGCACGGCGGAGGAGAAGGGCGGCGCCGCCCTGCTCGCCGCCCTCTCGGGCGCGCCGGTGGTGCCGGCAGCCATCGGCGGCTCGCGCGATGCCCGGCGGCTCGCCCAGATCAGCGTCATCTACGGCGAGCCGATCGTGGTAAAGGCGCAGCGGCGCGGGACGGAGGCCCTCGAACCCTGGACGGCCGAGATCATGGGGCGCATCCGCGAACTCGAAGCGCAGCTTGCCGCGCAGCGAAAAGCCTGAGCACCCGGCACGGAGAAGAATGGGATCGATGATCATCAAGCGAGCGAAGACGCAAGGGTTCTGTTTCGGCGTAGCGATCACGGTCAAGAAGGCGGAGGAGGCGGTCGCCGCTCCCGGCGCCCGCGTGACGACGCTGGGCCACGTCGTGCACAACCCGCAGATGGTGGCGACGCTGGAAGAGAAGGGCTTGCGCAACGCGCACAGCGTCGAAGACGTCGACGACGGCGGGACGCTCTTCGTGCGGGCGCACGGCCTGCCGGTCGAAACCTTCGAGCGCGCCAAGGCGAAGAACCTCACCGTCATCGACGCGACCTGTCCGATGGTCACGAAGATCCACGTCCAGGCCGAGAAGCTCAAGAACGACGGTTACAAGATCGTCGTGGTCGGCGACGCGAGCCACCCCGAGGTGAAGGGCACGCTCTCGCATGTCCCGGGCGCCTGGTGCATTCAGGAAGTCGCCGACGTCGCGAAGCTGCCGCGCGCGAGCCGCGTCGGCGTCGTCGTGCAGTCGACGTGGTCGGGGGCCGGCTTCACCGACATCGTGCGCGCGCTCAGCGAAAAATACTATGAAGTGCGTGCCGTCAACACGATCTGCACCGACACGCACAACCGGCAGAACGAAGCGCAGTCGCTCTCGCGCGAGGTCGAGGTGATGGTCGTCGTCGGCGGCAAGACCTCCGCCAACACCAAGCACCTCGCGGACCTTTCCGCGCACAACGGCGCGCGCGCCTATCACATCGAGGGACCGGACGAACTCGATCCGGTCTGGTTCCACGGCGTCCAGCGCGCCGGACTCATGTCGGGCGCATCGACGCCGGGGTGGCTGGTCGACGCCGTCGAGGCGCGCATGAATGAGCTCAGCCGTATCGCCGGATAGCGCGACGGAGTTCGGGGTCCGGTTCGAGGCGGCGCTCGAGGCGACGCTCGAGCGCTATGCGACCGATGCTCCGATCACGCCGATGGCGCGCTATCATTTCGGCTACGATGCGGCCGACAAGCGGCGCGGGAAACGCCTGCGCCCGCGGCTCCTCGGCGTCGTCGCGGATGAAGAAGGCGGCACGCTCGAAGCGGCGCTGCCGGCCGCCTGCGCGGTGGAGATCTTGCACAACTCGACGCTCGTTCACGACGATATCGAAGATCACGATCGGATGCGCCACAACCGCGAGACGGTCTGGGCGCGCTGGGGTATCGCGCATGGAATCAACGCCGGCGATTCGCTGTGCGCGATCGCCTATCTCGCCTTGCTTGGCGAGAGCCCGCGCTTCCCGGCCGGCGACGAACTCGCGATGGCGCGCATCCTGCACGAAACGCAATACGCGATCTGCGCGGGCCAGGCGAGCGACATCGCTTTCGAAACCGCGCAGCACGTCACGATGGACGCCTATCTTGGGATGATCGGCAACAAGACGGCCGCCCTCTTCGGCGCGGCCTGCGCGCTCGGCGCGTATTCCGCCGGGGCCTCGCATGCGCGGGCGGAGGCGTACGGCCGGGTCGGATCGGCCTATGGCGCCGCTTTTCAAATTGAAGACGACGTGCTGGGCACGTGGGGTGATACGGCCGTGACGGGCAAACCGAGCGGCGCCGATGTGGCGCGCCGCAAATGGACCTTTCCGCTGGTGTGGGCGCTGGGCGGTCCGGCGTCGGCCGCGCGCGAGACGATCGCGCACGCCTATGCCTCGGGCGGGTCGCTCGATGGAGCCGCCGCGCAGCGTGTGATCGCCGCCCTCGATTCGCTCGGCGCACGGCGCGCCGCCGAAGCCGCCGCGCACGCGCGTTGGGAAACCGCGGATGCGATCGCGCACGATCACGATCTCGACCGCCGCGGCTGCGTCCGCGCGTTCTTGCGCGCGACGCTGGGACGGGCGGCATGAGCGCTTCGGTCCGTCCCGTCACGACGCGCAACGTCGCGACCCAGACGTGGTTTGCGCCGCTGCTCGCGATGCTCGTGCTGGGCTTCGTTGCGCGGATGCTCTTCATCGGCGCCAGCGGCTTCCACAACGATATCTCGGCCTTCGAGGCGTGGTCGCTCGTGCTCACCGAGCACCCCTTGAGCCAATTCTACGCATCGACCAGCTTTGCTGATTATCCGCCCGGCTATTTCTTCGTGCTCATCGTCATCGGCTGGTTTTACAAAGGGCTCATCGGGCTGCACCTGATCGCGCCCGCGTCCTACGGCGTGCTCGCCAAGCTCGTGAAGTTGCCCGCGATCGCGATGGACCTCGTCGACACGTGGCTGATCTTCGCGCTCGTGCGGCGCTACGCGAGCGAACGCACCGCGCTCATCGCGGCGGGGCTCTTCGCGTTCAATCCGGCGGCGATCTATATCTCGGCGTATTGGGGCCAGATCGACAGCGTGTCGTGGGGGCTCGTGCTCGCCGGCCTGCTGCTGTTCGCGCGCGCCTCGCAAGAGCCGGCGAAGGAGCGGAGCTCGATCATCTGGGCTTGGGTGGCGCTGGCGTTTTCGCTGCTGATCAAACCGCAGGCCGCCTTTTTGCTCCCGCTCTACATCGCGTTCGCGTTTACCGCTCCCGCGGCCGCGCGCCGCGATCGCCTGACCGGAACCGGGGTCGGGATGCTCGCGGGCATCGTGATGGCCTATCTTTCGTGCGTCGTCTTTCACGCAAATTGGAATCCGGTCGCCGATTTCGCCTGGCTCTTGCACCAGTACACCTACGGCAGCGGCGTGTATGCCGAGAACACGGTCAACGCGTTCAACCTCTACGCGATCAAACAGCCGTTCTGGCAACCCGATTCGCAGCCCCTGACGTTCGGCGGGATCGCGATCGGGCCCATGGTCGTGTGGGGCTGGAGTCTGGTCGTCGGGTCGACGGCGCTGGTCGTCGCTCGTTACCTGCAGCGCAAGGACGATGCCTCGTTCTTCGAGGCCGCGATGCTGATCGCGTTCGCGTTTTTCTGCCTCGCGACGCGGATGCACGAACGCTACCTCTTCGGGGCCTTCCTGCTGATGATTCCGCTCATCGCGTTCGGGCGGCGCTATCTGTGGGCCACGGTGATCCTCACCTGCACGCTCTTTGCGAACCTGGCGTACTCGCTCAACTATCAGACCGTGCTCGAGGACAAGATCCCGGGCCTGAACCCCTTCGATCTGTGGCCCTGGATCTCGCACCCCGCCTCCGCGCTCAACGTGCTGACGTTCTTCACGCTCGGGTATCTGTTCTTGGGCGGCACGATCGCCTACGGGCCGGCGATCGTCGCGGGCGGCTCGCGCGGCGCAAAGCGCGCGGGCGAGTTCGTGATGCCGGCACTCTGGCGCGCGCGCGCGTGGTTCGATACGCGCGAGGGGCTCGCGACGATGACGCGGCCGGATTATCTGATCGCGATCGCGCTCACGCTGACGTCGTTCGTCATCTGCATCCTCTGGTACGGCTATCCCACCGAGAAGTACTTCGATGAGGTGTACTACCCGCGCGCGGGTGAGGAATATCTCTCGCACAAGCCGATCTTCGAGTACACGCATCCGCCGCTGACCAAGCTCATCATCACGCTCTCGATGATGCTCTTCGGCGGCCTGCACGGCCTGGGCAATACCGGCTACGGGTGGCGTTTTCTCAACATCGTCATCGGCGCGCTGATGGTGTACGTGCTGTACATCTTCGCGAAGCGCCTGACGCGCTCGACGCTCTTTGCAACCGCGGCCGCCGTGATGCTCACCTTCGACGGCTTCCATTTCGTGCAGTCGCGCATCGCCACGCCCGAGATCACGGTCGCCTTCTTTTCACTGCTCACGATCTATGCGTTCTATCGCTGGTGGATCGCAACGCAGGTCGCGATCGTTCCACACTTCGATAGGCCGCGACTCACACTGATGGGCATCATCCTGGCGATCGGGCTGATCCCGTCGGGGCTCTTTGCTTGGTGGCTCGCGAGCCTCGGGCCGACGACGACGGCGGAGCCCGATTACACGCACTTCCTGCACTGGTCGTGGTTCGTCTCCGGACTGTGGTTCGAGGCGCTCATCTACGTGCTCGCGCGGCTGCTCGTGCCGCGGTTCGTGCCGATGGTGCGCGATACGTCGTATGCCGACGGAACGCTCGTCTCGGGCGGCGGCCAGACGACGGATCTCCTGACGCCCGAGCGGATCGTGCGAACCTCGGAAGTCGCGTCTCCCGCCCGCGGCGGCCGCGGCGCCGGCCGCCCCGGCCGCGGCGATGTGCTCACGTACGCCGACGGCGACGAGGCGACGCGCGGCTACGACCGTCAGAACCGTTTGATCTACACCACGCCGGCCGGCACGACGACGTTCTCACCCGACGGCACGATGACGACGCCGGTCGAAACCGTGCGCGCGCACGATGCCTGGTTCTGGCTCGGCATGCTCGCCGTCTCCGCGGCCGCACTCGCCGCCTCGAAGTGGAACGGGCTCTTCGATGTCATCCTGATCTGGCTGCTCGGCGGGGCCATCTTCCTGCAGCGCACGCTCAACCGGCCGGCGCTCTTCGGCAACCCGTTCGGTACCCGCGTCGTGCTGCTCGCAAGCTGGATGTACGTGATCGGTGGTCTCGTCTACACGGCCTGCTACATCCCGTTCTTCACGCTGGGCAACAACTTCGTCGACATGGTCGCGTTGCAGCACGGCATGTACTGGTATCACTCGACGCTCAAGGCGACGCATCTGTATCAGTCGTCGTGGTGGCAGTGGCCGTTCATCGGGCGGCCGATCTCGTACTACTATCACGATTTCCGCGATCTCGCCGCGCAAAAAGATCCCGCCGCGTGCTGCGTCGCGGAGATCCTGGCGCTGCCGAATCCGCTGATCTGGTGGTCGGGGATGCTGACCGTGCCGATCGTCGCGATCCTGGCCTGGACGGAGAAGAACAAGGGCTACGCGCTGCTCGCGAGCGCCTATTTCCTCCAATGGCTGCCGTGGATCGGCTCGCCGCGCATCGCCTTCGAGTACCATTTCTTCCCGAATCTCGCGATCATCGTGCTCGCGAACGCGATCGTGCTGCAGCGCATCTGGCACTTCGGCGGCGGCATCGCTGCCGCGGCCGCCGGCGGCGGTTCGATTCGTCTGCGCCCGCCGCAGTATTTCGTCATCGGGTATCTCGTCGCGGCGGTCGCGCTGTTCTGGTTCTTCTATCCCATCATCGCCGGCGTCCACGTGACGTGGGACGCCTGGAACGCGCGGATCTGGTTCCGCTCGTGGATCTAGGGTAACAATGTCCGGACACTCAAAATGGCACAACATCAAACTCAAGAAGGGCAAGGTCGACGCGCAGCGCGGCGCGCTCTTCACCAAACTCTCGAAGGAGATCATCCTCGCCGCCAAGGGCGGCTCGGCTGATCCCGAGGCCAACTACCGCCTCAAGATGGCGGTCGACAAAGCGCGCCTCAACAACATGCCGCAAGACAACATCAAGCGCGCGATCGCGCGCGCGAGCGGTGCGGGCGGCGAGAAGGACATCGAAGAATTGCGCTACGAGGGCTATGGCCCGGCCGGTGTCGCCGTGATCGTCGATGCCGCGACCGACAACCGCAATCGCACCGCAAGCGAACTGCGCTTCTTGTTCAGCCGCAACGACGGAACGCTCGGCGAAAGCGGTTCCGTCGGCTGGATGTTCGAGCAGCGCGGCCGCATCGAAGTCGATCCCGGCGCGCTCGATGAAGATGCGCTCACCGAACGCGCCCTCGTCGACGGCGTCGTCGACGTGCGTTTCGGCACGCCGGCTGAGATCCTCACCGAACCGGGCGCGCTCATGGCGGCCAAAGACGCGCTCGAACGCGGCGGCCTCGCCGTCCGCTCGGCCGAGCTCGTGATGGAAGCGAAGCAAACGGCGCAGCCGCACGGCGGCGAGCTGGAGAACGTGCTGCGCTTCCTCGACGCGCTCGAGGAGCATGAAGACGTGCAGCGCGTGTTCTCCAACGCCGAGTTCGACGACGCCGCGCTCGAGGCGCTCGCATAACCGCGCTGCGCGACCGCGACTGGATTTTCGCGCTCTCGCTCGCCTTCGCCGTCGGCGTCGTCGTCTGGTTCGGTCGCGCGGTGACGAACTTTTTCGGCCCGAGCGAACAGAGCGTCCTGGTACCGGCGGTCGTGGGTCAAACGCTCGGCGATGCGCAGGCCGAAGCCGCGCGGCTGAACCTTGCCGTGCAGGTGATCGCGAATCAGCCCAGCGACCGGTTTCCCAAGGACGTCGTGATGCAGCAGCAGCCGGCGCCCGGCGCGCATGTGCGCGAAGGGCGGCAAGTCTCGCTCATCGTGAGCACCGGCGAGACCATTTTTCCGATGCCGGATTTACGGTTCGAATCGCTGCGCGAGGCGAACCTCGCGCTCGGCCAGGCCAAACTCTCGCTCGCGAAGACGACGCTCGTCGCGAACGACGACGTCCCCGCGCAACATGTCCTCGCCCAAGACCCGGTGCCGCTCTCGAGCGTGCACGAGGGGATGCAGGTCTCGCTCACGCTCAGCAAAGGCCCGCCGCTCTCGATCAAGGTACCGAATTTCGTCGGCGAGCAGATCGACGACGCCCGCGCGGACGCCGCGCGCGCGAAGACGCACCTGGGTCAGATCGTTTGGACGCCGTTTGGGCCCACGGGGCCCGCGCGCGGCACGGTCATGCGCCAGAAGCCGGCACCGGGTGAAAACATCGACCCTTTTTCGCCCGTCTCGCTCCAGGTGAGCGCCGGTCCGACGGAATACGGCTATCTCGTGCGCCAAGTGCATGCGACCGCGACGATCCCCGCGACCTACCAGACCGCCAACGTCCGGTTGGAAGTTCGCGATCAAACCGGAACGTGGAACGTCTACGACGGCTACGCGCAAGGCGGGCAGCGACTCGACTTCAACCTCACGACGATCGGCGTCTCCGAACTGGACACCTACATCAATAACGAACTGCTCAACCAGACCAAAGTCGGCATCGAAGCGCCGCTGCCGTCGCCGTCGCCCGCGCGCAGCCCGAAACCCTGATGCGGGCCGTCAACATCGCCCCGTCGCTGCTGAGCGCCGACTTTGCGGCGATCGCCGATCAGATCCGGATGGTCGAGAGTGCGGGCGCGGATCTCTTGCACCTCGATTCGATGGACGGCCGTTTCGTGCCCAACATCACGTGGGGGCCGAAGATCGTTGCCGATCTACGCAAGCTCACCGCGCTGCCGTTCGATTGTCATCTGATGATCGTCGAGCCGGAACGGTACGTCGATGAATTTCGCAAAGCGGGCGCCGACTTCATCACCTTTCACTACGAAGCGACGCCGCACGCGCACCGCTTGCTGCAGTATCTACGCTCGATCGGCGCCAAGGCCGGTATCGGGATCAATCCGGCGACCCCGGTCTCGATGCTCGTCGACATCATCGAGCAGATCGATCTCTTGCTCGTGATGTCGGTGAACCCGGGCTTCGGCGGTCAGCCGTTCATCGAACGCGCGCTGGTCAAACTCGCCGAGGCGCGCGCGCTCATCGATGAACGGAACCCGTCGTGTCTGCTCGAAGTCGACGGCGGGATTGGTCTTGCCAACATCGAGCGTGCCGTCGAGGCGGGTGCGACCGTGCTCGTCGCGGGTTCGAGCGTCTTTGCGGCCGCCGATCCGCCCGAGACGCTGCGCGATCTGCGGCGCCGCGTCGAGGCCGTCGCGCGGCCGCGGTGAGCGCGCCGCGATCCGAAGACGCGCTGATCGCGCAGCTGCGCGCGGTCATCGGAGACGCGCCGCGCCGCTCGCTGCGTCTCGGCATCGGCGACGATGCGGCGATCTGGCGCCCGTCGCGTTCGCACGAGAGCGTCATCAGCACGGACGCGCTCGTCGAAGACGTGCATTTCACGACGTCGATGGCGCCCGAAGCGATCGGCCATCGCGCGCTTGCGGCGAACCTCTCCGATATCGCGGCGATGGGCGCGCGGCCGGTGCTCGCGACGATCGCGCTCGGCGTCAACGCGCGCAGCGATGAGGCGTGGATCGTGCGTGCGTATCGCGGGATGACGGCGCTCGCGCAGCGCTCGGGTTGCGCGCTGGCGGGCGGCGATCTCACGCGCGCGCCGGCGATCTTCTTCGCGATCACGGTCGTCGGCGAAGTGCGGCCCTCGAGCGTCAAACGCCGTGACGGCGCGCGCGTCGGCGATGCGATCTTCCTGACGAGCGCACTCGGCGCGAGTCACGCGGGCTTGCTGCAGAGCGGCACGCCGGTCGCCGTTCCCGAGGCGGTCGCGGCGGCGGTGCGGGCCGCGTTCGAACGGCCGGAACCGCAACTCGCCGAAGGCCGCTTTCTTGCGGCATCGCAGAACGTGCGCGCGCTGATGGATACCTCCGACGGGCTCTCGACCGATCTTGCGCGCTTGTGCGCGGCATCCGGCGTGGGCGCGCAACTCGACCGCATCCCGGTCGACCCGGCGGCGCATGCGGTCGCCGCCGCGCGCGGCGACGATCCGGAGGCCTACGCGCTCGGCGGCGGCGAGGATTTCGCCCTGCTCGGCACGATGCACGCGCGTGCTTTCGATCACGTCGCCGCTCGCTTTTCCGCACGATTCGGCCGGGAACTCCACAAACTGGGAACGATTTTCGAGGGAGCGGGTGTGCGGCTCGCCAACGGAGCAGCATTACCCCGTTCCGGTTGGGATCATTTGCGTGGAAACTGATGACCGTCAGCGGGCGTATCCGCTGCTCGGCTCAATACAGAATAGTGTCGGCTTCGGGTTCCTAGGGAACGAGGCCGTATCCGCGATTGCCAATCGGATGCGCGTTCGCACGATCTCGGTGCCGACCGCCTATGCGAGCGCCCGCGGCGGAATCGATGGGCGCATGACGATCGCGATCGATCCGCGCGAATTTCGGCGCGGCGTCGATTTTCTGATCGCGCAAGACCCGACGGTGCTCGTCGTCGGCTATCTGCCGCGGCCCGAACACGTCGAGATCGTCGCCTCCGCGTTACCGGATTTCCACGGCCTGGTCGTGCTCGATCCGGTGCTCGGCAGCTACGAAAAAGGGCTCTACGTTTCGGTCGAGACCGCGCGCACGATCCGCGACCGGCTCGTCCCGCACGCGCAAGTCATCACGCCCAATCGATTCGAAGCCGAGATCTTGCTCGATCTCGCGCGCGATCGCCGCGCGACCGAGCGAACGTTCTTGGATAAGTTCATGGAGATCGGACCGGAGACCGTCGTCGTGACCTCGTTCGTTCGCGACACCGAGCGGCGGCAGGCGCTCTCCCTGTTCTCGAACGGTTACAGCTATCAACGCATTTTCTCGCCGCTCCACACGAGCTTTCCCGGCTATGGGGCGGGCGACGTGTTCGCGGGCGCCCTCGCCGTCCTGCTCGCGAACGGCGCGGGCCAGTTGCCGGCCGCGCTCTTCGCGACGGCGCTTGCGTCGCTAGCGGTCGAACGCACCACGGCCTACGGCGGTGGCTCGGTCGATCCGGTCTCCGCACTGGACCTCTTCAAGCCGATCCCGTATCTCGATGAAGATCTCGCGCCGCGCTATGCCGAGCGCTTCGGCGTCACATTCCACGCCATCCCGACGGCCGGTTCCGACGCGCGCCTCAAGTTCGCCCCACCGCGCAACCAGATGTTGTATTAAGGCCCGACCCCTCGCACCATGATCGCCCTGATCGGCTATGTCGCCGCTTGCTTGACCACGGTCTCGGCCGTCCCGCAAATCATCCATACCGTGCGCACGCGTGACGTGCGCGGCATCTCGCTGCCGATGTGGATCGCGCTCACGCTCGGTGTTGCGCTGTGGCTCGTGTACGGGATCGCGATCCGCTCCGGCCCGCTCGTGGCCAGCAACGCCGTCTCGGTCGCCATCGATGGTTCGGTGCTGGCGCTCGCGCTGTACTACCGGTCGCGTGTCGAGGCGCCGGCCAGCTAGAGCCCAACACAAGAAGAGCCTCGCCTAGGCGGGCTCTCGATTCCGGGACAGCGACAGGACGAGAGGCAGGAGAACCCTGCCCGGACGGGGTTTAGACCGCGCGCTTGACCCGTTTTGAACGCAGGCAGGACGTGCAAACCTTCGCGGTCAGGTGGGTCCCACGCTGATCGATCCGGACGGATTGCAAGTTCGGCAGCCAGCGCCGCTTGGTTTTATTCATTGCATGTGAGACATTGTTGCCGCTCATCGGCCCCTTGCCGCACACATCACACCGTTTGGCCATAACGGGCGGATCATACCATCTCCGTGCCGGCATCGCAAGGTCCGGGCCGGACCGTAGCCAATCCGAAGGGCGCCTATGTCGGCTGTAACTTCCCTCGACGGACGGGCGTTTGAGAAATTCGTCGCCGCCGGTACCTACTTTTTACGGAAGTACCGGGGCGTGCTCAACGACCTCAACGTCTTTCCGGTGCCGGACGGCGATACCGGATCGAACATGTACCTCACCGCGAAAGCGGCCCTGCGCGAAGCGCAGAAGGTCGCCGCCCCGGGCGTCCCTCTGCACGTCGTCGCCGAGGCCGCCGCGCACGGCAGCCTGCTCGGCGCGCGCGGCAACTCCGGGGTGATCCTCTCTCAGATGCTGCGCGGCTTCGCGCACACCGTCCGCCACCGCAGCGCGATCGATACCTTTCAACTTGCGGTCGCGATGAAGGACGCCGTCGCCGCAGCGCGCGCGGCGCTGACCAAGCCCGTCGAGGGGACGATTCTCTCGGTCGCGGCGGCCGCCGCCGACGAAGCGTATCGCGTCGCGATGCACGAGCGCGATTTCTACCGCTTCGCAAACGCGGTCTTGCGCGCCGCCAACGACGCGCTCGAGCGCACGCCCGAGCAGCTGCCGCAGCTCAAGGAAGCCGGCGTCGTCGATTCGGGCGGCGCCGGATTCGTGTATTTTCTCGAAGGCGCGTTACGCTTTCTGCCCGACGCGACGGTGCGCGCGACGGCGTTTCCGCGTCGCCCCGTGCGCTCGGCCGTGTTTACCAAGCGCCAAGCCGTCGGCGAGAACCGGTTCTGCACCGAGTTCATCCTCGAGGACGCGACGATCGAAGCGCACCCGCTGCGCGATTTGCTCGAGGTGCGCGGCGATTCGCTGATCGTCGTCGGCAACGCGCCCACCATCAAGGTGCACGTGCACACCGGCGATCCCGAGGGCGTTCAGGCGCTGGCCGCAAAACACGGGACGCTCACGCGCGTCAAAATCGAGAACATGGAGGACCAGCACAACGTCCTGATCGAGCGGCCGGCGAAGCCGTTCTCGTTCGCCGCGGTCGTGCCGGGGGCGGGGTTCGAGCAGATCGCGCGCGAGCTCGGCGCCGACGTCACGATCGCGGCACCCGCGGGTGCGAACCCGAGCGTGCGCGATTTACTCGTCGGTGTGAACGCCACGCTCGCCGACCGCGTCTACCTCTTGCCGAACGATCCGAATGTGGCGCTTGCGGCGCGTGAGGTCGCGGCGCTCACCGCGAAGACGGTCATCATCGTGCCGACGGTCTCGATCGTGGCAGGGCTGACCGTGTTGCTCGACTGCGCCACGGTCGATGAACTGCCCGACGAACGCGCGATCGCCGAGCGCCTGGCAGCGGTCCAAGCGGGGTCGCTCTTCTTCGCGGGCAAACAGACGTCGGTCGGGGGCGTGACGGTGCGGGCAGGCGCGCCGACGGCGCAGGTCGGCGGCGACCTGTATACGGAGTCGACGTTTTCGGCGACGATGATCGCGCTCGTGCGGGCGCTCGGTGGAGAAGAAGGTGGCCTCGTGACGATCTACTACGGCGGTTCGCAGAAAGAGCGCGATGCACAGCGCGTCGCCGCGGAAGTCGGCGAAGCATTTGCCGATGTGAGCGTCGAGTATTACTACGGCGGCGGAACCGGCATCGAATATTGGGTGTCCGTTGAGCGCTGAGGGGCTGCCGCGCATCGCGATCGATGCGATGGGCGGCGATCATGCGCCGCTCGAAATCGTCGCCGGGACGATCCTCGCGAACCGCGACGGCCTCGGCCGCATGACGCTCGTCGGCGACCGCAACCGGATCGAGCCGCTGCTCGTGGGGCCGGGTGCGCAGGACATCGAGGTCGTGCATACCGACGCCGTCGTCGCGATGGACGCGCACGCCTCGACCGCCGTGCGCAACTCCGCCGGAACGTCGCTCGGGGAGACCGTCGAGCGCGTGCGCGGCGGCGAGGCCGACGCCTGCGTCTCGGCCGGCAACAGCGGTGCGTTCCTTGCGATCGCGCTGATCCGCTTGCGCACGATCGCCGGGATCGCAAGGCCCGCGATCGCGACCGTCGTGCCCGGCGTCCGCGGCCCCGTCGTGTTGCTCGACGCCGGCGCGAACGTCGATTGCCGGCCGGAGTGGCTGGTGCAATTCGCGCTGATGGGCAGTGCGTACGCGCACGCGGCGCTCGGCATCGCCCAGCCGCGCGTCGGGATCATCTCGGTCGGCGAGGAGCGCTCCAAAGGGAACAGCCAGTCGATCGCGGCGGCGGAGTTGCTCGATCGCGCGCCCGTCCGCTTCATCGGCAACGTCGAAGGCAAGGATCTCTTCGCGGATCACGCCGACGTCATCGTCACGGATGGGTTCATCGGCAACGTGATGCTCAAACTCGCCGAGGGCGCCGGTACGTTTTTCCGTAGCTCGCTGCGCGAGACGATCGAGCGCGGATCGGTCTTCGAGAAACTCGGTGCGCTGCTCTTACGTCCGTCGTTTGCGAAGCTGCAGAAGAAGTTCAGTTACGATACGTATGGCGGCGCGCCGCTGCTCGGCTTGCGCGGCAACTGCATCGTCGCCCACGGCCGCTCGAACCGGATCGCGATCCGCAACGCGATCGCCGCCGCGGCGGCGGAGGCGCGGGCCGATCTGATCGCCGAGATCGCGGCGTCGGTCGAACGCGTCCCCGCGTGAACGTCGCCGTCGTCACCGATTCGACGAGCGATCTCGATCCGGCTCTCGCCGCGCAGCTCGGGATCACGGTCGTGCCGCTGTTCGTCAACTTCGGTGAGCGCCGCTATCGCGACATCGTCGACCTCTCGCACGACGAATTCTACCGCTTGCTCGCAAGCGAACCGGCGCTTCCGACGACCTCGCAGCCGACGTCCGTGATGTTCGAGGAGGCGTTTGCGCCGCACGTCGAGGCCGGCCGCCCGATCGTTTGCATCACGATCATGCAAAAACTCTCGGGCACGATCAACGCCGCGCAGGCGGCGGCGGCGCAATTCCCCGGCGCGGCGATCGCGCTCGTCGATAGCGAGAGCGTCACCGGCGGCCTCGCCTTGCAATGCATCCACGCGGCGCGCCTCGCGGAGCGCGGCGCCGACGTCGAGACGATCCTTGCGGCGCTCGCCCGCGATCGCTCGCTGCAGCGCGGCTATGCCACCGTCCCCGACCTCACGCACGCGGTGCGCACCGGCCGCGTCTCCCGCGCGCAAGCGTTCGTCGGCTCGCTGGTGAAAATATTGCCGGTGTTGCGGATCGATGGCGGGACGATCGGTGAGGCGGCGCGGGTGCGAACGTTTGCGCGCGCACAGGACACGATGATCGAGGCGACGCTCGCGGCCGTCGGTTCGGGCGACTTCGCGCACATCGCGATCTTGCATACCCAGGCACCCGACGTCGCGCACGCACTGCGCGAGAAGCTCGCCTCCAGACTGACCGGGACGCCGGCCTATTTCGAGCTCGTCGAGGCGGGTCCGGTGATCGCAACGCATGCGGGCGCCGGTGCGGTCGGGATATTTTCGATCCCGGGATGACGCCGGTGCGCGCGGCGCTCTACGTTCATCTCCCGTTCTGTCCGTATATCTGCCCGTATTGCGACTTCGCGAAGTGGGCGTATGACGGGCCCGCCGCGGCGGGCTATCTTGCCGCGCTCGAGGCCGAGATCGACGCGGCCCCGGCGCTCGCCGGCACGACGGTCTTCTTCGGCGGCGGCACGCCGAACACGTACGAGCCGGCGGTCCTCACCGCGCTCGTGGGCCGGCTGCGCGAGCGCTTCGCGCTCGCTGCGGACGCCGAGATCACGCTTGAAATCAACCCCGACCCGGAGCTCTGCACCGGGCTTGCAGCCTGGCGCGCGGCCGGGATCAACCGGCTCTCGATCGGCGTGCAATCGTTCGTCGCGGACGAATTGCGCGTGCTGGGGCGGCGCCACGTTCCGGCCGATGTCACCGAGGTGGTCCGTCGCGCCCGCACCGCCGGTTTCGCCAACATCAGCATCGATCTGATGTTCGGCGTCCCAGGACAAACCGAGACGAGCTGGCGACAATCGCTGGATGCGGCGCTGGCGCTCGACGTGCAACATCTCTCGACCTACGGCCTCACGATCGAAGACGGAACGCCGTATGCCCGCTGGTTCGCCCGCGAGCCGGCGGCCTTCGCCGACGATACGCGCGAGGCCGATCTCTACGCACTCGCCATCGCGACGCTCGGCGGCGCGGGTTACGAGCACTACGAGATCTCGAATTTCGCGCGGCCCGGCTTCCGCTGCGCGCACAACGAGAACTATTGGCGCAACGGCGACTATCTGGGCCTCGGGGTCGGCGCGGCGTCGTATCGCGACGGCGTGCGTTCGGTCCACACGCGGGACCGCGAGACCTACGTCGCCGCGGCCCGGGCGGGCGAGCCGATCCCCGGTGAGTCCGAGACGCTGGCCGGCGACCAGCGCGTCGGCGAGGCGATCATGCTCGCCCTGCGGACGCGCGAAGGAGTCGATACGGGGGCGTTCCGCGAACGCTACGGGGTTGATGTACGCGCGCGCTATCGTTCGGCGATCGAACGCATGGAAGCCGACGGCCTGCTGCAGAGCGGGGCTTCCTTCGTGCGCCTGACCGAACGCGGTCGCTTCGTCGCAAACGATGTCTGCGCTGCGTTCCTCTAACGACACCGGCGCGCGCCCGGCGACGACGCTGCTGCGTCTCGCGTTCGCAGCCGTGTTCGGCACGACCGGATTCTTGCTCGGCCGGGAAGCCTACCTGCACGCGATCTCGCTGCATGTCGCAAGCGAATTCTGGCAGGTCGTGCTCCTCGTCGTCGCGCCCGTCATCGGAGCGATCCTCGGCGTGTTGCTCGTGCCGGCGGCGCAGGCGCTCTTCGAGACCGAACTCGCGTCGGTCGAGCGCGCAATCGATCGCCTTGCGCCGGGCGAACTCGTCGGCGGCGCGATCGGTCTCGTCACCGGACTCATCATCGCGTTCCTCGCGAAGAACGTCCTCTTCGAGTTCATCACGATGGGAGGCCAGACCGGCGGCTACATCGCGATCTTCCTGTATCTCGTGATCTCGCTCTTCGCCGCGTTCCTCGGCGCACGCGTCGGTGCAAAGCAACGCGTCACGCTCGGCCGGTTGACGGGTGCGAGCGTCGCGCCGGGCGGCGGCGGAACGCCGAAAGTCATCGATACCTCGGTGATCATCGACGGCCGCATCCTCGAGGTCGTGCAGAGCGGCTTTCTCGAGGGACCGCTGATCTTGCCGCGCTTCGTGCTGCGCGAACTGCAGCTGATCGCCGATTCGAGCGATTCGCTCAAGCGTACGCGCGGCCGGCGCGGGCTCGAGGTGCTGACCAAGCTCGGCGCGATTTCGACGCTCGAGATCGTCGAGCGCGATTTCGACGACCTCACCCAAGTCGATGCGAAGCTGGTGCGGCTGGCGCAGGAACGCGGCGGCAAGCTGGTCACCAATGACTACAACCTCAATCGCGTCGCGAACGTCGAAGGCGTCGCGGTGCTCAACCTCAACGAACTCGCCAACGCCGTCAAGCCGGTGTTGCTGCCCGGAGAAGAATTGCGCGTGATGGTCATCAAGGAGGGCAAGGAGCCGCATCAGGGCGTCGGCTATCTCGACGACGGCACGATGATCGTGGTCGAAAACGGTCGCCGCCTGATCGGCGAGACGATCGAAGTGAATGTGACGAGCGCCTTACAAACGATGGCCGGCCGGATGATCTTCGCGAAAGCGAAACGCCCGTGATCTGGGGCGCGGTGATCGTTGCCGCGGGACGCGGCACGCGTTTCGGCGGCCCGAAGCAGTTGATCGACTTGGCCGGCAAACCGATGCTCGCGTGGTCGATCGAGACGTTCGCCTCGATGCCCGAGATCGTCGAGCTGGTCGTCGTGACCGAACCCGAGTACCTCGAAGCGATCAAGACCATCTGCGCGAAGAGCGCGCGCGGCGTGTTGCCGTGGCGCGTCGTCGCGGGCGGTTCGACGCGGCAGGAGAGCGTGCGGCTCGGCATCGCGGCGCTGCCGCTGCCGTGCGGCGGCGTGCTCGTACACGACGGCGCACGCCCGCTGGTCGAAGCCCAGGATATCCGCTCCGGGATGCATCCGGTGCGGCCCGGGATCGCGACGTTGCTCGCGACCCCGTGCATCGACACGATCAAGGTTGCGAACGAAGATCGCAAGGTCGTGCGCACGATGGACCGCGCGACGCCGTGGGCCGCACAGACGCCGCAGTTCGCCACCTATCGCGACATGGAACGCGCGCACGGCGAGGCGCTGCGCGGCGAGTGGCCCGCGGCGACCGACGACGCGGCCTTGCTCGAACGGGCCGGCTGCGACGTGCTCCTGATCCCGGCCTCGCCGGAAAACTTCAAAGTGACCGTGCCGCACGATCGCGCCCGCGCGGAGACGATCTTGCGCGAACGCGCGACGCATACGTGGCCGGCCGAGTCGCTCATCGTCGAGTGTTACGTCGATCCGCGCGCCGTCGACCAGGTCACGGCGGAACTCGCCGCGCGTAGCGCCCGCATCGACGGCATCGAACGCGATCTTCCCGCCGCGGTCGCGATTCGCGCGCACGTCGAGTCGGAACGCCTGCGCGGCTTCGGCGCGCGGCTGCACGCGCTGGCCGGCGAAGACGCGTTCTTCACCACGCACGTCGGCACGCCGCCCGGATGAACGTGCGCGTCGGTCACGGCTTCGACGCGCACCAGCTCGCCGTCGGCCGTCCGTTCATCCTCGGCGGCGTGACGATCCCGCACGAAACCGGCCCGCTCGGTCACTCCGATGCCGACGTGCTGGCGCACGCGATCAGCGACGCGCTGCTGGGCGCCGCGGCACTCGGTGATCTCGGCGGTCACTTCCCCGACAGCGACCCGCAGTGGAAGGGCGCCGACTCGATGCGCCTGCTCGCCGCCGTCCACGAACTGCTCGCGCGCCACGGCTGGTCGATCGGCAACATCGACGCGACGATCGTCGTACAAAAACCGAAACTCGCACCGTTCATCGACGACATGCGCCAACGCCTCGCGGACGTGCTCGAACTCGATTTCGCCGCGGTCAGCGTGAAGGCGAAAACGTCCGAGGGCATGGGCTACACCGGCGACGGCAGCGGCATCGCGGCCTACGCGGTCGCGCTCATCGACCGTCACCAACCCACTACCGATAGCAGACGTTCGTGACGATCGTTTCGCCGGGGTAGCGGATCACTTCGATCTTGCTGCAGCTCGCGACCGTGGTGCGGTACTCGCGCTCGGTGACGAGACGCCGGATGCCGCCGTCGACGACCGCGTAGCGTACCCCGGGGCGGGCCGGGGCCGGCGCGGGGGAACTGGCCGGAGCCGGCGCGCTCGCCACCGGCCACCACGCGAAGATCATTGCTGCGCGAGATAGATGTCGCTGTGGTCGATCTGCGAGCGGACGACTTCGAGGCGCTTGCACGTGATGAGCGCCAGGCGAAACTCGTCGAGGGTGACGACCCGCCGGGTGTCGCCTTCGCAGATCATATAGGTTGCGACCCGGGCCCGGATCCCGGTCAGGGTCGTGAGGACGTTGAACGCGGCGGCGATCGAGGCCGCCAGGGCCGGATCGCGGTCGTCGCAGGCTTTTGGGACGGACGGTCTGGTCATGGCCACACCGTAACCCCGGCCGGACGCGCGACCATCCGTACCGGGTACGGATATTCGGGTCGAGCTATCCCGAGGGCTTGAGCAGAGCGACGAGGTCCTTGCGATTGGAGACCCCGAGCTTCCCATAAATCGACGCCACGTGCGTCTCGACGGTCCGCTCGCTGATAACGAGCCTCTCGGCTACCTCCCGGTTCGTCTTCCCGCTGACGATCTGGTTTGCGATCTCGCGTTCACGGGCGGTGAGCGTCGACTCCCCGCGCTTCCGCGGAGCGTGTTCATCGACGTTCGTTAGCCGAGCGACCTCACCGTGTGCGCCGATGCGCCGGAAGATTTCGATTGATTCCTTGACCCCGCCACGAATCTCGCGCGCGTGAGCTTCGTGCACGATCCAACCAATCTGTTTGGCGATCGTGACCGCGGTCTTCGCCGATTCTTCCGCATCCTCGCGTCGTCGCTCACGGGCCGCGAGGCGGGCATCGAGAAGCGCGAGGGTGGTTCGTAAGCCAAGGGCGTGTTCGGGAGCCGCCGCTTCCGCAAGCCGTTCACGGATGCGCGTCGCAAGATCCGGGCGCAGTTTTGCGGCAGCGTCGCCAATCCAGGGCTCGTCGGCGCGGGCACGGATTGCGAGGAACTGTTCCGCAAGCGCATCGCCGTTTTCACCCCGCGCCTGGCGACGGAGCAAGGCGGCACCGGCCGTTACGACCGCCGAGTACGGGTCCCCCAAGGTGACCGATTCGGCGAAAGCGGCCTCGACCGCCGGCTCTTTTCCGTCGGGCGAACTGCCCGTCAACGTCTCCAAGCGTGCGGCGATCGCGGCGAGCCAGCGGTCCACGCTCGACACGCCGTGATCGATGGTTGCGGCTTCTCGATAGGCGGCGATCGCGTCGGCAAAGCGCCCGACGAGAACGAAAAAGTACGCGAGATTTTGTTGTAGCGTGGCGATGCGTCGTGCGGCTTGCGTCTCTCGCGCGACAGAAAGCGCCGCCTCGAACGTTTCGATCGCCCCGTCCGCATCCCCACACGTCCCCTTGAGACAGGCCGCATTGTGGAGCGTCCGGATGAGCAAATCGCGATCGCCGATCGCGCGGCTGAGGTCTTCCGCCTCGCGAAACGCTTTTGCGCTCTCATCGATTCGACCGAGTCCATGCAAGACTTGCGCCGTAATTCCGCGATTGCTCGCTTTCCAGATCGCGGCGGGCTCGCTTCGAAGGCTTCGAGCATCTTCAAGGTGCCGATACGCTTCTTCGTGTCTGCCAATCATTCCGAGTAAGCCCGCGGTCCGCGTTTCTGCCTCGTAGCGAACGGCTGAATCTACATCGGCAAGTGCATCCGTAACCCCCTTGAGGCAAGCGATCCCTTCATCGTGGGCGCCGGCATCGCAGAGCACGCGTCCGCGGTCAAGTGCGAGCCGATAGGCGTGATCGCTGCCCACCGCCGAATCGCGAATTCCACGCTCCAGCCAAATGAGGGCCTCGGTCAGATTGCCGATCGTGTAATAAGCGGTGGCAAGGCGCTCCGCGAGTGCGCTGCGTTCATCGTTGGATTCTGCTGCCATGAACGCGCGCTCGAAGTGCCGGATGGCATCGACATGGGCATACATCGAAGCCGCGGATTCTCCGCATCGGACGTTCCACTCTCGGGTCAGCTTCGCGTGGCCGCTGCGCCACGCATGATACGCGATTGCGATCGCGTCACCGCCTCTTTCGATGAGCATGTTGGCGATTTGCAAATGAAGCCCGCGTGCCTCGCTCACCAATATTTCGTCGTAGACGACCTCGCGCGTCAGCGCGTGACGAAACGCAAAGGCCCCGCCGTCAGTCGCTTCTACGACCAGTTGGGCGTTACGAGCCTTCCGTAGAATCGGAAAGATCTCGCGCTCAGCAGAGCCCAATAATTCGGCCAGTAATCCAACCTCGAAGCGAGTCCCGATGACGGCGCAATGCGCGAGCAAAACCCGTTCTCGGTCGTCGAATTGGGCGAGGCGTTCAACGACGGCCGCACGTAAGGATCGAGGCACATGAACACGCACGTCTCCACTCGTTGTGTCCGAACGATCGAGGATGCCGCGCAGCATTTCTTCGGCATGGAATGGGCGTCCATCGGAGAGTTCCGCGATCTCCTCGACGGCGATCGTTGGGATCCGCCGGCCACCAGTGCGGAGCGTCGAGGCGACGAGACTTTTGATGTCGCTCAAACTGAGCGAACGGAGGCCAAGCACCGCTTCGGCGTTGCGCTCGATTGATTCCAACGCACGGACAACGCTCGCGTCCGCAATTACCTCGTCGCCGCGTTCCGTAAAAATCAGCAGGGCGGGAACGTTGCGCAGTGTGGACATCAGGAAGCGCAGCAGCTCCAGCGACGCCGGGGGCGCCCAATGCAGATCGTCAACAATTGCAATGAAAGGTTCAACGGTTGCCGCCGCGGCAAAGGCTGCGCCGACGGTCGCAAATCGCCGCGATCGTTCTTCGCTTGCGTCGGCCGTGGTCCCCGCGCTTGTCGAGAGCGAATCGGCGACTTCGTGTAATCCAAGGGCAACGCTTAGCTCGACGACGGGTGCGTACGGCACGTCTCCGAATTCTGAGCACGCGGTTTCAACGCAGCGAATGCGCGATCGCCGTGCCTGGTCGAGAAATTCACGGACGAGTCGCGATTTACCGACGCCCGCGCGTCCTTGAATAAGCAGCGAGCCACCGACGCCCGAAGACAAACGCTGCGCCCGCTCGATCAGGAAACCCAGCTCGAAACTCCGCCCGATGAACTCGCGGCAGATGACAGATGTACTGATCACCTTGCAGGGGGCCTTTTGCTCGGCGTCCTAATGTTCATGCATGGATACGTATGGGTGGTCACACGGTCCCGAAGAAGAAGTCGAAGACGACAATAGCGGAAATCCCACTTCGGGCGGCGGCGATAGCGGCAACCCGACGTCCGGCGGCGGTAGCGGCAACCCGACGTCCGGCGGCGGCCACCCCTAGCGCTAAGGTTCTCCCTCGGAGAGCGTCGCCATGGTCGGCGCTGTCGATCGCCTCGATGAGGCGAT